>OCHJ01001670.1_pt1 | contig 15315 bp, 11 predicted proteins | sample 1538381 | NCBI WGS metagenome assembly OCHJ01 (sample SAMN04571688, study PRJEB22368) | human gut metagenome | biome: human gut; material: stool | host: Homo sapiens | place: Luxembourg | collected 2012-06-29 | reverse complement strand
CAGAATACTCCGTTTTTTGCACGGGCCAGGATGGGGTACCTCGGGAGAACACGGCGGTATCCCGTAAATATATACAATCTGTACCGTAATTTATACAAAACGAAGAGGCAGACAGCGTAGGGTTGGTGCATTGGGGTGCTTGATGCACCAAAACGGGGATCCCACGTGCCGTATACTCTGGCTGGATGTGAAAACGGCTTGACGCGTTGCCAGACGTAGGGGGAGGGTGTCTCGATGAGCGTATTCGAAATTGTGTTTAGTCCGACGGGTGGAACGCAGAAGGTGTCTGGCCTTGTGGCCGGGGCACTGGACAAGAATACCGTTACCGTCGATCTGACCGATAGCGGGCTAGATTTCAGCGCTGTCTCGATGACTGAGGACGACGTGGCCGTAATCTCTGTGCCGGCGTATGCCGGTAGAATCCCGGCTGTGGTGGCTGACCGGTTGGGCATGGTTCACGGCAACGGAGCGCGGGCCGTTCTGGTGTGCGTCTACGGAAACCGCGCGTTTGAGGACACGCTCGTAGAGCTGGAGGACGTTGCGAAGCATGCGGGATTCCGGGTGATCGCGGCAGTTGCGGCCATTGCAGAACATTCCATTGCGCGACAGTTTGCTGCCGGTCGTCCGGATGCGCAGGATGCGGCGCAGCTCGCAGAGTTTGCGCAGCAAATTCAGCAAAAGCTGTTGGCCGAGGATACATCCGAGCCCTCTATTCCCGGCAATCGTCCTTATAAACAAGCCGGAGGTCACCGCATGGCACCCGAGGCAACAGGGGATTGTGTCTCCTGCGGTGCATGCGCCGCGGCGTGCCCCGTTTGTGCTATCGACAAGGGTGACCCCAAACGAGCAGCTGGCGAGGCGTGCATCTCCTGCATGCGCTGCATTGCCGTATGTCCGCGAGGCGCTCGTAAGCTTGATCCCAACAAGCTATCCGCTGTTTCCCAGATGCTGAGCAAGGTTTGCGTCGTGCGGAAGGAATGCGAGCTCTTTATCTAGCGCATACGAAATTGGTGCAATGGGACCAGGTTAATCTGCACCAACCTGGTGCAAACAAACCTGTCCCCAATACACCAGAGTGAGGAGTGTCCCCGAGTGCCGGCAGAAAAGGAACGTCCCTAAGTACCGCATAAATACCGTTTATCGGAGAAAAAATACCGTTCGCCGGTCATAATGATTGTTCCGGCTTTGGGCTTGTCTATAATAACCCCCGTAAAAGAAATGCGGAAGGTTACCGAGTCCCCTCGGACGTGGGCCTAACCAAAGTCTTAGAACGGGTGTGTCTCAATGGGTGCATTCGATTGATTTTGGTTGGGCTATATTTATGAAGGGACATGTCACCACGGGTTTCTTTTCTCGCCTAATGGGTGGTTCGGATAAGCAGACGACTGCGGCCTCCGAGTTCGAAATCCTCGCTCCCGTTTCCGGCGAGCTTGTTAATCTAGAAAAACCAATGACCCCGCTTTTAGCAGCCGTGCAGTGGGCGATGGCGTTGCCGTGGTTCCCCAAGAGGGAACGGTGTGCGCTCCTGTTTCCGGTACCGTCGCCGCTCTGTTTCCGACTGAGCACGCGCTGGGCATCATGTCCGATAACAGCTCTGCTCAGGTGATGCTGCATATCGGAATCGACACTGTTAAACTTGAGGGCAAGGGCTTCCATGCGCTTGTTGCCCAGGGTGATCACGTTGACGCGGGCCAGCCCCTCGTCGAGGTCGATTTCGACGTGGTTCGCGCTGCCGGCTTTGATCCCACGGTCTTCGTTATCGTGTGCGAGCGTTCGGAGAACTCGACTCTTCGTGAGCATGCTTCCGGCCCTGTTGCTGTTAAAGAGCCTGTCGTCTGGCTTTCCGAGTAAATTCTTGTGGTGGGTACCGTGGTTATCAAGCGAGTTTTTAACAACAACGTCGCAATGGTCACTTCGGACGATGGCTCCGAGCTCATCGTCATCGGTCGAGGCCTCTGCTTTGGCCGCCATGCCGGCGATGCCATCGACGAGGCGTCGATCGAAAAGACCTACGCGTTGCAGGAGGGAACTTCTCAAGACTCGCGTACGATTGACCGCTTGGCACATCTTTTGGAGTCCATCCCCACCGTCAACCTCGTGATTTCCGAGGAAATCGTTCAGATGCTTCGTCGAGAGCTCAATGCCGACATCAACGATAAGATTCTCATTGCTCTCGCAGACCATATCAGCCTTGCTTTGGAGCGCGAGCGCAAGGGCGTCCCCTGTGAGAATCCGTTGCTGCTCGAGATCCAGCAGTTCTATCGCAAGGAGTATGCACTTGCGGGCCGTGCGCTGCAGATTATCAAGGAGTATATGGGCATCCAGATGAGCGAAGAAGAGCAGGGTTTCATTACGCTGCATATCGTCAACGCCACCATGCCGCAACGCTCTGACCGTCTGATTGTTTCGGTCCAGCTTGTTCGCGACGTGCTCGCGATTGTTTCTGAGCGCTATTCTACGACCCTCGATGACACCTCGCTGCCTTACGAACGTTTCGTTCGTCACCTGCAGTTTTTCGCACAGCGAGCGCTCGATCCTACGGCCGGGCAAATCAATGGCGACGCGCTGTTCCGAATCGATGAAACGGCGTATCCGTGCGCATTCTCGTGCGCGGACGCCATAGCCGCCCACTTGTCGTCTACCTATAACGTTGTCGTTACCGATGCCGAGAAGAGTTATCTCGCGTATCACATTGTTAACCTGCTTGGAGAACCTGGTCTCTAGGCATAACGTGCCCACACATCGATTGATATAAGGCAAGGCTCACGGTCTTGTCCAGGGCACTTCTGTCTTAATTTGCGGAAAAGGAAGGGGAGTACCGCTATGACCGCAAAAAAGAAGTTCAATTTCAAAGCGCCGTTGGAGGTGTTCGCGAAGTCGATCGTTCAGCCGATGATGTATCTCTCGGTTGCCGGCATCCTGCTCATCGTGGGCATCATTCTGACCAACAAGACCATCTGCGCTTTGGTCCCCGTACTGGGCTCCGGTCCGTTCCAGCTTGTGGGCGCCGTTGTCTATCAGTCGCTGATGTTTATCATCAACAACCTCTCGATTCTGTTCTGCGTGGGCATCGCCGGCGCCATGGCAAAGAAGAACAAGGGCCATGCTTCGCTGATTGCCCTGATGTCGTTCTTCCTGTTCCTGCAGGCTAACAACATCGTGCTCAACGCCACCGGCTCTCTTGCCGATGCGAGCGGCATGCTCGGTCTTACCGGAACCGGCCAGGCCACCGTTATGGGCATTCAGGTGCTCGATACCGGCGTGTTCGGCGGCATCATCCTTGGTTGCATCACCGGTGCCGTGTTCAACAAGTACTCGAACAAGCAGTTCCCCATTGCCCTTTCGATGTTCTCGGGCGTCCGCTTCCCGTTCCTGATTATGATCATCATTTCCTGGATCATGGGCGCTGGCTTCTGCATCGTTTGGCCTCCGGTTCAGGGTGCCATCTCCTCCGTTGCCGGCATCATTAAGGAGTCGGGCAACATCGGTCTGTTTATCTACGGCATGCTCAACAAGCTGCTCGTTCCCACCGGTCTGCACCACCTCATCTACACCCCGTTCCAGTTCTCCGATGTGGGTGGCACCCTGACGCTGGGTGATCAGGTTATTGCCGGCGCCTATCCCATCCGTGTTGCCGGGATGGCAATGACGGGTCAGCCCTTCTCCGATAGTACGTATTTCAACAGCTACACCTTCAACAACCTGTGGCCCTACATCGGTATCGGTCTCGCCTTTATCGTCACCGCTTACAAGGGGAACAAGGATAAGACCAAGGCCGTTATTATCCCGCTGATCATCACCGCCGTGCTCTCCTGCGTGACCGAGCCCATGGACTTCCTCTTTGTCTTTGCCGCTCCCGTGCTCTTTGTCGTTCACTCGGTTCTTTCCGGCATCTTCCTGGTCCTGCTCAAGGTCCTCTCCGTGCCCGCTTCGACTGCAGGCGGCATCATCAACATCGTGGTTTCCAACCTGGTCCTCGGTGTCGATAAGACCAACTGGCCGGTTATGCTGGTGCTTGGAGTCGTCAACGCCGCTCTGTACTTCTTCCTCTTCACCTTCCTTATCAAGAAGCTCAACCTCCACACGCCTGGTCGCGAGGAAGAGTCCGAGCTTGCCGAGTCCGTTGCCGAGGGCGAGGCCGCCGCGTCTGTCGCGGTGAAGCAGGGCGCTGTTGCCGCGGCTCCCGCAGAGGGCGTCGATGCAGGTATTGCCGACCTGGTCGCAGGTCTTGGTGGCAAGGACAACATCGAGGAGCTCGAGAACTGCTTTACGCGTCTCCGCGTGAACGTTAAGAACCCGGACCTCATCAATGAGGACCTCATCAACCACGTGCCCAACAGCGGCATCAACCGCAACGGCAATAATATCCAGATCATCTTTGGCATGAAGGTCGCCGAGATGCGCGACAAGGTCGAAAACGCAATTGAGAAGGAGCAGTAAACAATGATCATTACTCTGTGTGGTGGCGGATCCACCTTTACCCCCGGCATCGTCAAGTCCATCGCCCTGCGCAAGGACGAGCTCGACGTTGACGAGATTCGTCTGTACGACATCAACGAGGAGCGCCAGCGCAAGATCGGCGTGCTCGTGGACTGGATTTTGCACGAGGACCTCGGCCTGGACATCAAGCTCACGGTGACCACCGACAAAAAGACGGCTTTTACCGACGCGAGCTTCGTGTTTGCCCAGATGCGCGTGGGCGGCTACGCCATGCGCGAGCAGGACGAGAAGATTCCGCTGCGTCACGGCTGCGTGGGTCAGGAGACTTGCGGTTGCGGCGGCCTTGCCTACGGCATGCGCACCATCTTCCCCATGGTCGAGCTGATCGATGACGTTGAGAAGTACGCCAAGAAGGACTACTGGATTCTCAACTACTCCAACCCTGCCGCCATCGTCTCCGAGGGCTGCCGCGTGCTGCGTCCCAACGCTCGTATCATCAACATCTGCGACATGCCGATCGCGATCATCGACGTGGTTTGCGCCGCGCTCGATATCGACAAGAAGGATGTCGAGTACGATTACTTTGGCCTCAACCACTTTGGTTGGTTCACCTCGATCCGCCACAAGGGCGAGGAGGTGCTCCCGCAGCTGCGCGAGTACATCAAGGAGCATGAGATTCTGCTGCCCGACTCTTACCTCAAGGGCATGGGCTCGCTCATGGCAAAGAAGCCCGAGGAGGCCGTCGACGAGCACCCCGAGCAGAACCGCCACACCAAGGGCAGCTGGTACTACGTCTGGAAGGGCGAGTACGAGATCATGGAGTGCTTCCCGGAGTACCTGCCCAACACGTATCTGAACTACTACCTGCAGCAGAAGGAGTTCGTCGAGCACTCCAACCCCGAGCGCACCCGTGCTAACGAGGTTGAGGAGACGCGTGAGAAGAACCTCTTTGATGGTATCGACCATTACGAGAAGACGGGCGAGATCGACGAGAGCACGTTCTATGCGGGCAGCCACGGCGACTGGATTGCCGATCTGGCTATCGCTCTGAAGAACGACACCAAGCAGCGCTTCCTGGTCATTTGCGAGAACAAGGGCGCCATCCCCAACATGCCCTACGACGCTATGGTCGAGCTGCCTGCCTACATTGGCAAGAACGGCCCCGAGGTCATCAGCCGCGACAACATTCCGCTGTTCCAGCAGGGCCTCATGATGCAGCAGCTGAACTCCGAGAAGCTCATTGTCGAGGCTACGATCGAGGGTTCGTACGAGAAGGCGCTTAAGGCCTTTACGCTCAACAAGACCGTGCCGTCGATGAAGGTCGCCAAGGAGGTTCTCGACGACATGATCGAGGCCAACAAGGGTTACTGGCCCGAGCTTAAGTAAAAGCAACAGGGTCGCTGGCCGCATGCCTGAAGCAATGCCCCGCCCACGTGATTGCGTGGGCGGGGCATTGTCGTTTGGTAACGCGTTTTATCAAATATGGCATTTATCTGCGATAATGTTCATTTTCACCGCTGATGGTGACATTTCATACCGCCTGCCGAACTGCGTGGAGACCTAACAACTTTTTAGGTCAGTGTTGTGCGTGTAGCAATTTCGCCCGGCCTCGCCTCCGGGCTGCCATGTGAGAGGGGATCTTATGGCTCGACTGCACGTAATGGAACGCAGCCACGCTCAGGCCGTCATGGACGACCTGCACGATGCACTCGGACGTCGTCTGGCGGTGAGTTCACTCGCCCCGTGCCCCGTCGAGTTTACGGCGGCGCTCGTCAACCTGTGCTCCACCCAGAGCTGCGGCAAGTGCACGCCCTGCCGCGTGGGCCTGAGCGCGCTGAGCGACCTGCTCGCCGATGTGCTCGAGGGCCGCGCCGACGAGTCCACGCTCAACTTGATTGAGCGCACGGCCCGCACCATCTACCTTTCGAGCGACTGCGCCATCGGCTACGAAGCTGGCGCCATGGCACTCACGGCCATTCGCGGCTTCCGCGACGATTTTGAGCACCACATCCGCGAGCACTCCTGCGGCTTTGACCGCGAGGCTCGCGTCCCGTGTGTCTCGGGCTGCCCGGCGCACGTCGACATTCCTGGTTACATCTCGCTCGTCGAGGCAGGCCGTTATGCCGACGCCGTCAAGGTCATCCGCAAGAACAACCCGCTACCGCTCGTCTGTGGCCTGGTGTGCGAGCATCCCTGCGAGATGCATTGCCGCCGTGGCATGGTCGACGACCCCATGAACATCCTCGCCCTCAAGCGTTTTGCCGTTGAGCATAGCGACCTCAACGACCACAAGCCACATGTAGTGGACAACACCGGTAAGCGCGTCGCCGTGATCGGCGGCGGCCCGGCCGGCCTTTCCTGTGCCTACTACCTGGCCGTGATGGGCCACAAGGTGACCATTTTTGAGCAGCGCCACCACTTGGGCGGCATGCTGCGCTACGGCATCCCCAGCTATCGTCTGCCGCGCGAGCGCCTGCAGGCCGAGATCGACTGGATCTTGAGCGCCGGCATCGACGTGGAGCTCGACCACTCCGTGAGCGGCGAGGAGCTCGCCCGTCTGTGCGACGAGTTCGATGCCGTCTACCTGGCCATCGGTGCCCACAGTGACAAGAAGCTCGGCCTTCCGGGTGAAGAGGCGCCCGGCGTGGAATCGGCCGTCAAGATGCTGCGCGCCATCGGCGATGACGAGCTGCCCGACCTGAGCGGCCAGCGCGTGTGCGTCATCGGCGGCGGCAACGTGGCCATGGACGTGGCACGCTCCGCCGTGCGCTGCGGTGCCGAAAAGGTAAGCATCGTCTACCGCCGTCGCATCTGCGATATGACGGCCCAGGACGCCGAGATTGCCGGTGCCCAGGCCGAGGGCTGTGAGGTGCTGGAGCTGACGGCCCCGCTCGCCATCGAGACGGGCGAGGACGGTCGCGTGAGCGGCCTGCGCGTGCAGCCGCAGATTATCGGCGAGCCCCGTCGCGGTCGTCCGGCTCCGCGTGCCGCCGCCACGCCCGAGCGCGTCATCCCCTGCGAGCGTGTGTTCGTCGCCATTGGCCAAGACATCGATTCCAAACCGTTTGAGGAGGTGGGCATTGCCTGCAAGTGGGGCTGCGTGGTCACCGATTCGGACGGTGCCGTGCCCAACTTCGACGGCCTCTTTAGCGGCGGCGACTGCCAGACCGGTCCCGCCACCGTCATCCGTGCCATCAACGCTGGCCGCGTGGCTTCGGCAAATATCGACCGCTACCTGGGCTTCGACCACAAGATCAAGCTCGACGTGGAGCTGCCGACCGTGCAGTTTAAGGGCAAGCACGAGTGCGGCCGCTGCGAGCTGGGTGAGCGCGAGGCCGGCGAGCGTATTCACGATTGGAATCTGGTCGAGCAGGGCCTTACCGAGGAGGAGGCGCGCCAGGAGGCAAGCCGCTGCCTGCGTTGCGACCACTTTGGCTTTGGCGCGTTCCGCGGAGGGAGGAGCCTGGAATGGTAGAGCTCAACAACCCCACTGTCAGCGACAACACCGAAAGCGGAGCACTCAATATGGTCAAGCTCACTATCGATAATTGCGAGGTCGTGGTACCCGAGCACACCACGATCCTGGACGCGGCCAAGTCCGTCGGTATCCAGATTCCCACCCTGTGCTACCTGCGCGATCTAAACGAGATCGGCGGCTGCCGCGTGTGCGTGGTCGAAGTCGAGGGCTGCGATCAGCTGGTTGCCGCCTGCAACAACTACGTGCTCGACGGCATGGTGGTCCACACCAACAGCCCCAAGGCTCGCGAGGCCCGTCGCACCAACGTGCAGCTGCTGCTGTCCCAGCACGATTCGCAGTGCACGAGCTGCGTGCGCAGCGGCAACTGCAACCTACAGACCATCGCCAACGACCTGGGTATTTTTTATCTGCCGTATCAAAGGCATTTGGCGGGCGAGGGCTGGGATTTCGATTTTCCCATCATCCGCGAAAACGACAAGTGCATTAAATGCATGCGCTGTATCAAGGTGTGCGAGAGCGTGCAGGGGCTAGGGATTTGGGACCTGACCAACCGCGCCACGCATACCGCCGTGGGTACCCGCGGGCGCGCGCCGATCGGCAAGACCGAATGCGTCGCGTGCGGCCAGTGCATAACGCATTGCCCGACGGGCGCACTGCGCGAGCGCGACGATACCGAGACCGTGTTCGATGCTCTCGCCGATCCCGACAAGATCGTGCTGGTGCAGATTGCGCCGGCCGTGCGCAGCGCCTGGGGCGAGGAGCTCGGCATATCTCGCGAGGAGGCTACCGTTGAGCGCTTGGCTTGCGCGCTGCGCCGCGTTGGCTTTGAGTACGTGTTCGATACCGATTTCTCGGCCGACCTCACCATTATGGAAGAGGGCTCCGAGCTGCTCAAGCGCCTGGGCGAGGCCGCCAAGGGCGAGGGCGACAGCCGCAGCTGGCCCATGTTCACGAGCTGCTGCCCGGGCTGGGTACGCTTTGTGAAGGCGCGTTACCCCGAGTTTGTCGACAGCCTGTCCACGTCCAAGTCGCCGCAGCAGATGTTCGGCGCCATCGCCAAGACCTACTACGCCAAGGTGCTGGGCGTGGAGCCCGAGCGCCTGTTTGTGGTGTCCGTGATGCCGTGCACGGCCAAGAAGGCCGAGTGCGCGCTGCCGAGCATGGTGGGCGAGGGCGGCACGCCCGATGTGGACGTTGCGCCGACGGTGCGCGAGATGGTGCGCATGGTCCGCGCGAGCCACGTGAGCGTGGATACGCTAGTTGAGGAGCCGCTCGATACGCCGCTGGGCTTTGGCACGGGTGCGGGTGTGATCTTTGGCGCCACGGGCGGCGTGATGGAGGCCGCCGTGCGCTCGGCCTATTACCTGGTGACGGGCAAGAACCCCGACGCCGACTTCTTTACCGATGTGCGCGGCCTGGACGGCTGGAAGGAGGCCGTGGCCGATATCGATGGCACCAAGGTGCGCGTCGCCGTGGCACACGGGCTGGGCAACGCTGCCCGTCTGCTCGACGCGATTCGCGACGGCCGCGTGAGCTATGACTTCGTTGAGGTTATGGCGTGCCCGGGCGGCTGCGTCGGCGGCCCATCCACGACGGCTGCGAGCTGGCAGCCGAGCGTGGCCAGGTGCTCTGGGGCCTGGATGCCGCTGCGGACATTCGTTTCTCGCACGAGAATCCCGATGTCCAGGCGTGCTACCGCGAGTTCTTGGGCGAGCCGCTCTCGTCGCTGGCTGAGGATCTGCTGCATACCGACCATCACGCATGGACGATGCCTAACGAGGGGACGTGCTAGCGATGCGCGCGTTTGATTTTGAGCTGTCGCGCCGGGGGTTTGCCTCGGCGCTTGCCGCGGGTGCGCTGTCGCTTGCACTCGCGGGCTGTGGCGGCGGGGCTGCCGGTGCCGGGTCCGCCGCGGGCTCGGCTGCCACGGACGGCGCCGGTGCTGCTGCAGAGCCGGTCGAGGTGCGCGTCGCCTCGCTCAAGGGGCCGACCTCGATTGGTCTGGTGCAGTTTATGGACCGGGCAGCCGATGGCGAGACGGACAATGAGTTCGACTTTGCGATCAATACTGCCGCCGATGAGATTGTGCCCAAGGTCATTCAGGACGATATCGATATCGCCCTGGTGCCCGCCAACGTGGCGAGCGTACTCTACAACAAGACTGAGGGTGCGGTGCAGGTCATCGACATCAACACGCTGGGCGTGCTGAACGTGGTGACGGGTAACGCGGACGTTACTTCGTTTGGCGATCTGGCGGGCCATACTGTCTATATGACGGGCAAGGGCACCACGCCGGAGTACGTCATGAACTACCTGTTGGAGCGCGCGGGCCTGACCGGCCAGGTGGCGCTTGAGTTTAAGAGCGAGCCCACCGAGGTCGGTGCTGCTTGCCGATCCGTCTGCCGTGGGCGTGCTGCCCGAGCCGTTCAAGACCGCTGCCATCGCAAAGAGCGAAGGCAAGCTGTCGGCGCCGGTGAGTCTGACCGATGTGTGGGATGAGCTGGCGGGCGACACGGGCTCCCGTTTGCTGACGGGCGTGACCGTGGTGCGTCGGGCCTTTGCCGAGGAGCATCCCGAGGCCGTGGCGGAATTCCTGAGCTGCCATGCTGCGAGCGTTGAGGACGTGAACGCGGCGCCGGCGGACTGGGCTCAGGCCGTGGTCGATGCGGGTATCGTGGATAACGCCGCGATTGCCGAAAAAGCGATTCCCGGGTGCATGCTCGTGTGCCAGACGGGGAGGGATATGAAGGCGGCGCTCGGTGGGTACCTGCAGGTGCTGGCCGATGCGGACGCGAGCGCCGTGGGCGGCAAGCTCCCGGCTGACGATTTCTACTACATGGAGTAGCCCGTGCGTGCGTTTGCTCGACAAATGGCAGAGCGTATGAAGGCGGTGGCGGCAGCAGGTGCCGTTGCCGCCTTTTGGCTTGCCGTGTGGGTGCTGGTGGCGGGTCTCGTGGCGCAGCCGTTGATTTTGCCGGGGCCGGGCGCTGTCGTGGTGGCGTTGCTACGACTGGTATGCGATGCCGGCACATGGGCGATTCTGGCAGGCTCGGGTGCGCGTATCTTGGGCGGGCTGGCGCTTGCCGCGGTGTGCGGCGTCGTGATGGCGGGAGCCTCGGTGCGGTCGCTGACGTTTGCCCGCTTGGTGGCGCCTGCGCTTTCGTTTGTTAAGGCGACACCGGTTGCCTGCGTGGTGGTCCTGCTGCTCATTTGGTTGGGGTCGGCGCGCGTGAGCATCGCCGCGGTCTTTTTGATGGCGCTGCCGGGCGTGTATTTTTCGCTGGTCGAGGGTTTGACGCAGGTTGATCAGTCGCTGGAGCAGATGTTTCATCTGCATGGCGTGCGGGGTTGGCGTCTGTTTTGCGCCCATACCTGGCGCGAGGTCCTGCCGTTTGTGCTTTCGTGCGCGCGTGCCGTGATCGGCATGAGCTGGAAGGCCGGCGTGGCGGCGGAGCTCATCGGCATGGCGACGGGCACCGTGGGCGAGCGCATCTATCAGGCGAAGCTGCTCATCGAGACGGCTGACCTGCTGGCGTGGACCGTGCTGGTCGTGGCGGCATCGTGGGCATGCGAGCGCGTGCTGGTGTGGCTGCTGCGGGCTTCGGGGCCCGTGGCGTGGCGAACTGCCGTGCGGGCGCATGGGCATGGACTGCGCGGGCGTACAGGGGCTGCGAGCGATGGTGCTGCAGCGGAGCTTGCGCTTGCCGTGGGCGATCGCGCGCCTTGGGCGCCGGCGCTCGACGGGCTGGTGCTTCATGTGCCCGCCGGTGGACGCACCTGTGTGATGGGCGCTTCGGGCGTGGGCAAGTCGACGTTGCTTGCGCTGGCGGCGGGGGAGTGCGCACCGTGCTCCATGGTGTTTCAGGATGTGCGCCTGGTCGAGGACGCTTCTGCCTTGGATAATGTGCTGGTGTGCGCCGACGCGCGCGTGGATGCCTCGAGTGCCGCAGCCCTGTTGCGCCTGCTGGTACCGGGGATCGATGTGCATGCACGCGTGGCTGAGCTCTCGGGTGGGCAGCGTCGTCGCGTCGAGATTGCCCGAGCCCTGCTGTGCCCGGGCGGCGCAGTGATTCTGGACGAGCCCTTTACCGGTCTAGACATCGCTGCGCGCGACGCATGCGCCGAGGTCGTGCTCGACTTGCTCGACGGCCGCATGCTGTTGCTTGCCACGCACGATGCCGCTGACGCTCGGGCCCTCGATATCTCGGATATCATCACGCTCTAAAAGCCATTTCAGGCGCTAACTCAACAATAAAATGATTCGTTTTCTTCTGTCTCCATGGGGTCGGGTATGGTATTCTATCTACGGGGTAATACTTAGGATTACCAAGTAATACCAACGCCGTAGAACAAACTCCAGATGCGGGCCAATCGGGTTGCCTTCACAGCCCGTCGCCCAGCCGCGTGGCCCGCATCCATCCGCACCACCGTCGTTTCAAGAAGGAAGCGCCATGGCAGAACACATGACCCCGGTTGTCGCGAAGGTTTTGCCCGAGGAAAAGGCGGCCTTCGCGGCGGCAACCCAGCTCGTGGGCACCACACCGTCCAACGCCATCCGCATGTTCATCGCCGCTTTCAATCGCTGCGGCACCTTCCCGTTCGACATCTCGCCGAGCGGGGCTTTTGGCGCTGCGCCCGATTCTCATCAACAATGACTGTCCCAAACTGCCGGCACTTGGGGACGTTCCTTTTCAGCCGGCAGTTAAGGAACGTCCCTAAGTGCCGGGTTTTGAGGAGGTTGGCATGCTCAATGCGATGGCGTGGGCGCTTGCCTGTTTTGGCGTTGTCGCTGCCGATATAGCCCTGAGCGTGGTTCTGTTTTCAGTTCTCGATGCCGTGTCGGTGCTGACGGGTTTCCCGATCGACAACCTCGATATTCAATGGTTCCAGGCTGCCGCTCAGACGGCGTCATTTTTGATGGCGCTGCTGTGGTGGCGTTATCTGTGGCCCCGCTCCTTCATGGCACGCCGGCAAGGCGAGCGCCCGCTCGGTGGGGGAGCAAGCGCGGCATGGAAGCGCATTGCCTGCGTTGTCGTGATCGGCCTATCCATGCAGGTGGTCATTAGCTACCTATGCGACGGCGTGCTGTCGCTGCTGCCCGAGGTCGCGGCAGACTATAGCGAGCTCGTCGAGGAAACGGGCATGGGCGATACCAGCCTTCTTGCCGTCCTGACCACGGTGCTCGGCGCTCCGTTTTGCGAGGAACTGCTGGTGCGCGGCATCATCTTTGAGTTTTCGCTGCGTGCGTTTAATCCACAGTGCCGTTCGCTCTGGAAGCGCCGGCGCCGCGCGAACGCGCAAGACGGCGCCATGGTGCCCTGGGCGGCCCCAAGCACGTGGGGTATCGCCGCGGCAATCGTGCTGCAGGCGGCCATCTTTGGCTTTATGCATATGAACTGGGTGCAGGGCTGCTATGCGGGCGCTGCCGGCCTCATTTTTGGTTGGGTGTTCGTGACCACCGGAAAGCTCCGCTACACGATCCTGCTGCACTTTGCCTTTAATGCCGGGTCGTATCTCATGGGGCTGCTGTGGTTTGTGAACACGCCGTTCGACGTGGCAATTACGGTCGCGATCGCCGGCGTGATCCTGGTGGAGGCAATGCGCTCGCTGCGCCAAGCGTGCCAGCAGAGCGCTGTGAGCACATCTACCGCATTCCCGCACTAATTGCGGCGTCCGCCTCCGTTGGCACCCTGACGCCCCTGAGCTGCACGGTTGCGCCCGGCAGTGTTCTGCGCGCGCGACATGCCGCTGTGCCCCTTGCTGCCCTTAGGCCCCTTGCCAGCGGCGCCACCGTGGGCCTTGCCGCCCTTCTTGGCTGCGCCATGCCCACCGCCAGCAGACGTCTCGCCCGGGCGCGGCGGCACGGGACGGATCAGGCAATGCTTGGTGTAGCCGATCAGGTCGCGACGGCCAGCCTTTTCCAGCGCCTCGCGTACCAGCTTGTAGTTCTCGGGCTTGCGATACTGGATGAGCGCGCGCTGCATGGCCTTCTCGTGCGGGTCGCGCGCCACATAGATCGGTTTCATGGTGCGCGGGTCCACGCCGGTGTAGTACATGCACGTCGACATGGTGGACGGTGTGGGGTAGAAGTCCTGCACCTGCTCGGGCATGTAACCCATGTCGCGCACGGCTTCGGCAAGGTCCACGGCTTCCTTCATCGTTGAGCCGGGGTGGCTCGAGATCAGATACGGCACCACGTACTGCTTGAGTCCGTATTCGCGATTCAAGCGTTCAAATTTACGGCAGAATGCGTCGTAGACAGCTCGGCTCGGCTTGCCCATCACGGACAGTACCGCGTCGCTCACGTGCTCGGGCGCTACGCGCAGCTGGCCCGAGACATGGTGTTCCAGCAGCTCGCGCAAAAACTCGTCCGAGGCATCGGCCATGGTGTAGTCAAAGCGGATGCCGCTGCGGACGAAGACCTTCTTGACGCCCGGCAGCTGGCGCAGGTCGCGCAGCAGCTGCGTGTAGCCGGTCTCGTCGACCACCATGTTCTTGCACACGCTCGGCCACAGGCAGCGCTTGTTCTTGCACACGCCGTGCTTGAGCTGCTTGTCGCAGGCGGGGCGGCTAAAGTTGGCCGTCGGTCCGCCCACGTCGTTGATATAGCCCTTAAACTCGGGATCGCGCGTGAGCAGCTCGGCCTCGCGCATGATCGAGTCGTGGCTGCGCATCTGCAACACGCGGCCCTGGTGGAAGGTGAGGGCGCAAAACGAGCACTCACCAAAACAGCCGCGGTTGGAGCTTATGGAAAACTTGATCTCAGCAAAGGCCGGCACGCCGCCCGCCGCGTCGTAATCGGGATGCCAGTCGCGTGCGTAGGGGAGTTCGGCCACCTCGTCCATCTCATCGGTAGTGAGCGTCGCCGACGGCGGGTTTTGCACCACATAGACGCTGTTGGGGTAGGGCTCTACCAGGCGATGCCCGGTGATGGGGTCCATATTCTGTTGCTGCACGTTAAAGCTGCGCGCGTAGTTGAGCTTGTCGGCGGTAAGGTCGTCCCAGCTGGGCAGCAGATCGTAGTCGTAGACCTCGTCGAGCGAGCCTGTGCGGTAGACGGTGCCGTTGATATAGGTGATCTGATCGACGGGCAGTCCCGCGTCGAGCGCGTCGGCGATCTCGACGATCGCGTGCTCGCCCATGCCGTAGATGAGGATGTCGGCGCCCGAGTCGAGCAGTACCGAGCGCTTGAGCTTGTCCTGCCAGTAGTCGTAGTGGGCCAGGCGGCGCAGGCTCGCCTCGATGCCGCCGATGATGATGGGGGCGTCCTTGAACGTCTGGCGGATGAGGTTGCCGTAGACCGTGACAGCTCGGTTGGGACGGTGCCCCTCCTCGCCACCGGGAGTGTAGGCGTCGGTGTGGCGGCGGTGCTTGGTCACCGAATAGTGGTTGACCAT
>OCHJ01001667.1_pt1 | contig 15344 bp, 9 predicted proteins | sample 1538381 | NCBI WGS metagenome assembly OCHJ01 (sample SAMN04571688, study PRJEB22368) | human gut metagenome | biome: human gut; material: stool | host: Homo sapiens | place: Luxembourg | collected 2012-06-29 | reverse complement strand
TGGTAGTGCTACAGGCAGAAAGTGAAGTGGCAGCTATTAATATGGTGTACGGCGGTGCCGGAAGTGGAAAGATGGTATTAACCTCATCGTCCAGCCCCGGTGTCAGCCTGAAACAAGAAGGTATCTCCTACCTGGCAGGTGCCGAATTACCCTGTTTGATTGTAAACGTAATGCGCGGCGGCCCCGGATTGGGAACCATCCAACCCAGTCAGGCAGACTACTTCCAGACTGTCAAGGGTGGAGGTCACGGTGACTACCGTCTGATCACTTTGGCTCCCGCTTCCGTACAGGAAATGGCTGATTTCGTTGGATTGGCCTTTGATCTTGCCTTCAAATATCGCAACCCGGCTATCATTCTTGCCGACGGTGTTATCGGTCAGATGATGGAAAAGGTTGTATTGCCTCCGCAAAAGCCCCGCCGTACAGATGCAGAAGTTATCGAGCAATGCCCGTGGGCTACTACCGGTAGAGTAAACGGACGCAAGCCCAATATCATTACTTCTTTGGAATTGAAACCGGAAGAGATGGAAAAGAATAACATCCGCTTCCAGGCTAAATACAAACTGATTGAAGAAAACGAAGTACGTTTCGAAGAAATCAATTGTGAAGATGCCGATTACCTGATTATCGCCTTCGGTTCTATGGCCCGTATCGGACAGAAAGCAATGGAACTTGCACGCGAAGAAGGTATCAAAGTCGGTATACTGCGCCCCATTACCCTTTGGCCCTTCCCCACAAAAGCCATTGCAGCCTATGCTGAAAAAGTGAAAGGCATGCTGGTTACCGAATTGAATGCGGGACAGATGGTTGAAGATGTACGCCTCTCTGTGAATGGTAAAGTAAAAGTAGAACACTTCGGGCGTCTCGGCGGTATCGTACCCGATCCGGAAGAGATTGTAAGTGCACTGAAAGAAAAATTAATCGAGAAATGAACCCTGATAAGATAAGAAGCGTATTGAATATACTCTTTATGATACTTGCCTTGGCAGCTATCATCGTATATTTCGTTGCAAAGGATGACTTCAAACTGTTCATCTACGTTTGTGGCGCAGCAATATTCGTTAAGCTGATGGAGTTTTTTATACGGTTCACCAACAGATAAGGAGAAGTGATTATGACAAAAGAAGATATTATCAAGCCTGAGAATCTGGTTTATAAGAAACCGACTCTGATGAACGATAATCCCATGCACTACTGTCCGGGATGCAGCCACGGTGTGGTACACAAGCTGATAGCCGAAGTAATCGAAGAAATGGGCATGGAAGACAAAGCAGTAGGTATCTCCCCCGTGGGATGTGCCGTGTTCATCTATAACTATCTGGATATTGACTGGCAGGAAGCCGCACACGGACGTGCACCCGCTCTTGCCACTGCGATCAAGCGCCTGTGGCCGGACAGACTGGTATTCACTTACCAGGGAGACGGTGACCTGGCATGTATCGGTACGGCAGAAACAATCCATGCACTGAACCGCGGTGAGAATATCACCATCATCTTCATCAACAACGCCATTTATGGTATGACGGGTGGACAGATGGCTCCTACTACCTTGGTCGGCATGAAGACTTCTACCAGTCCTTACGGACGTGATGTTCATTTGCACGGTTATCCGCTGAAGATGGCAGATATCGCCGCACAACTGGAAGGAACCGCTTACGTTACCCGCCAAAGTGTACAAACAGTCGGTGCTATCCGCAAAGCAAAGAAAGCCATCCGCAAAGCATTCGAAAACTCCATGGCAGGCAAAGGCTCCAATCTGGTAGAAATCGTTTCTACTTGTAACTCCGGTTGGAAACAGACACCTGCGCAATCTAACAAATGGATGGAAGAGCACATGTTCCCGTTCTATCCGCTGGGTGACTTGAAAGACAGATAAATCAGTTAACAAGGAAACGAGGGAACAAGTTAACAAGGAGGAGATGCTTCCTCGTCAACTTGTCAACTGCAACCTCGTCAACTAAAAGAAAAGAACAATGAAAGAAGAAATCATTATAGCAGGCTTCGGTGGACAAGGCGTATTGTCTATGGGAAAGATTTTGGCATACTCGGGACTGATGGAAGATAAGGAAGTGAGCTGGATGCCCGCTTACGGACCGGAACAACGTGGCGGTACAGCCAACGTTACGGTGATTGTAAGCGATGAGAAAATCTCCTCTCCTATTCTGAGCAAGTATGACGCTGCCATTATTCTGAACCAGCCCTCACTGGAGAAATTCGAAAGTAAGGTAAAGACGGGCGGTATCCTGATTTACGACGGATATGGTATCATCAACCCGCCGACGCGTAAAGATATCAAAGTGTATCGCATCGACGCAATGGATGCAGCCAATGAAATGAATAATGCCAAAGCATTCAACATGATCGTACTGGGTGGATTGCTGAAACTGAAACCGATGGTTACGCTGGATAGCGTACTCAGAGGCTTGAAGAAGACCTTGCCCGAACGTCATCATCACTTGATACCGATGAATGAAGAAGCGATTAAAAAAGGAATGGAATTGATTAAAGAGGTATAATTCCATTGACTCTTACGATAAATCAATAAGCCCTTGCAATAGTTTCTTTTTGCAAGGGCTTATTTTATAAGTTACCATATTTATATCAAAGAAATAAAAAGTACGTTTGTAAAAATAGGCAAAAAAGGCTGAATTCCGCAAGCGAATAATTTTTTATTGTATCTTTGCGCCTAATTATGAGACGCATTCTACTGACATATATACATCTATTCGTATTGGGATTGCTGGCAGCACAGGCACAGCGGCCACTCAATACATTGGATAATCGTGACCGCTATGGGAATCAGGTTGACCCGTCAACACAACCAGATAGCCTGGATACCAGCACTGACGTTCAAAGTATTCCGCCTAAACTCTATATGTGGCAATTAAGCGAGACTCTGGGTAACCGGACCATCGTTCCTGCCGACACTCTTTCCTTGAATTTCCAGAATACAAACCTGGTAGACGGTATGACGGGACAATATAATTTCCTGGGTAACCTCGGCTCTCCCCGTCTTTCACGTATATTCTTTGATCGTGAAAGCACCGAACCGACTATTTTTATGACGCCATTCTCCAGTTTCTTTGTTCGTCCCGATCAGGTATTCTTCACCAACAGTAATGTTCCTTATACAAATCTGACTTATTATAAAGCGGGTAATAAGGTAAACGGTGAAGAGCGATTCAAATCTTATTTTTCTGTCAATGTAAACAAACGGTTGGCATTTGGCTTCAATTTCGATTACCTGTACGGACGTGGATACTACTCCAATCAATCTACTTCGCACTTCAATGCCGGCATATTCGGAAGTTATATTGGCGAACGCTACCAACTGCAAGCTGTCTACAACAACTTCTTCATGAAGATGAATGAAAACGGCGGTATAGCAAATGACGGTTACATTACCCGCCCCGATACAATGGCTGACGGTAAGAAAGAATACGAATCCACCACTATTCCTGTGAAGCTGGAGCAAACTTCCAACCGTAACAAAGACTTCTATATTTACCTTACGCAACGCTATCGGTTAGGATTCAAGCGGAGAGTATTGAAAGAAGTAGCCCAAAACAATAGCGTTAAACAGAACTTTGCTCCCACGGCAGCATCTACTGCCATGATTCCCGACACTGCCATTACAGACAGTTTAGGTATGGATCGTTTAGGTGCTGACAGTTTAGGCACCGACAGTCTTTCAGCAGAAAGGCTTGCAATGAAAAAAAGCCTGAGTCTGGATAGCCTTAACAACGCCACCGCCTTGGCAGAAGATACCAATTATGTTGAGGAATTCGTCCCTGTCACAAGTTTCATTCATACTTTTAAAGTGGAGCGCTCACGCCATCGTTTCCAATCATACAGCGAACCGGAGGGTATGTATGAAAACACTTACTTCAACAAAAACGGAAGTGTCAGTCGGGACTCCACCACAGCATTCAGCATAAAGAACATCTTTGGCATAGCCCTGTTGGAAGGTTTCAACAAATATGCCAAAGCAGGATTAACCGCTTATATCTCTCATAAGTTCAGCCGTTATGACCTGATGAATGCAGATTCCATGACGGTAGACCGCTTCACAGAACAAGAAATATTTGTAGGCGGTGAACTTGCCAAACGACAAGGTAAAGTCCTTCACTATTCCATAGATGGTGAAATAGGTATTATGGACAAAGCGCTGGGGCAATTCCGTGTACATGGTAATATGGATTTGAATTTCCGATTGGGAAAAGATACAGTAAACCTTATCGCACGAGGTTTTGTGACGAATACACTCCCATCTTTCTATATGCGGCATTATCACTCCAACCATTTCTTCTGGGACAATGATAATATGGAGAAAGAATTCCGTACCCGTGTAGAAGGCGAATTAAACATTGACCGCTGGGGTACTAATCTTCGTGCCGGTGTAGAAAACGTCAAGAACTATACTTATTTCAACCAGAAAGCTGTACCCGAGCAGTATAGCGGTAATATACAAATACTTTCAGCAACTCTGAAACAGAACTTCCGTGCAGGTATTTTCCATTTGGATAACGAGGTAACCTGGCAAAAGTCAAGCAATGAAACAATTCTCCCATTGCCACAACTTTCACTATACTCCAATTTATACATCCTGACCAAGTTAGCGAAGAAAGTTCTTACGGTGCAATTGGGAGCCGATGTACGCTATTTCACCAAATATAATGCACCGGCCTATACGCCTGCCGTTCAGCAATTCCACCTGCAACCGGAAAACGATCAGGTAGAGATAGGTGGTTATCCTATAGTGAACATTTATGCAAACCTGCAACTGAAGCGTACACGGTTATTCGCTATGTACTCTCACGTAAATCAAGGCATGGGTACACGTAACTCTTTCCTCGTACCGCATTACCCCATCAACCCGAGCCTGCTAAAGATAGGTGTTTCATGGAACTTCTACGATTAAAACTCTTTCCACATGAGAATCCCGAAAGCCAGAATACTGAAATACGCAGCTATGGGTATAATAGCCGCTTTCATTGCTACCTTCTTTTTAAAGAAGGAGAAGCAGCAAGGGCATCCGCGTGACTATGCAGAAATCGCAGCCGAGAAAATAATCCGCGCTGCCACAGAATACAACTCCATCAGCTTCTATGTTGACGGAGATACCTTATCGGGCTTTCATTATGAACTGATAGAAGCGTTTGCCCGTGACCATGGCTGGAAGGCTGCTATCACTCCCGAAATGAGTTTTGACAAACGGCTGGAAGGACTTGCAACAGGCGAATTCGATGTTATCGCTTATGGTATTCTCGCCACCAGTGAACTGAAAGACTCTTTGCTCCTTACTACTCCGATTGTACTTAATAAACAGGTTCTCGTACAACGCAAAGCCACATCTCCCACTGACTCTTTATTCGTTAAAAGTCAGTTAGACCTGGCAGGCAAAACCCTTCACGTAGTGAAAGGATCACCTTCCATCCTCCGTATTCGTAATCTGGGAAACGAAATTGGTGACACTATATATATTAAGGAAATAGATAAATACGGTTCGGAACAGCTGATATCACTTGTAGCTCATGGGGATATAGATTATGCCGTATGCGATGAAAGCATCGCCCGTGCCGTAACGGACAGTATTCCACAGATAGATATCAATACCGATATCAGTTTTACCCAGTTCTATTCCTGGGGAGTCAGCAAACAATCACCTGTTCTATTGGACAGCCTTAACAGCTGGCTTCAGACTTTTCGGAACAGTGATGAGTTTAAATCTATCTACCGTAAATATTACCGGACTTCGAATCAGAGATAAGTTCCTATCAAACAAGCTTATACAATAAAACCGGAAGTTCCCTGTACGAAACTTCCGGTTTTATTCTTTTCCATTCTTAGTTTCATGCCTTGGAACTGTCAGTTTCATTGCTTGGAACTGCTAGTTTCATCCGGTGAAACTACTGGTTTCACACCGAGAAACTATTAGTTTCATGCCTTGAAACCAATTGCATCAAGCAAGGCTCTCTACTTCCCGAAGCCACATCTCTGATGATGCATCGCTTGGCATACGCCAATCCCCGCGCGGACTGATGGAAATACTACCTACTTTAGGTCCGTCCGGCAGACAAGAGCGCTTAAATTGTTGATTGAAGAAGCGGCGGAAGAATGTCTGTAACCATTTCTTGATTGTCTCTTCATCATACACGTCCTTAAATGTACGCACTGCAAGGAAGAATATCTTGGAAGGACGGAAACCACAACGGAGGAAATAATACAGGAAGAAATCATGCAGCTCATAAGGACCTACCAGATCTTCCGTTATCTGTTTGATATTGCCGTTTTCATCTGCCGGAATCAATTCAGGACTAATCGGAGTATCCACAATATCCAGCAGCGTCATGCGTGAAGCTTCGTCCATATCATTCTCGGCTACCCATTTCACCAGATACTTAACCAAAGTCTTAGGCACACTTCCATTCACACCATACATGGACATATGATCTCCATTATAAGTAGCCCAGCCCAATGCCAGTTCCGAAAGATCGCCCGTACCAATTACCATTCCCCAAGTCTGGTTGGCAATATCCATCAGTATCTGCGTACGCTCGCGTGCCTGAGCATTTTCATAAACTACATCATGCACATCGATATCATGGTCTATATCTTTGAAATGCTGAATACAGGCTTCCTTGATGCTGACCTCACGAACGGTGATTCCTAAAGAATTCATCAAATCCAGAGCATTCGTATACGTGCGGTCTGTTGTTCCAAACCCCGGCATTGTTACACCGATAATATCTTTACGAGACCATCCCAATTTATCGAAGGTTTTGACACACACCAGTAATGCCAATGTAGAATCCAACCCACCGGAAATGCCGACCACCGCACTCTTGGCAGCAGTGTGTACCAGACGCTGAGCCAAACCGGAAACTTGTATGGAGAATATTTCCTCGCAACGCTCGTTCAACTCAACTCCTTGCGGCACAAAAGGATGAGGGTCAAAACAACGCGTCAGGTTCAGTTCTTTGCTATTTACATATTCTGTGGAAACACGTACCGCCTCTCCCGGTGCGCAATGCGCCCGACAAGCGGAAAAAGTTGTATTAACACGACGTTCCGTGCGCAAATGTTCCACATCTATTTCACTGATAATCACCTGTCCCTCGAAAGAGAAACGCTTGCTGCGAGCTATCAGGCTGCCATTTTCGAAAATCAGTCCGTTCCCTGCAAACACCACATCCGTAGTAGACTCACCGAACCCACACGAACAGAAAACATAACCGGCAATGCAACGAGCCGACTGCTGGCTGATCAAAGAACACAAATAGTTGTGCTTACCAATCCCTTCATTATCCGCCGACAGATTAAACAGAATTTCCGCACCTTGCAATGCCAGTGAAGAACTGGGCGGAATAGGTGCCCATAAATCCTCACAAATTTCAATGCCGAACGTCGTATCCGCAGTTTCGAACAATAAGTCAGTTCCCATTGGAACCACCTGCCCGCAAAGGCGCACGCTCCTTTCACTTACATCCACAGCGGATGTAAACCAGCGTTTCTCATAAAATTCCTTGTAGTTGGGGAGGTAAGTCTTGGGCACTACTCCCAACACCTTTCCTTTTTGAATTACGACTGCGGCATTCAGCAATACTCCGTTCATCGCTATCGGCATGCCAAGTATGGCTATGATATCCAACTGCCTTGTATTACTTACAATCTGTATCAATCCCATTTCCGCTTCTTCAAGCAATAATTGCTGGGCAAACAAATCACCGCATGTATATCCCGTCACACACAACTCCGGAAAAGCAATGATCTGCACACCTTTCCCCTCGGCTATGATTATTTCCTTTTCAATTTCCCTGGCATTGAACTTACAGTCCGCTACCTTCACACGGGGCACAGCCGCCGCTACCTTTACATATCCGTAATTCATAAGGATGTCATTTAAAAATATGGCGGCAAAAATACGGTTATTTATCCATAAACACAAAATAATCACTTCATTCACCTCAGATATCCAAGATTATTTGTACTTTTAGCAACATTTTTAAAGCACGCCATACAAAACTCATGAGAGCTCCTAATACAGTCCATAAATGGTTACTTTCCCTGATACTTCTAATCGGGTGCCTGTCAGTTTCCGCTAAAGAAAAAGAGTATATATTATTCCTCAGTTCTGTCAATGCAGAAGAAGCATGGATTCACGGTTTCCGGAACGAACTTCAACAACGCTTCCCTTATGAAGGAAATATCGAATTACATGAATACTTCCTGGCAGTCCCGGTGCTTACCAATGAAGAAGAAGTCAAACAAGCCTAAGATAATCTTCTGCAAACATTTCCTACACCACCTAAAGTTGTCATAATCGTAGGAGATCCGGGCTGGTTGGTCAGTGCGCCCATTTTCGACGGCCTCTGGAAAAATATCCCTGTCATACTTTGCTATTCACGCGGACGAGTTCCCTCTACTCTGCAAACATTATTGGCAAAAACTCCTTTGACAGAAGCAAACAGTATCCCTATCGAAGAATTTAACAAAAACTACAATATCACCGTACTGAAACAACCTTATTACATCAAGGAAACTCTGACACTCATCAAACAGCTTCAGCCGGAAGTCAACCGGATTGCTTTTATTTCCGACAACCGCTATATCAGCACAGTTACCCGCCAAGCCGTGAGTGCGGTGATGCAAAAAGATTTTCCTGATCTAAAACTGGAACTTTTATCTTCAGAGCAAATAAGTACAGAAGAATTACTGGATACACTTACCAGTTACAAGCAAACCACCGGCGTCATCTATTACGCATGGCTCCGGCAATATGGAAATAACAAGAATTACTATCTGTCGGACCATCTCAAAAAGATACTCCCCAGCTTCCTGGAAGTTCCCGTATTTACATTAGCTGACTTAAACCTGCAAGAAAATCTCTATGCTGGCGGACATTATATCTCTATCCGTGACTTCACGGATACGGTAATGTCCACAATCAGTCGCATCCTATCGGGAGAAACAGCCTCTTCCATTCCTTACCAGAATGGCGGAGTTGCACATACCTATCTGAACTTTGCCGACTTGAAATGGTGCAAGATACCAGAAAATTTATATCCGAAAGACGCTATTTACTTCTTCCAGCCTCCTACTTTCTATCAGCAGTATAAGACTTACATCTGGATGACAATCCTATTTATCGCTTTATTCTTCACCCTATATATCTTCTATTATATTCATTCCCAAAAGCATAAAAAGGAGCTGATTCTTGCAAAGGAACGTGCCGAAGAATCCGACCGTCTCAAATCAGCTTTTCTTGCTAATATGAGTCATGAGATACGCACTCCGCTCAATGCTATCGTGGGCTTTTCCAGTATTCTTGCCGAAACGGCTGATACCCCTGAAAGCCATGAATATATCCGGATTATTGAAGACAACAACTGCCTGTTGCTACAACTCATTAACGATATACTCGACCTGTCCAGGATAGAAGCCGGTTTGCTGGACTTCTGTTATACCGAAGTAGACATCAACGGCTGTATTCGTAAACTTGAAGATGCTTTCCATTTTAGAATGCCTGCAAATGTGGAATGTATTGCAGAGTTTGGCATGAAGAAATGCCACGTCTATACCGAAAAGAATCGTCTGAGTCAAGTACTTGGCAATTATCTCTCCAATGCCATTAAGTACACCACAGAGGGAAGTATCACTGTCGGCTACTATCCACCCAAAGACGGAAACATGCGATTCTATGTGCGGGACACCGGTTGCGGAATTTCTCCTGAAAAGCAGAAAGCTATTTTCCAACGTTTTGTAAAGCTGGATAACTTCAAACAAGGTACCGGCCTTGGCTTATCCATTTGCCAAATGATTGCTGAAAAGATGCATGCCACCGTCGGAGTTTCTTCCGAAATAGGTAAAGGTTCCGAGTTCTGGATAGAAATACCTTACCAGCCAATTCACACTGTTTAACAAAAAGGAGGAAAAAAGAATGGAAATCTTTTGGTAAAATCGAATAAGTCTTTATCTTTGCAAGCGAAATAAAAATGTAATTATTACAAGTTTGAATTAAACGAATATGGAAGTAGTAGTAGAACGATTGCAAGGACATAACATTAAACCCTCGGTACAGCGTATTGCTATCATGAAATATCTTATGGAGCACCGCACACATCCGACGGTAGATGAGATTTATACGGCATTATCTCCTACTATACCGACACTCTCAAAAACTACAGTCTACAACACGCTGAAGATTTTGAGCGAACAAGGAGCCGCACAAACGCTTACCATCGATGAGCGTAACACATGCTATGATGCCGACACCACTCCACATTCACATTTCTTGTGCAAGCGTTGCGGAAGAATCTATGACTTGCCGTGTGACGACGCAATAAAAAAAGTGGTAGATACGGATATGGATGGACACGAAGTGCAGGAAATCCATTATTATTACAAAGGAATCTGTAAACAATGTAAAGAAGACTAACGTTTTTTATAAAACGAACGAATAACTAATTCAATTAAATCAAAAAGAAAATGAAAAAATTTAGATGTACTGTATGCGGTTACGTATATGAAGGTGATGCCGCTCCTGAGAAATGCCCGTTGTGTAAAGCTCCTGCCAGCAAGTTCGTAGAAGTTGTAGAAACCACAGAAGACGGTCCTCTGTCTTTTGCTGACGAACACGTGATCGGTGTAGCTAAAGGTTGTGATGATGAAATGATTAAAGACCTGAACAACCACTTCATGGGTGAATGTACAGAAGTAGGTATGTATTTGGCTATGAGCCGTCAGGCTGACCGTGAAGGTTATCCCGAAGTAGCTGAAGCTTTCAAGCGTTATGCTTGGGAAGAAGCAGAACACGCTTCTAAGTTCGCTGAACTGTTGGGTGACTGTGTATGGGATACCAAAACTAACCTCGAAAAGAGAATGAACGCTGAGTCAGGCGCTTGTGAAGACAAGAAACGTATTGCCACTCGTGCAAAAGCTCTGAATCTGGATGCTATCCATGACACTGTTCATGAAATGGCAAAAGATGAAGCTCGTCACGGTAAAGGCTTTGAAGGTCTGTACAACCGTTACTTCAAGAAATAATCCTTTTTAGTATTGTATTTTTAGGGAAAGAGGTTGCCGTCTGGTAACCTCTTTTTCTATAATACGATTCATCCCCTCTCAAGTTATCTCACGAAATGTAACACATCATTTGCTATACGTTACATTCCCCTTTTATAAAGGGGTTTTCCTCCATATTATGTTTGCGAGAATATCTGTTTTCAATTACTTTTGTATCACAATTGCTAACCCCAACGTAATTATGAAAACGCTATTATCCATCTTATTCCTTTTCTTTGCAACCTACGGATACAGTCAATCAGAGAAACTATTTACAGTAGACCGTGAATTATCAAACAGCAATATCAATCAGATCTATCAAGCCAAAGACGGAGTTATCTGGATAGCCACCGAAGACGGACTTAATCGTTACGACGGCGCCAAGTTCAGTGTGTACAAACACAAAGAAGGAAACGACAGTTCATTGGTAGATAACAATGTAAGGATACTCTTCGAAGACAGCAAAGGGAACTTCCTGATAGGTACTCAACGCGGGTTACAACTTTACGACCCGTCAACAGACCTCTTTAAAGAAATCCCCATCCTGTACGAAACTGGAATAAACATGAGCGCACATATCAGTACGATCCTGGAGCGTAAGAATGGAGAGTTATTAATAGGAACGTCCGGGCATGCCGTTTATTCACTAACATTAGGAGGAACAGAACCTCTTATCAAAGAGGCGCAACTGCCGGTTCCCAGTTTTTTCATCACCTATCTATTCGAAGACCAAAACGAAAATCTATGGGTTTCTACAGAAGGAAAGGGGTTATACCGCATTGACACGTCAGGTCAAATATATCACTATTTCATCGGAAAAGAGAATGCCTGGAATATAGTAACTTCTATTTGCCTGGATGAAAAAGGGAATATCTATGCCAGTAACATAAACAAAGGAATATTTGTCTACGACCAGCAGAAAGATACTTTTATCCCTATCTCCTGTCCGATACTTCCTAGCCTGCCTATCAATACAATATATGCTGCCGGGCAAGGAAAAATCTATATCGGAACCATAGGGTACGGCATAAAAGTATATGACATACATACACAGAAGATAAAGGAAAGCGAGTTCAGTTTCAGTACTTTCGATTTCAGCAAAGCCGATGTACATGCCATCACAAAGGATCGGGCAGGCAACTTATGGCTGGGTATCAACGGCAAAGGAGTCATGCTTCTTCCGGCTACAACAAACCAATTCAAGTACATGGGTTACAAGTCTGTAACAACCAATAAAATAGGTTCTAACAGTATAAAAGCAGTATGTAAAGACAAGGAAGGAACCTTATGGCTCGGAACAGCCAATGACGGTATATATGGTATAAAAGGAAAGAATAAGCCTTCCCTGCACTTTGAGCACAAAGAAACATCTAATTCCGTGCCGTCCACAATCAACCATATCCACCAGACAGCAGACGGCAGATTGTGGCTGGCTTCGCCTTTGGAAGGGCTGGCAGAGATGGACCCCAAGACCGGCCTGTGCCGATACTATAAATTACAGGACCATTATCAGAATGAAGTAAAAAACATATCGTATCTGACTTCAGACAAGAACGGTGAACGATTATGGGTAGCCGTTATGGGCGGAGGCGTGTTTTACATCGATCTAAAAACCGGGAAAGTCAACAGATGCGATACTTTTGAAAGCGGAAAAGAATATCAGGAGAATTACAATGTACTCCACAACCGTTGGGTAGCCTCATTGCTGTACACCAGCAATAATAAGTTATATATCGGCACCTACGATGGCTTAGGATGTCTGGATATACCCACAATGAACTTCGCCTCAACCTATGGGAAAAACAGGATATTCAGCGGCAGTATCATACTGACCCTCTTTGAGGATGAACAAGGCGACATCTGGGCAGGTACCACCAAAGGACTCATTCATATAGACGGAAAAAATGGAAGCTCTAAAACTTATACTACACACGATGGATTGCCCAATAATACCATTTGTGCCATTCAAGGCGACAAACAACATGGATTATGGATAAGTACCAATTACGGTATCACAAACATGGACCCGGAAACAGGTACCTTTATCAACTACTATGCAGGCAATGGGTTACAAGGAAATGAATTCAGCAAAAATGCAGCCTGTACAGATAAAGATGGATATCTCATCTTTGGAGGTATCAATGGTATCACCTTTTTCCGACCAGCAGAAATCACTACAGAAGTCAAAAAGCCCGAGGTTAGAATTGCCGACTTCTACATCCATAATAAAGCTGTAAAGAAAGGTACACGTTCCGGTAACCACGAAGTTATAGAAACAGCAGTACAGGAAGCCAGCCGGTTCCGTTTATGTCATAGAGACAACTCGTTCAGCATCGAATTCTCAGCCATGGAATTCTATAATCCGGAACGGATCACCTATCTTTATTCCATGAATGGAGCAACCTGGATGGCATTAGCTCCAGGCGTCAACAGAGTTTCTTTCAGTGATCTGGCACCGGGTACTTATCACTTCAGGATGAAAGCCAAAGACTATACAGCCTACTCGGAAGAGAAAGAAATCATCATCCAGATAGATCCGGCATGGTGGGCATCGGGTTGGGCTAAATTAATATACGTCCTATTGATATTATCAATCATCGGATTCATTGTGATGCAGGTGCATCATCGTTACCGTATGCATCAAAAGATGTTGCAACACATCCATGCCGAGCAAATTAACGAAGCAAAGTTACAGTTCTTCATTAATATCTCTCACGAAATACGAACTCCGATGTCGCTTATCATCAGTCCCTTGCAACAACTGATGGCAAAAGATAAGGATGCAGAATGTAGAAAGCTCTACAGTACTATACAACGGAATGCCGAGCGCATCCTGCAATTGGTAAACCAATTAATGGATATCCGAAAAATAGACAAAGGACAAATGTCCCTCATGTTTAAAAAGGCTGAAATAGTTAGTTTCACCCGTGACCTGTTAGAAACCTTCGAACAACAGACAAGGGTAAAGAAACTAGACTTAAAATTCCACACCTCTGCTCCTGAAATAGAAATGTGGATAGATCCTAAGAACTTTGACAAGATCATCCTGAACCTACTGTCGAATGCTTGTAAGTTCACACCTGAAAACGGACAAGTGGAAATCAGCCTCAGCACAGGTGAGGATACCCACCTTCCCCAAAATGCACCCCTGCGCCGATATGTTGAACTTACAGTTGCGGACAGTGGTATCGGCATTGCTTCCACTGAACGGGAACATATATTCGAGCGATTCTACCAGATACGCAACAGTCAGAACAACTCAAATATAGGAACAGGTATCGGGCTTCACCTCACACGCTCTTTAGTGGAGCTGCATTACGGAAATATTCACGTAGAGGACAATGGCGAAGGCAGACCGGGCTCCCGGTTTATCATACGGCTACCGCTGGGAAACGGGCATTTGAAAAAGGAAGAAATAGAAGAAGCAACAACCGCCGGCACCCTAATAAATATCCCGGCAGCAGAACCGGCTACCATAGCCCCCCCGCTGCCTTATGATGACGATGAAGAAGCCAGCGGTAAAGTCCGTGCCCGCAGTCGTCGCCATGTGCTTGTGGTAGAAGACGATGAAGAGATTCGCCACTACATTTGCCGCGAACTGAGCAATGACTTTTACATGACCGAATGCAGTAACGGAAAAGAAGCATTAGCATCGATATTATCCCATACGCCCGATCTGATAATCAGCGATGTGATGATGCCTGAAATGGATGGCTTGACACTCTGCCGCAAGATACGACAGAATGTGAACATCAACTATCTACCCATCATCCTGCTTACTGCCCGTACCAGCGAGGAGGACAACCTGGAAGGGTTGGATACCGGTGCCGATGCTTATCTGATGAAACCATTCAGCATTGAGTTGCTGAGAAAAACTGTCTTAAACCTCATCCGCCGCCGGGAACAATTGCGTAATGCTTTCAGTGGCCGTCAGAATCAGGAGGAACAAATCTCAATCCCAGAAGTAAAATCTCCCGATGACCGGCTTATGGAACGTGTCATGCGCGTTATCAATGAGAATTTAGGCAATCCGGCATTAACCGTCGAAATGATCAGTACGGAAGTAGGTATCAGCCGTGTACATCTGCATCGCAAGCTCAAAGAACTCACGAATCAGACTACACAACAACTCATTCGTAACTTGCGTCTGAAGCAGGCAGCCACCCTGCTGGCCGACAAGCGACATAGCATAACAGAAGTAGCCACATTAACCGGTTTTACGCATCCCACTTACTTCGCCACGGCATTCCGCGAAATGTATGGCATATCACCATCAGAGT
>OCHJ01001664.1_pt1 | contig 15368 bp, 10 predicted proteins | sample 1538381 | NCBI WGS metagenome assembly OCHJ01 (sample SAMN04571688, study PRJEB22368) | human gut metagenome | biome: human gut; material: stool | host: Homo sapiens | place: Luxembourg | collected 2012-06-29 | reverse complement strand
ACAAAGGTAGGAAGGAAAAGAGGGGAAAAAAACACGCACGAGGCCGAATGCTTACTTTTCACTCAAGTGAAGTGCCGTTGCCACCTGTGTGAAACGGTTGCTTCACCAAGGTGAAGCAATAAAGTCATAAGACTGTTTTCACGGTTGCATCCTGTTGATAAAATACATCTATTGAAGTTTTGTCATTTTGTGTGTGGCGGTTGTTGTGTTGTACATTGATGAACGATACCACCGCTTACCTACCGGTTGAGAGCCTTTATGGATGTTTTTTTACAGTAATTGGTTGATAATTAGAAGAATACTGTGTAGGAAAAATTTTATATTTCACGTTCAATTCAGATGCGTTTTCCATTGTCTTGAAGAATTTTTTTTTGATATTGATAAGATTTCATTGTTTAATGCTTGAATTGTATTTGTTCCTGCTTGCTTGAATTGCCATCTTTGCAATGTTAATTTTTAATTCAAATAACTATGAAAACAAAGACATTCTTAATTTCAGCTGCTATTCTTCCATCCATGGGGCATTACCGTTGTTTGCGAAAGCAATAACGTGTTGGAAATCTATTTTTAGTTAATTTTACAGCAATATTTTTTAATTAAACTCTAATACATTATTTATGAAACAAATTGCATTTACATGGTTGCTGTGCATACTTAGTATATGTGCCTATGCTCAGCAAATTACTGTTACCGGAACAGTGACGGATGCGGAGAATAATCCGTTGATTGGTGCGGCTGTTGTTGTAGTAGGAACTACGGATGGCGTGATTACCGATTTTGATGGCAAATATACCATTAAGGCCGCTTTCGGTCAGTCTTTGAATTTCTCTTATGTAGGTTATCGGGAGCAAACTGTTAAGGTTGATGGCCGCAGTGTGATTAATGTGAAATTGTCGGAAGGTGAATTGTTGGACGAGGTGGTGGTTATCGGTTACGGTACAGTGAAGAAAAGCCATTTGACAGGTGCGGTCGCTTCTGTTTCCGGTAAAGAGTTACAGGCAAATGTTGCACGTAGTGCTTCAGCTGCTTTGCAAGGAAGAGTTGCCGGTGTTACTGTGTCGGCTGCCAACGGTCAGCCGGGGGAAGGCTTGAATATTAATGTCCGTGGTATCAGTTCATTGAGTGCCACCAGTCCGCTTTATGTGATTGATGGTGTGTATGGTGATATCAATATGGTTGATCCCGCTGACATTCAGTCTATTGAAGTGTTGAAAGATGCTTCGGCTGCTGCTATTTATGGTTCTCGTGCTGCTAATGGTGTTGTATTGGTCACTACTAAAGGCGGTCGTTTGGAAACTTCTGCCCGTGTAACAGTGGATGCCTATACAGGCGTTCAGATGGTTGCCAAATACATTGATGTAATGGATGGTAATCAGCTTCGCGATTTGGCAAAGGCTACCGGTTATAGTTCGGCAGAAGGGTTGCTGAATTGGAATGGAGGTGCTGGAACAGACTGGCAGAAAGAACTTTATAACTCGGCTATGGTGAGCAAGGTTAGCTTGAATGTATCTGGAGGAAACAAGACTTCGACCTATAATCTGTCGGGAAGCTATCTTAACCAGGATGGTATTGTGAATACTACCGGTTATGAGGCATGGAACATTCGTGCTAAGAATACTTTTTCTTTTTTCAATAATCATTTGCGTATGGGGACTACGTTGATGATGAAATTCTATAAAAAGAAGTACGAAGATGTTTCATATACCTCCGCTCTGACAGCTGTGCCTATGTGGAATGTATATGGTGAAGATGGCACTTGGGGTGTCGCTCCGGAATGGACCAGAGGAGATAATCCTGTGGGTTGGACAGAAGCCTATGATTACCAAAGACATGGGATAGACATTTTATTGAATGGCTATGCCGAAGTGGATTTGTTCTTGAAAGGATTGAAATATAAATTCAATGTAGGTATAAACAAATATACAAGACGTAATTATGCCTATAGTTCTCCTTATTATTTCAGTTCTACTTCACAAAAGAATGAAGCGGAATTGTCGGAAAGTACAGACTGGGAGAATGATTGGTTGATTGAAAATACAATCAATTATGATAATACGTTTGGCAATCATACGGTTTCTGCTTTGGTGGGTTATTCTGCCCAGCGTAACAATGCGCGTGGTTTTGGTGCAGGACGTAAGGGTTTCCCGGAAGGTTTCTCTGTGATTGACGCCGGTTCGGTTTCTTCACAAAATACATCGGGTAGCGCATGGGCCAATACAATGATTTCTATGTTTGGGCGTGTGATGTATTCGTATGCCGATCGTTATATGCTGTCTGCTTCTGTTCGTCGGGACGGTTCTTCCAAATTTGCAGATGGAAACCGCTGGGGCACATTCCCGTCTGTATCTTTGGGTTGGAATGTGATGAATGAAGATTTCTTTGAAAATATCAAGGAAACCATGAATGAATTGAAAATTCGTGCCAGTTATGGTGTACTGGGTAATTTGAGCGGCATTGGCAATTATGCTACCCAGTCTGTTGTTTATAAAGGTATGAATAACATGATGGGCACAGAACTTTGGGAAGGTGCCATTACCGGTAAGGAATGGACTTCACCCATGAATGTGACTTGGGAAAAGACGAAGACTTTGAACTTGGGTTTGGATTTTGCTTTCTTGAACAATAAGTTCAGTGTCAGTGCTGATTATTTTATTCAGAAAACAGAAGATATGTTGTTGTCTATGCCGCAGTCTTTGAGTTTTGGCTTGAGTGGGAATCCTACAGTAAATGCAGGTACAGTAGAAAACAAAGGATTTGAAATTTCATTGAATCACCGTAATAATGTAGGCGATTTGTATTATCATGTAGGTGTCAATGCCACCTTTATCAAGAATGAACTGACGGAAGTAAACGGAAGTCGTGATGAATGGCAGGGATTCAATCCTCATGCCAAAGGAACGATCACTTATGCCAAGACCGGTCATTCCATAGGTTATTTCAATTTGATAAAGACGGATGGTGTATTCCAAAGCCAACAAGAAATTGATGCGTATGTGGATAAGAACGGTAATAAGATCCAGCCTAATGCACAACCGGGTGACTTGCGTTTCGTGGATTATAACGGAGATGGTAAGATTGACAATAATGACCGTCAGGATGTAGGCTCTGCTTTCCCGAAAGTTAACTTGGGTGTAAGTCTGGGTGCTGAATGGAAAGGTTTGGATTTGAATATGTTCTTTGACGGAAACTTTGGCAACAAGATTTACAATGCCCAGTATTATACTACGGTTTATAATGAATCAACAGGAAACCAATATGCAGAACGCATGAACAGCTGGACTGAAAACAATCATTCTGACATTCCTCGCTGTTTGTTTGGTACTAGCGATCCTAATGGTACAAACTGGGGCTATACGGACCGTTGGTTGGAAAATGGTTCATTCTTGCGCTTGAAGACTTTGGAATTAGGTTATACGTTGCCCAAAGTATGGGTATCTAAAGCCGGTTTGCAGAATGTGCGTGTTTATACGGCTATGGAAAACCTTTTCACTATAACCGATTATAAAGGATATACTCCTGACTTGGGTATGGTAGATGCCGATGGTGCCGGTACATCAGGTGGTTCGGGTGTAATGACCCGTGGTTGTGATGACGGTCGTTATCCGATGGCACGTACTATCACCTTTGGTTTACAAGTAAATTTCTAATTAGGAATAAGTAATATTTGCAGAATATGAAAAAGAATTTTATAAAATACATAGCTGCATTGGCTGTAGCTCCAATGTTGTTGTCTTCTTGTAGTGATGACTTTCTGAATGAGATTGATCCTAACCGTCAGACTCCGACCACTTTTTGGACATCCGAGGATAATGTGATGAAAGGCTTGTCCGCAGTTTATAATCCTTTCCGCCGTATGACCAGTGGATATTATGGTGGGTTGGAAGGCATCATGCATCTTCAGATGCGCGGTGACGACCTTTACCCCACTCGTGGAGAAGAACCTTATATTTGGGAATATTTGTCGTTTGTCAACACAACGAATACAAAGGATTTGAGCTGGGGAAACATCTATGAAGGCATTCAGATGGCAAACGAATTCATATATCGTGCGGCTACGGTTGATATGGACGAAACCAAACGTGAGCAAATGATAGGTGAGGCTTATTTCTTACGTGGATTCTGGTACTTCCGTTTGCGTACTGATTATCGTGATGCGGTTATCCGTACTCTCCCGCAGGATGCAGATCCGGAAACTCATGGACTGTCTAGCGGTGATGAAGTGCTGGAACAGGCTATTTCAGACTTTAAGGAAGCCAAGTCTCGTTTGCCTAAGCTTCGTTCAAGCGATGAGAACGGTCGTGTAACTCAAGGTGCGGCTATTGCTATGTTGGGTAAAGCTTATATCTGGAAAGGGGATTATCAGGCCGCTAAGGATGAGTTTGAAATTATAATGAATGGTTATGGTTACGATTTGACTCAAAAGTATGAGGACAACTTCCGTGACGATACGGAATTTAATGCTGAATCTATTTGGGAAATCAATTATGATGCCAAAGGTAATTCGGGTGACGCTTGGGGCAATGGCACTAGTGACGACTCGTTTATGGGAAACAACCTTGCTCATTATTTTGGCCCGACACTGAAAGGTGAGAATATTGGCGGTGGTTGGTATAAGATGCAGCCTTCTCCCTATTTGATAAAAGAATTCATTTCCGAACAGCGTCCGGAAGGATCTGATTCCAAATGGGATAAGCGTTTGTACACTACGTGCTTCTTTAAATATTCTGATTTCGGTGATGTGAAGCCGGATGAAAAATTCTATGGTGGTAAAGTGGAATTTGATGATATGTTTAAATGGACGGTACTGCCCGAAGGCGATGGCAAATATGGTATTGCCAAGCAAGGATATGCTCCTGCTTATCCGGTTATCGAGGGTGTTCAAGGGCGTTTCATGATGAAGAAGTTTGCAGCTTGGTGGGTTCCCACAGGATGTACGATGTATTCTAACGATGCCGGACGTATCAACAATTTACGTATTATGCGCTTTGCAGAAGTTTTGTTGCTCCACGCTGAGGCTTGTCTGGAAACCAATGATGAAAGCGGAGCAATGAAAGATATTAACCGGATTCGTGTACGTGCCGGGCTGCCGGAGAAAAACTTGAGTGGAAAAGATGCTATAATGACAGAACTCCAGAAACAGAAATTGCTGGAATTTGCCGGAGAGAATATACGTTGGGATGATATGGTTCGTTGGTACGGAAATGATCCTGCTAAGTTGAAAGCTATCATGCACGAACGCAAGACCGATTCTCAACATTATGAATTGCTTTACGAAGAAAATGAAAGTGGTGAAAAGGAATTGGTAGGATATAAACCGACAGACCGCATTTCGGATACACAAGGATTTGACCATTTTGAAGCTAAATTCTTGTACTTCCCGATACCTCAGGCAGAGGTGGACGCTAATTTGAATTTGGAGCAAAAGCCGGAATGGAGATGATTGCATTGAACTGATAATTAAAAAGTATGAGAGGGAGGGGGATCTCTCCCTCTATAAAAACAATGAAGCCAAATGAAAAGGAAAGGATATTATTTATGCTCTTTGTTGGTTATGATATTTGTATTTTTGTCATGTCGTGATGAAGAACAGGATTGTACCCAAGCTATGCAGGATATACAAAACCAGTTGAAGGAAAATGATTTATTGAAATCTGTTTCTCAAGAACGTGAACAATGTGTTTTGTTATTTGAGTCCAATAAGATAATTTTTCCGCAAGAGTTAATCCAAAGTGTAGATGTGGATGCGGAAAACTGGAAAACGACTTTGACATTTGCCAATGGAAGCACTTATGTTATACCTACCTTAGGTACTTCGATTGACAACTTGATATTGAGTTCTACAGTCAATCCTTCCGGTTGCAATCCATTATCGGCCAGTGTAGTTGTAAAATTACCTGTATTGGGACGCATTAAACTGATTGTGCACAGCAAACCGGGAAAGCATACGCCTGACGTGGAATATACATTTAAAGATGTGGGATTAAAACAGAATATTCCGGTATTGGGACTTTATCCCAATTATAATAACCAGATCACTTTAATTTATACGGATTTGCAAGGAAATGAACGTGCTCGGTCCAATCTAAAGCTTCAGACGAAAACATTGGAAAGCAGAAGGCTGCCTAAGGAAATCAGAGTGGTAAAGGCTCAATATGACCGAATGGAGCCAGGCATGAATTTGGTAAACTCCCCCGGACAGGATGAAACAGACACATCTATTCCTTATATGATAGATGCTGACGGAGAAATCCGTTGGATTCTTGATTGGGAGAAGTCGGATGAACATCGATATATCGGAATCGGGTGCGGATTGATCCGGATGCAGAACGGACATTATATGACCGGTGACGGAAACCATCATCGGATGGTGGAGGTGGATATGATGGGAAATACAATTCATAATTGGGATATGCTGGAAAGGGGATACACTATGCATCATGCCATATCTCAAGATAAGCAAGGCAATATATTAGCGACTGTGAGCAAGACTTCCGCTAAAATCGCCAATGGGAAAGATGTACGGATAAATGATTTTATTATTATGATGGATCCCGAAAAAGGGGAGATATTGCAAGAATGGGATTTGGTGCACATGTTGGATTCGGCTCGCTATGGAATGACCGATTATGATCTAACCTCAGACCCTTTTGCACAAAGTGCCAGTAATTGGGCGCATAATAATGGTATAGTAGAGTGGGGAGATGATTATCTGGCTACAGCCCGTTATCAAGGAATCTTTAAGTTTAATAAAGCTGGAGGTATTGAGTGGATTATATCGCCTCATGGGTATTGGAGAGATAAATACTTGAAATTATTATTGAATCCTCTTCATGCCGACGGAACTCCTATTACTGATCCTGAGGTGATAGCCGGAACGAAGACTTGTGATGATTTTGAATGGCCTTGGGGATGTCATACAGCTGTCCCATTACCTAATGGACACATTCTTTATTTCAATAATGGTTATGGGCGTAACTTCAAACTGGATTTTACAGACAGGAAAAATATTTATACTTGCGGCATAGAATATGAAGTGGATGAAGTGAACCGTACGGTTCGCCAAGTTTGGCAGTATGGAAAAGAGCGTGGTGCCGCGTATTTTACTCCGGCCCGTTCCGGGGTGCAATATTTGGAACAAACGGGTAACAGATTAATTTGTCCGGGAATGAGCAATGTGCTTAGCAATGGCAATCGTGGTGCACGCGTGACAGAAGTAGATCCTGAAACACAGGATGTTGTGTTTGAGTTGGAATTGGAAGATGCGATTTACCAGCGGGTTTACCGTATGTCTCTTTATCCTGAGAACCAATAACAACACTGTATAGAATATGATTGATTTTTGATAAAATAGTATAATTCTAGATGCTTGGATAGCATTCTTTTACTGTAAAAGATGGATTGATAACAATGAAAAGAAAATAAGATATGAACGGATATTTCAAAAAACAAATAGAAGCATTGCGCCAACGCCATGAAGCGTTGTTGCAACGTCCTAATGAAATGCAGGAAGAAACGAACGGTGTCATCCACCGTTATGTTTATCCGGTACTGACACGCCAGCATATTCCCCTGGAATGGCGTTATGACTTCAACCCTGCCACCAACCCTTGTTGTATGGAGCGTATCGGCTTTAATGCTACCATGAACAGTGGTGCCCTGAAATGGAACGGAAAGTATCTGATGGTGGTGCGTGTGGAGGGAGCAGACCGGAAGTCGTTCTTTGCCATAGCCGAAAGCCCTAACGGGGTGGACAATTTCCACTTTTGGAAACGTCCGCTGGTATTGCCCGATGTGGATCCGGCGGAAACCAATGTGTACGATATGCGTCTTACCGCTCACCAGGATGGATGGATTTATGGTATCTTTTGCAGCGAACGCCATGATGACAAGGCACCGGCGGGAGATCTGTCGGCGGCGGTGGCAAAGGCGGGAATCGTACGCACGCGCAATCTGGTGGACTGGGAACGGTTGCCCGACTTGAAAGCGGCGAGCCAACAGCGCAATGTGGTGTTGCATCCCGAATTTGTGAATGGGAAATATGCCCTCTACACCCGTCCGCAGGATGATTTTATTAATGCCGGAAATGGGGGAGGAATAGGATGGGCGTTGATAGACGACATCACCCGGGCGGAGGTGAAGGACGAAATGATAATAAACCACCGTTATTATCACACGATCAAAGAGGTGAAGAACGGAGAGGGACCGCACCCCATCCGCACCTCCCAAGGGTGGCTGCACCTGGCGCACGGAGTACGCGGATGTGCCGCCGGACTGCGCTATGTGCTCTATCTGTATATGACCGCAGCCGATGAACCGTGGCGCGTCATAGCTGAACCAGCCGGCTATCTGCTGGCTCCGCTGGCGGGGGAAAGGGTGGGCGATGTGTCCAATGTGCTTTTCTCGAACGGATGGATAGCCGATGACGACGGTACGGTATACATCTATTATGCCTCCAGCGACACGCGGATGCACGTGGCGGTTTCTACGGTGGATCGCTTGGTGGACTACTGTCTGCACACGCCTGCCGACGGATTGCGTTCCGCAGCTTCAGTGGCAGCGGTGAACGCGCTGATAGATCGCAACGAGGCATTTCTGAACGGGTAAAATAGAAGGAATATAAAGGCATTGATAAGATAAAGTCGTTTTTAATGCGGAATGGCTGTTTTTTAGGTGGAAAGAGAAGTGGATAATGCCATTTATTTTCTTGTCGAAAGGGAATAAATGGCTAATTTTGTAATTATAAACCCAAAATAGATATTGTATGAAAAAGATTGCTTTATGGGCTATGTGCATAGCCGTAATGGTGTTGTCGGGTTGCCGGAAGGCTCCGGAATGGAAAGCGGAACATGTGTTTGTCATCGGTTTGGACGGATGGGGCGCCTACAGTGTGGCAAAGGCGGATATGCCGAACGTGAAGGCGTTGATGGATGCCGGATGCTACACGTTGAAAAAACGCAGTGTACTTCCTTCATCCAGTGCTGTAAATTGGGCTTCCATGTTTATGGGGGCAGGTCCTGAACTGCACGGGTACACGGAGTGGGGATCAAGAACGCCCGAACTACCTTCGCGTGTGCTGAACGAGCATGGCATTTTCCCCACCGTGTTCAGCGAGTTGCGCAAGGCGGCTCCCGATGCCGAGATGGGCGTACTGTATGAATGGGATGGTATCAAGTATCTGGTAGATACGCTGGCTTTGAACCATCATGCGCAGGCACCCGACTATAACACGCATCCTACGGCTTTGTGTGACATGGCCTGTGAGTATATTATGCAGAAGAAACCGGTGTTGAGTGCTTTCTGTTTCGACAACCCTGACCACGTAGGGCACGGTGACGGACACGATACTCCGGCTTATTATGCCAAACTGAAAGAACTGGACGGCTATGTGGGCCGTATTGTGGATGCCATCAAGGAAGCGGGTATTTATGAAAACAGCATCATTATTGTCACCGCTGATCATGGGGGAATCAATAAGGGACATGGCGGAAAGACCATGGAGGAGATGGAAACGCCGTTCATTATCGCCGGAAAGAACATCAAGAAGGGGGGAGCTTTCGAAGAGAGCATGATGCAGTTTGACTGTGCGTCTACTATAGCATCTGTTTTCAATCTGGAGCAACCGCAGGTGTGGATAGGACGCCCCATGACACAGGTGTTTGAATAAAAGATGAAGCGGATACTATGAAATTGCATATCGTTGATATTCTGATTATTTGTGCTTATCTGATGGTTATTGTCGCCATCGGGTTGTTTTTGAAAAAGAAGGCGGCAAAGAATATGGATTCTTATTTTTTGGGCGGAAAGTCGTTGCCGTTTTATATGTTGGGGCTGTCGAATGCATCGGGCATGTTTGATATTACCGGCACCATGCTGATGGTGTATTGGGCTTTTGCTTATGGGTTCAAAAGTCTGTGGATTCCATGGTTGTGGCCCGTGTTCAATCAAATTTTCCTGATGGTCTATCTGTCGGTGTGGCTCCGCCGGAGCAATGTGCTGACGGGCGCCGAATGGATAAAGACCCGTTTCGGGCAGGGGCGGGGGGCTACGCTCTCGCATACTATTGTCATTGTCTTTGCTCTGCTCAGCGTGCTGGGCTTCTTGAGCTACGGGTTTATCGGAATCGGCAAGTTCATGGAGATCTTTTTTCCGTGGGAGGTAGTGTTGCAGTATGTGCCCTGGGATATTCCGGTACAATATGTGCCTCATTTTTACGGCATTTTCTTTACGGCCATTGCTACCTTCTATGTGATGCTGGGCGGTATGCTCAGCATTGTGTGGACGGATGTGGTGCAGTTCCTCATCATGACGGTGGCGGGTGTGGTCATTGCCATTATCGGGATGAACATGGTGGCTCCTGAAATGATCCGGGAATTTGTGCCTGCAGGGTGGGAGTCGCCTTTCTTCGGCTGGACGCTGGACATTGACTGGAGTGAACGGATGAGTTTGCTGACGGAACGCATGGCGGACGAACCTTACAGCCTGATGGGTGTCTTTGTGATGATGGCGTTGCTGAAAGGGATTTTTATGAGCATGGCGGGACCTGCTCCGAACTATGACATGCAGAAGATCCTGTCGTGCAAGTCACCCAAGGAGGCGGCGCTGATGAGCGGTTCGGTATCGGTCATTCTGCTGATTCCGCGTTATCTGATGATTATGGGGTTTGCGTTGCTGGCTATCTATTTCTTTAAAGTGGATGGAGGACTGGAACAGATGACGGCTGTCCACACGGATTTCGAAACAATTCTTCCTCACCTGATTACGAAGTATGTGCCGGTGGGGCTGGCGGGTTTGTTACTGGCAGGATTGCTGTCGGCATTCATGTCTACATTCGCTTCTACGGTGAATGCGGCACCGGCCTATGTGGTGAATGATATTTATCTGAAGTATATCACCCCAGGGGCTTCCGTCAGAACACAGATACGGGCGAGTTACCTCGTTTCGGTACTGGTGGTGGTTATCAGTACGGTGATGGGCTTTTTTCTGAAGGATATCAACGAGATTTTCCAGTGGATTGTGGGCGCGTTGTTCGGCGGATATATTGCCGCCAATGTGTTGAAGTGGCACTGGTGGCGGTTTAATGGTGAAGGGTATTTCTGGGGAATGACCTCGGGTGTGGTGGCTGCCATTGTGATGAAGTTCACGGTGCCCGATTCGCTGGTACTTTATTTTTTCCCCGTGTTGTTCGGCATTTCGCTGGTGGGTTGGTGGGTACGTATTCGGCACCTCCTACTGACGAGGAGACGCTGGTGAACTTCTATATCCGGGTACGTCCGTGGGGGTGGTGGAAACCGGTGGCGGCCAAGGCGGTAGCACGCTATCCGCAGGTGACGCGCAACCGCCATTTCAAGCGGGATATGTTCAATGTGGCGATTGGTATCGTGTGGCAGTGCTGTCTCACTATTGTGCCCATGTATCTGGTGGTGCGCGGTACGGGGGGACTCATTGCGTCGGTGTTGCTGCTGGTGGTGACCACCGTGGTGTTGAAATATACCTGGTACAGGCCGTTGTGCAGGGAAGAGAAGGAATATGATGAGTTGATGAAACGTATCGGAATGGACTGATAGACAAAAAAGGGTAAATGTGTCAAAACTAAAATGGCTACCCCGCAAAGTTACAGATCGTATTTATAACACTTAAAAAAGGGTCGTATCAAGCTCTGTATTGAGTAATGATACGGCCCTTTCTTTAGCCTTTTAGGATGTTCAAATGCCAGATTATAAGTTCATATTTTCAAAAACAGAGTTTTGACATCCTCTTTTTGTCTGTCAATATCAACCGGAAGGTTTAGCTCACTTCGGGCGGCTCCAGTATGCGGCTGGCGTACTCATGTTGTAGCGGTAGCTCGACACCTTGTTTCATCAGTATTCTTCCGGAGAACATTTTGTTGTCCAGTGGCAGCGGACGGGCATCTTTTCCGGTTTAGTTCCGTGATGCGGTATTGCTTGTCGGCTTTCAGCCTGTCCATGCGGAAACGGGGAATAATCTGATTGCAATAATGCTGAATCTTGTAGGCAAGAACACGGCATGTTTTTTCTGTGGGGTGTAGAGCATCAGTGAGAAAGCACCTCTATCATTGTAAGGCGAGATGAGACGGTATGATAAATTGCCCAGCTGTATCATCGGAGGGATTTTCTTGTAGGTAATAATGGCTTCACGTTTTCGGGAACGGACAACGGCAGGGAGGTGTTCGGAGTAGCTATCAGAATATCTTGTTCCTATACCCGGAGCGGAAAGGAAGAGAAGAGGCATAAGTTTGCCGGAAGTAGTTTTTTCATGGGATGGTATTTTTTTGAAGAATAATGATCTGTATGTTTGGAATTATGCAAAAATGAAAGAAGTTTTTGGCATTTTATGATAGAATATTATTCATGTGGCACTATGTGCGCATTTTATGTAATTATGAGGTGCTTTTCCGCAATAAATATCAAGGAATCTTTTTATCTTTGCGAATATTGGTAATCAGTGCTTAAGTATAAAAAAAGGTTATGGAAAAGAGAGATAAAGAGGAAATGAGCCGCAGGAAGTTTCTGAAGATAGTAGGCGTCAGTGCGGCTGCATCGGCGGCAGCCCTGTATGGTTGTGCATCCGAAGGGAAACCGGCTTCATCCGAGGCTTCTGTATTGGGCGAAGTGCCTGTGGATAAAATGACGTATCGCGTTTCCCCCAAAGGGGAGCGTGTCTCACTTTTAGGATATGGATGTATGCGCTGGCCGTTGAAACTTGCACCGGACAGCGATGGAAATGTGATAGATCAGGATGCGGTGAATGAACTGGTGGATTATGCTATCGCTCACGGAGTGAATTATTTCGATACATCTCCTGTTTATTGCCAGGGATTTTCTGAAAGGGCCACTGGTGTGGCTTTGAAACGTCATCCTCGTGAAAGACTGTTGATTGCGACAAAGATGTCTAATTTTCAAAATTATACTCGTGAGAATTCCATCAAGATGTACCATCAGTCGATGAAAGAATTGCAGACGGATTATCTGGATTATTATTTGCTTCATTCTGTAGGTGGAGGGGAAGGGATCAAAACTTTCCATGACCGTTATATTGACAATGGAGTTCTTGACTTTTTACTAAAAGAGCGTGAAGAAGGCCGTATTCGTAATTTGGGATGGTCATTTCACGGATCGGTGGAAGTGTTTGATTATTTGCTGTCGCTGGATGTGAAATGGGATTTTGTGCAAATTCAGATGAACTATGTAGATTGGCGCCATGCTTCGGGTCGAAATGTTAATGCGGAATATTTGTATGGAGAGTTGGCCAAGCGTGGAATTCCGGCTGTGATTATGGAGCCTCTGTTAGGAGGACGTTTGTCTAAACTGAACGACCATCTGGTGGCGCGCTTGAAGCAGCGTCGTCCGGAGAACAGTGTGGCATCGTGGGCATTCCGTTTTGCCGGTACGTATCCCAATGTGTTGTGTGTGCTGAGTGGAATGACTTATATGGAACATTTGCAGGATAACCTTCGGACTTATTCGCCCTTGGAACCTTTGAATGAGGAAGAAAAAGAGTTCTTGGAAGAAACAGCCCAATTGATGCTGAAGTTCCCTACGATTCCTTGCAATGACTGCAAATATTGTATGCCCTGTCCTTACGGGTTGGATATTCCGGCGATTCTGGTGCATTATAATAAATGTGTCAACGAAGGAAATGTGCCTAAAAGCAGTCAGGATGAGAATTACCGCCGTGCACGGCGTGCTTTCCTGATAGGTTATGACCGTAGTGTGCCCAAACTGCGGCAGGCAAGTCATTGTACCGGATGTAACCAGTGTAACCCGCATTGCCCTCAAAGTATTGATATTCCCAAAGAACTGCATCGTATAGACGCATATGTGGAGCAGTTGAAACAAGAGACTTTATAATGGAATGGATAAACATGATAAAATAACGAATGCTTATGTTACGTAAAATAAGACTCGTCGCCGCCCTTTTGTTCTTTACAATGATCACGTTGCTGTTTCTGGATTTTACAGGAACTGTGCATAGTTGGTTTGGCTGGATGGCGAAAATACAGTTTCTTCCTGCCGTGCTGGCACTGAATGTGGGGGTGATGATAGCCCTTGTTTTGTTGACGTTGCTTTTGGGGCGTGTCTATTGTTCGGTTGTCTGCCCGTTAGGTGTGTTTCAAGATATTATTTCCTGGGTTTCGGGAAGGGTAAAGAAGAATCGTTTCCACTACTCGCCTGCTTTGTCGTGGTTGCGCTATGGGGTATTGGCGGTGTTTATCGTCGCTTTGGTAGCAGGGGTAGTTTCATTGACGGCATTGATTGCTCCTTACAGTGCATACGGCCGTATCATTTCTAACCTGCTGACACCTTTGTATCAGTGGGGGAACAATGTACTTGCCCTATGGGCGGAGCGTGTAGACAGTTATGCTTTTTATTCGGTAGATGTTTGGATGAAAGGTCTTTCTACTTTTGTAGTTGCAGTGGGTACTGTGATAGTGCTTTTTATTTTGGCATGGCGTGGAGGAAGAACTTATTGCAATACCATTTGTCCGGTGGGTACAGTATTGGGACTCTTATCTAGATATTCTTATTTTAAACCGGTTATTGATACGTCTAAATGTAATGGTTGCGGACTTTGTGCTCGTAATTGCAAGTCTTCCTGCATTAATCCCAAAGCACATGAGATTGATTATTCCCGTTGTGTTGCTTGTATGGATTGTCTAGGCAAGTGCCGCCAAGGGGCAATAAAATATGTATCGGGGCAGATGCTTCTGAAGAAACAGGCTCCGGCAAGTGAAGGAATTGGCAAACAGGTTTCTCAGGCGTCTTTAAACAAAGAAAAGGTAGATACTGCACGGCGTGGGTTCTTTACGGTTTCGGCTTTGATTGCTGCAAGTGTTGCCGTAAAAGCTCAGGAAAAGAAAGTGGATGGCGGTCTGGCTCCTCTTATAGATAAGAAAGTTCCCAAGCGTGCCACTCCTATTGTTCCTGCGGGAGCATTGAGTTTCCGTCATTTTGCGCAGCACTGTACGGCTTGTCAGCTTTGTGTGTCGGTGTGCCCTAATCAGGTATTGCGTCCGTCCGGTGATTTGAAACATCTGATGCAGCCCGAGATGTCTTACGAACGTGGATATTGTCGTCCTGAGTGTGCGAAATGTGCAGAAGTATGTCCTACTGATGCTATTCACTTGGCTGATCTGACAGAGAAGTCATCTGTACAGATTGGTCATGCTGTGTGGGTTGCTCAGAATTGTATAGTGAACACAGATGGGGTAAGTTGTGGAAATTGTGCCCGTCATTGTCCTACGGGGGCTATCTTGATGGTTCCTAAAGATGCCGATGATGAAAAATTACTTAAGATACCGGTTGTGAATACAGAACGTTGCATCGGTTGTGGCGCTTGTGAAAATCTTT
>OCHJ01001654.1_pt1 | contig 15476 bp, 10 predicted proteins | sample 1538381 | NCBI WGS metagenome assembly OCHJ01 (sample SAMN04571688, study PRJEB22368) | human gut metagenome | biome: human gut; material: stool | host: Homo sapiens | place: Luxembourg | collected 2012-06-29 | reverse complement strand
TTATATTTGTCTGTGTTACGGCATAATGTAATACTGAATATTCAATTAAATCAAGTGGGACGAAACAGGGCGGAATTGTGCGCTTTACGCACAATTCCGCCCCTCATGCTTCTCCCCTTTGATTTAGCCACACATTCATTTTTCGTAAATTAAGTCAAAGTCAGACAGCATATATGAGGAAAGCAGCTGTGCAAACATCATAAGATGCACTTGAAGTTCAATTGTGATAGTTCTTAGACTTTTCCTTAACTCCCCAGCTATCCACAGACACGGATGTCTGTGGAAGTGAGATATGGGACATGGATGTCCCGTATCGAACGATAGCGGAAACTACCATTACGTATACGAAAAGTCTTAGAAATATCCAATTGAAGCTTCTGGCATCGTTGATGTATGCACAGCTGCTTTCCTCATATATGCTGTTGTCCGTACGTTAAGAATGTGTGTTAAACAACAATTAAAGTGTCTCTGGTTCGTCGTAATCAACCCCAAAGGTCTCAACAGTTACTGTTTTCATAACCTGTGGCTTTCTTGGTCTGTCGTTCCAGTCTGTATCTACAGAAGCAATACTATCTAAAACATCTTCACCTTCAATAAGTTTGCCAAATGCAGCATACTGTCCATCAAGGTGAGGAGCATTTGCATGCATGATAAAGAACTGTGAGCCAGCTGAATCAGGATGCTGGGCACGTGCCATAGAAAGAACACCTCTTGAGTGCTTAAGATTATTATCAACACCATTATAGCTGAATTCTCCCTTGATAGAGTAGCCAGGACCACCCATGCCGGTACCGTCTGGATCTCCACCCTGAATCATGAAGCCTGAGATGATTCTGTGGAATATAAGTCCATCATAGAAGCCTTTTTTAACAAGACTTATAAAGTTATTAACTGTATTAGGCGCAACTTCTGGATAAAGCTCAGCTTTCATAGTGTCGCCATTTTCCATTGTAAATGTTACAATAGGATTCTGATCTGCCATAATAAACCTCCATTCTTGCGCTGCTTTTCAGCGCATCTCAAGTTTGTGCGAAGCACAAATCTTGCGTGTGAAAAATCTTATTTTTTACACTAAACATCCTTATAAATACATCACTGTATATATTAAGGGTGGTGAAGATAAAAGTCAATGAAAATGTATATTCATAAAATGAATGAAAATGCAAGCTTGTTTTATAGATTATATGAAATATATATTAATAAAATGCATTGTGGATAGTAAAATTATATATGAAAATATATATTGATAAAGTATAAGAGGATATGTATATTATTAAAGTGAATGGCTGACGTAAAAATATAAAGAATATAGATAGATATGAAAGTTATAAAAGATAGAGACATGTACTAAAATCAGCCATTTTCATTATAATAGACAGGAATAAGGATTGGATAAGTGTGAAATACGAATCAGGACTTCAAAATGTATATGTGATAATTTCAGATAAAAGAAGCGATTATGAAGATATAAAAAGTACAATAAACGCAGGCATGTTAAAAAAGCATAAAACTATATTTAACAGTCTGGATGGATATCAGCATGATAAAGATATAATTATAAGTGATGGATTAAAACATAGCATAACAATTGGAAAAGATATATGTGAAGATGTGGGGGTTGGAAAAGAATATAGAGGAAGTGCAGCGTATGTTGTATATGATTATGAAGATATAACATATATGTATTGTGAACATATATATGCTAGAAAAACACATACGCCAGCCTGTATTTTAGAAACGGATAATTATATAGTCAGGGAAGAATGTGAAAATGATCTTGAGGAATTATACAGATTATATGATACATTGTCAGATTGTTCTTTTATAGAGCCATTGTATGAAGCAGAGCGTGAGAAAGAGTTTTTATCAGCATATATTTCTAATATGTATGGTTTCTTTGATTATGGTCTGTGGCTTGTATTTGATAAAAAAACAGGGGAACTTGTTGGACGTATGGGGATAGAAAACAGGAGCATAGATGGTGTAAACTGTCAGGAACTGGGATATCTTGTCGGGAGAAAATACCAGAGACGAGGAATAGCATATGAGGTGTGCAGTAAGATTGTTGAATATGCAAGAGAATATCTTTATATTGACAGGTTGTATGCATGTATACATAAAGATAATATTCCATCAATTAATTTTATAAATAAAATGAAGTTTAAGCTGTATGCAAAGGATATTGATGATATGGATATATATGTAAGACAGCTGGATGAAAATAAATAACAGATGTTCACATAAATACATTAAAAATAAGAGCTTTTTGACTCATTTTTGTGAAATGTGCAAAAAAATAAATATAAAAAATGTATAGATTTTTTACTGGAAGTTTATATGAAATAGTGATAGAATAAAAAGCACGTTTATGGAATCAGAGGGGATATTTCGGGGGAGAAAGAATGAGTGATTTTAAGAAACAATATGATAAAGAACTTAAATATCAGGAAGAGAAGTCTAATAAATATACATTAAACGGTGTTGTTATGTTAATAGCCGTAGAGCTTATAGTATGGGCATTGAATACAATAGGAATATTTGAAATAGACAGAAGGACGATAACTGTTGCAGTTATTATTTCTATAATATTATTGATTCCGATTGTGTTCATGATTATGAAAGAAGATGTATCAAAAGAATGTTATAAATATATAGGTCTGACGTTAATATGTACTGCAACAGGGGTAATGTGTGCTCTTTTGTCATATCATGCAGTACTTTTGTATGTCATTCCATTATTATTTGCAGCTCATTACAGACAGAAAAAGATATTATGGTTTACATCATTTATTAATTCAGTTTCGGTATTTTTAAGTATGACACTGGGATTTTATTATGGAATCTGTGATCTTAATATATTGTTTGAGGGAAGTCATAAAAGAGACTGGTATATTAATGTATTAGAAAGTGGAACCGGATATGTATTTAATTCGAATCCATTGTTCGTTGTTATTGTTTTTGGTGTGATACCAAGATGCATGATTCTTTTGGTTATTACATTTATACTTCAGGATATAGTTGTTGGTGGAAGTGAGGATGCCGCAAGGATAGCCCAGCTTACATATATGAAGGAGACAGATTCAAGAACAAAGGTATTTAACAAGAATAAGTATGAGGAAATGGTTTTAGCATATTATCCTTATATAGATAATATAAGAGTTATTTTCTGGGATATGAATAATCTTAAGATGATTAATGATACATATGGTCATGAATATGGAGATAAAGCGATTGAAAGATTATCATCCGTGCTTTATTCATTTTCAGATGACAGAAGGCGTGTATATAGAATTGGTGGGGATGAATTCATTATGATAATAGATAATCCTGGTGAGGATGAAGGAAAAGAAATATCAATATCGGCAGCAGACATGATTGAAAAGGCTAATGCAGGAAGTAACTTAAAGATTACGAGTGCAGTAGGAATGGCTAAGGGATACGGAAGAGATGTGCTGGAAGTAGTAAAGAGAGCCGATGAGTCCATGTATAAGAATAAAGTAAAAACAAAAGCAGGGAGAGTGGGATAGTTATAGTGTGTATGGCACATAAACAGTAAATTATCATAAAAATTTCACATATTATTATAAATATTAATATATCTGAAAATGTTTTTGTAGTATAATAAAACGATGTGAGTGTTAAAATTCATTTCGACACTTACATCATAAGATGTCAATATTATGATATGAAATTATTTTTATGATGATATTTGATACTTGTTTCGGTATTTATATGACAATGGAGGTCAGTGTGAAAAATAAGATTTTTCACACTCAAGATTTGTGCTTCACACAAACTTGAGATGCGCTGAGAAGCAGCGCAAGAATGGAGGTTGTTATGGATAATAAGGAAGATGATATATCAATCCATACAAAAGAACAGATAGCAGGAAATGAAGATAACATATTTGAACAAGCAGCAAAGTATGAGAAAAAAAGAGAAAAGTCTCATTATTTTAAGAATGGATTGCTGCTTGGTATAGTAGCTGCATTTCTTGTAATGGTTATAATTGTTGTAAGTGTGGCTGGTGTGTGTATACAGAAGGGATATATTCATATAGGTGTTAATGGTGATGTATATATCCAGTCAGATGCAGTTACAGATGGAAGTGGAATAGGAAGTGAGGTTGAGGCTAAGCTGAATGCTATAGATTCTGTCCTGGATTTTTTCTATTTTGACGAAGTTGATGAGGAAAAGGCCAAGAATAACATATATAAAGCTTATCTTAGTTCTTATGGAGATAAATATACTGTTTATTATACAGCTGATGAGTATAATAAACTTAAGGAAACTACAAATGGTACATTTTACGGAATAGGATCGGTCTGTCAGTTAAGTGAAGAAGGCGGAATCCTGCTTGTAGATGTATATGATAATGGTGCAGGATATAAGGCTGGATTAAGAACTGGAGATAGGATAGTCAAAGTAGATGATACAGATGTTACTGATATGGATCTGTCCTCGGCAGTTGCACTTGTCAAAGGTGAGAAAGGTACAACAGTCAGACTTGGTATTGTAAGAGAAGGGGTTACTTGTGATTACACAGTAGTAAGGGACGAAGTTGAAATCCAGACTGTAAACTATGCAATGACAGATGATTCCATAGGATATATAGCAATTTCACAGTTTGAAAGTGTTACGGCAAAACAGTTTAAGGCAGCTATTGAAGACCTTAAGGCGCAGGGAGCTAAAGGGATAGTTATAGATATAAGAAATAATCCAGGAGGCTTGCTTACAACTGTAGTTACTATGCTTAAATATATACTTCCAAATGGTCTTATTGTGTATACAGAAGATAAGGCAGGGAATAGAAAAGAATACAGCGATAGTGGTAATGAAGAACTGGATATTCCACTTGCAGTACTTGTCAATGGAAATAGTGCGAGTGCTTCAGAAATATTTGCAGGTGCTATACAGGATTACGAAAAAGGTATCATAGTTGGAACACAGACATATGGAAAGGGTATTGTACAGACACTAAAGCCGCTTACCGATGGAAGTGCAATTAAGTTTACAATAGCCAAGTATTTTACACCAAAGGGACAGGATATACATGGAAATGGTGTTACCCCGGATGTTGTTGTGGAATTTGATAAGAATGCTGATGAGGATACACAGTTTAACGCAGCCATAGACAGTCTGAAGGCAGTTATGAATTAAGCTGTATTATTATTAATATTGTTAGTATTATTAATATTATTATTAGCATTATTAGTATTATTAGTATTGTTAGTAGTATTCAGGCCTTGCATGATACTGAATGAAAACGAAATATAATAACAGATGCAGATAAATGTTCTGTTTATAAAAGGAATGTTAATGGATTATCCACTAATAAAATGGGAACAGATGTTCTGTATTAGATAGACAAAGTCTATTTTTTGTAGTAGAATTAAGCATGTAAGTGCATACTATGAAATATTGACTTTGTCTTTTTTTAGAAATGTTTTGTGGGAATCTTATTTCAGGAAGGAGATGGCATTATGGAGTTTAAGTTACATGCCCCATATGAGCCAACAGGCGACCAGCCCCAGGCTATAGAGGAACTTGTAGAAGGATTTAATGAAGGTAATCAGTTTGAAACTTTAGTTGGAGTTACAGGCTCTGGTAAAACGTTTACTATGGCAAACATTATCCAGCATGTACAGAAGCCTACTCTTATAATCAGTCATAATAAAACATTAGCAGCACAGCTGTACTCTGAGATGAAAGAGTTCTTTCCTGAGAATGCAGTAGAGTATTTTGTCTCCTATTATGATTATTATCAGCCGGAGGCTTATGTGCCACAGAGCGATACTTATATAGCCAAGGATTCTTCGATTAATGACGAGATAGATAAGTTAAGACATTCAGCAACAGCGGCACTGTCTGAAAGAAATGATGTAATCATAGTTGCTTCAGTTTCATGTATATATGGATTAGGTGCACCTATTGATTATAAGAACATGGTTATATCACTTCGTCCAGGTATGGAAAAAGACAGGGATGAAATGATAAGAAAGCTTATAGATATACAGTATATGCGCAATGACCAGGATTTTAAGCGAGGAACATTCAGGGTAAGGGGAGATGTTGTAGAGATATATCCTTCAGCTTCCAGTGGAGATGCTGTGAGAGTCGAGTTCTTTGGTGATGAGATAGACAGGATAAGCGAGATTGATTCTCTTACCGGTGAGGTTAAATGTAACCTTGACCATGTTGCTATATTTCCTAATTCACATTATGTTGTTGAAAAAGAGAAGATGGAAAAGGCGATTGAGAATATAAAGAAAGAGCTTGCAGAGAGAATAGAGTATTTTAAGAGTGAGGATAAGCTTCTTGAGGCACAGAGAATAGAAGAACGAACGAACTTTGATATAGAGATGATGCAGGAAACAGGCTTCTGTTCAGGTATTGAGAATTATTCAAGACATTTAGCAGGGCTTCCGGCAGGGTGTCCACCATATACGCTTATGGACTATTTTCCAGATGATTTTATGATTATTGTCGATGAGTCACATATTACTATTCCACAGATAAGGGGAATGTATGCAGGCGATCAGGCAAGAAAGACGACACTTGTAGACTATGGCTTCAGGCTTCCTTCAGCGAAGGATAACAGACCGCTTAATTTTCAGGAGTTTGAGAGCAAGATATCACAGATGCTTTTTGTATCTGCTACGCCTAGCAGGTATGAGGAAGAACATGAACTTATGAGGGCAGAGCAGATTATAAGGCCTACAGGACTTCTTGATCCAGAGATAACAGTTAGACCAATAGAGGGTCAGATAGATGATCTTATAAGTGAGATTAATAAGGAAGTTGAGAAAAAGAATAAGATACTTGTAACTACACTTACCAAGCGTATGGCAGAGGATCTCACAGATTATCTTAAGGAAGTCGGCATAAGAGTCAAGTATCTTCATGCGGATATTGATACACTAGAGCGACAGAAGATTATAAGGGATATGCGACTTGACGGATTCGATGTGCTTGTTGGTATCAATCTGCTTAGAGAGGGACTTGATATTCCAGAGATAAGTCTTGTGGCTATTCTTGATGCTGATAAAGAGGGCTTCTTAAGAACAGAGACTTCACTTATCCAGACGATAGGACGAGCTGCCAGAAATGCAGAGGGACACGTTATTATGTATGCAGATACTATAACAGAGTCTATGGAAAAGGCTATATCTGAGACGGAAAGACGTAGAAAGATACAGCAGGAGTACAATGAGGTACACGGAATAACTCCTCAGACTATAAAGAAGGCAGTAAGAGATCTTATAAGTATATCTAAGGCAGCAGAAGCAGATAATTCAAATGGAAGGCTTGATGTAGATTATGAATCTATGAGCATTAAAGATCTTGAAAAGGTTAAGAAGCAGATTGAGAAAAATATGCGTAAGGCTGCAGCAGAGCTTGACTTTGAACAGGCGGCTATGCTTCGTGATAAGATGATCGAGATTAATAAGTATATTTATGAGGATAAGAAGTCAGGCAGATAGAATTAATAGCTATTATACCAGGTGAGGCTATAAGTTCAAAAGCAATATTACGCAGTCAGAATTATAAAAAGCAGTTGCTGATTACAGAAAAAGCTTTATGTACCTGAGACGATTAAGGATTAAGAAAGAAGAAATAACGGAGAAAATAGAATATGGAAAAAGGCGATTACAGGAATTATATAAGAATAAAAGGTGCAAGTGAGCATAATCTTAAAAATATTGATGTAGATATACCAAGGGACAGTCTTGTAGTGCTTACGGGTCTGTCTGGTTCTGGTAAGTCAAGTCTTGCCTTTGACACTATATATGCAGAAGGCCAGAGAAGATATATGGAGTCATTATCTTCATATGCAAGGCAATTCTTAGGACAGATGGAAAAGCCGGCGGTAGAGAGCATAGAAGGACTTTCACCAGCTATTTCCATAGACCAGAAGTCAACTAACAGAAATCCACGTTCAACAGTTGGAACTGTTACAGAGATATATGATTATTTCAGATTATTATATGCAAGAATAGGTACACCACATTGTCCAAAGTGTGGCAAAGTAATCAACAAGCAGACTGTAGACCAGATGGTTGATACTATTATGGAGCTTCCAGAAAGAACAAAGATACAGATATTAGCTCCAGTTGTAAGAGGAAGAAAAGGTGAACATAAGAAGCTTTTTGAACAGGCTAAAAAGAGTGGTTATGTAAGAGTTATTGCTGATGGCAATATGTATGAACTTACAGATGAGATAAATCTTGATAAGAACAAGAAGCATAATATAGAAATTGTTGTTGACCGTCTTGTAGTTAAAGATGGAATTAACAAAAGACTTACAGACTCAATAGAAACAGCACTTAAGCTTGCAGAGGGACTTATGACAGTTGATGTTATAGATGGTGAGCCGATTAACTTTTCACAGAGCTTTTCGTGTCCGGATTGTGGCATAAGCATAGATGAGATAGAGCCAAGAAGCTTTTCGTTCAACAATCCATTTGGTGCGTGTCCTGATTGTTACGGACTTGGTTATACAATGAATTTTGATGCAGAGCTTCTTATACCAGATGATTCATTAAGCATCGATGAGGGAGCTATAGTTGGTATGGGATGGCAGTCTGTAAAGGATGAGGGCAGCTTTTCAAGGGCTATTATGAGTGCACTTGCAAAGGAATATAACTTCAGTTTATCAACACCATTTAAGGATTATCCAGATGATATTAAGGATATAATTATAAATGGTACTAAGGGCAGAAGTGTTAAAGTGCATTACAAAGGCCAGAGAGGCGTTGGAGAATACGATATAGCATTTGAAGGCCTTATCCATAATATGGAGAAAAGATACAGGGAAACTTACTCAGACAGTGCAAAGCAGCAGTATGAGGAATTCATGCGCATAAGACCTTGTAAGTCCTGCCACGGACAGAGATTAAAGCCATCATCTCTTGCTGTTACGATAGCAGATAAGAATATATATCAGATTACAGATATGTCTATTGTTAAGTTAAAGAAGTTTTTAGATGAGCTTGAGCTTACAGACAGACAGAAGTTTATCGGTGCAGAGATACTTAAGGAGATTAAGGCAAGAATACAGTTTCTTATGGATGTAGGACTTGATTATCTTTCATTATCAAGAGCTACAGGTACGCTTTCAGGAGGAGAGGCACAGAGAATAAGACTTGCGACACAGATAGGTTCAGGACTTGTTGGTGTGGCTTATATACTTGATGAGCCAAGTATCGGACTTCATCAGAGAGATAACGACAAGCTGCTTGGGACACTTATACATTTGCGTGACCTTGGTAACTCAGTTATTGTGGTTGAACACGATGAAGATACTATGCGTGCCGCAGATTATATTGTTGATATAGGACCGGGTGCCGGACGTAATGGTGGAGAAGTCGTTGCGACAGGAACAGCAGCTGATATTATGGCATGCAAGGATTCGCTTACAGGTGCATATCTTAGCGGAAGAATCAAGATTCCAGTGCCGGCGAAGAGAAGAAAGCCGACAGGCTGGATAACAGTTAAGGGTGCAAGGGAGAATAATCTTAAAAATATTGATGTTGATATACCACTTGGAGTATTTACATGTGTAACAGGTGTATCGGGTTCAGGAAAGAGTTCCCTAGTGAATGAAATTCTGTATAAGCACCTTGCTAAGTCTTTAAACCGTGCAAGATGTATCGCTGGTGACCATGATGATATTATAGGAATCGAGCAGCTTGATAAGGTTATAGATATTGACCAGTCGCCAATAGGAAGAACTCCACGTTCTAATCCTGCGACATATACGGGTGTATTTGATATGATAAGGGATCTTTTTGCTTCAACAACAGATGCTAAGGAAAGAGGTTATAACAAAGGACGTTTCAGCTTTAATGTAAAGGGAGGACGTTGTGAGGCTTGTTCCGGAGATGGTATTATCAAGATAGAAATGCATTTCCTGCCTGATGTATATGTTCCTTGTGAAGTGTGTGACGGAAAGCGTTATAACAGGGAAACACTTGAAGTTAAGTATAAGGGAAAGAGCATATATGATGTGCTTGATATGACAGTTGAGGATGCAGTTGATTTCTTTGAAAATGTGCCATCAGTCAGAAGAAAAATAGAAACTCTTAATGACGTTGGACTTTCATACATTAAGTTAGGACAGCCATCTACAGAGCTTTCAGGTGGAGAGGCACAGAGAATAAAGCTTGCTACAGAGCTTTCAAAAAGAAGTACAGGAAAGACTATATACATTCTTGATGAGCCTACAACAGGACTTCATTTTGCAGATGTCCACAAGCTTGTTGATATACTTCATAAGCTTGCAGAGGGCGGTAACACTGTTGTTGTTATTGAGCATAATCTTGATGTTATCAAAACAGCCGATTATATTATAGATATGGGACCAGAAGGCGGCGACAGAGGTGGTACAGTTATTGCAAAGGGTACACCAGAAGAGGTTGCCAAGGTTAAGAAGTCTTATACGGGACAGTATGTTAAGAAGTATTTATAAGGATGGTGCAGATGACGGCATTGTGGATGAAAGTTCAATGATAGAAGATGTTTAAAATCTATAAATTGGCAAATTTGAAAATTGCAGGTGCTGGTCAGTGTTATAAATTATAAAAACATATCTTTTATAGTTACTTTAAATAATATAAAGTGTAAAAATACGACATTTGATTGTTAGGAGAAGAAAAATGGTATCAGGCATTATATTTGATATGGATGGCGTTCTTATAGATTCAGAAAGACAGTCTAATGAGGGATGGCTATGGGCGGCAGGGCAGCTTGGAGTGGATATGCCCATGTGGCTTATAGACAGCTTTAAGGGTGCTCCGGCAGAGCTTTGCTGCAAGTTCTTTGATGATTATTACAAGGGTGTGATAGATTATTGGGAAGCGAAGGAGCTTAGAACACAGCATGTATACAAGATAAGGGAAACAGAAGGTATTCCTGTTAAAAAGGGCGTAAAGGACATATTTGAATATATAAGAAATAATGGATTAAAGTGTGCAGTTGCTACATCAACAAGGCGTGAAAGTGCTGAGAAAACACTTCATGAAATAGGAGTGTGGGATTATCTTGATGCGGTTGTATATGGAGATGAAGTAGAACATGGAAAGCCAGAACCAGATATATTCCTTCGTGCGGCTAAGGCAATAGGCGTAAATCCGTCAGAGGCAGTAGTAGTTGAGGATAGCATTAATGGCATTAAGGCTGGATATGCGGCAGATATGAGAGTTGTTCATATTCCTGATGCAATAGCAATAGATGATGATATCAGGAAGCTTACATATATTGTATGTGCTGACCTTAATGGACTTATTGATGTTGTGGAAAGTATTAACAAACCAGTTATTAACAGGAAAAATGTTATCAATGCATTTGCAGAGTATGTAAGAAATTATGACCCATCAGATGAAAAGATAAAGCTTAAGATAGATCATACCTACAGAGTAGCAGGACTGTGTCAAAGAATTGCAGAATCATTAGGCTTAAGTGAACCGGATGTAGATATTGCATGGCTTCTTGGAATGTTACACGATATAGGAAGATTTGAGCAGATAAGGCATTTCGGTACATTTAATGATGCCCAGTCAGTAGACCATGCAGAATTCGGGGCAGATCTGCTGTTTAGGGAAGGTCTTATAAGGAAGTTTGCAGAAGGGTATTATGAAGAATGTGAGCTTGCACAATCGTATAATCAGTCTGATTATTGTCAGGAAGAACGGAAAATTAAAGAATTCTTAGTTAATAATGATGCAACGACTGTCGATGATGAGCAGATAATAAAAAATAATGAGTACCACAATAAAGATACAGGACTTCTTGAAATGGCAATAAGACAGCATAATAAGTATCGTGTAAAAGAAGACCTCACTGAAAGACAGCGTATGTTTTGTGATATACTGCGTGATGCAGATAAGGTTGACATATTTAAGGTAAATGCAGATATTCCTATGGAGATTATATATGATGTAACAACAGAGGAGCTTAAGAATGGAATTATAACCAAAGAGGTACTTGAGAGCTTTTATAAGAAGGAAACAGTACTTAAAAGTGTAAGAAGGAGTGCAGTTGACCATATAGTAGGGCATATATCACTTCTTTTTGAACTTGTGTATAAAGAAAGTTATAGACAGACCAAGGAACAAGGTTATGTATATAAACTGCTGGATTTTAAGTCTGATGTACCTGAGGTTAATGCAGAATTTGACGATATGAGGAAATATGTAGACGAGTTCCTTATGGAAATATAAAGCTGTATAAATCTGAAATTAAGCGGTATAAGCATACAACAGATTAATAATAGGAGGTTGTGTTGTATGGGATTGTAATAAAGATTGAAGAATATGCTTGTCATTATACCGCTTGTTTACTATAATAAATGTATATATGAGTTGTAGATGTGTTATATATACTGATATATACTTTGAAAGTAATAGGAGAAAATATAAGACAATAAAAGCAGTAAATTGCTATACATAAATTGTTATGTAAAATATCCAATTAATATATGTGTGTTATATGTATATATTATAATATTATATATGTATATGTATATGTATATGTATATGTATATGTATATGTATATGTATATGTTATGTATGTGTATATTATGATACCAGGGGCAAAAGGTCTAAACCCACATGAGCTCGCTTATAGGTGGGTGAAAGACCTTGTGATCCACTCCCTGATATGAGCATAAAAGTGGGATGATAATCCCACAATATGCGAATATTGGGTAGGATTGTGGGAGTGCATAGCACGGAACAATCCGTAGGTATCAAAGTCGGGGGTTTTTGACCCCTACATCATGTTATTTATATATGCATATTGTGTCTGTATATTTGTTATGATTAGCTGATTAAAGTATAGAAATGCATATAAAATATATCTTCAACGCAAACTTATGATTAGGAAAGGGACAATATGAATCAGGAAAAGGTTATAGTTATTGACTTTGGCGGACAGTACAATCAGTTAGTTGCACGTCGTGTCCGTGAATGTAACGTATATTGTGAGATATATTCTTACAAAACACCTCTTGAGCAGATTAAGGCGATGAACCCTAAAGGAATTATCCTTACAGGTGGTCCGAATAGCTGCTATGAAGAAGGTTCACCTACTTGTACTAAAGAGCTTTTTGAACTTGGTGTTCCAGTGCTTGGATTATGTTATGGTGCTCAGCTTATGCAGCATGTTCTTGGCGGCAAGGTTGAGAAAGCTCCAGTAAGAGAGTATGGAAAGACAGAGACATTTGTTGATAAGAGCAGTGCTTTATTTGGAGATGTTTCAGAAAAGACTATCGTGTGGATGAGCCATTTTGACTACATTTCACAGGTTGCTCCAGGATTTAAGATAATTGCACATACAGCAGACTGTCCAGTGGCAGCAGCAGAGTGTTCAGAAAAGAACCTCTATGCAATCCAGTTCCATCCAGAAGTTCTTCATACACAGGAGGGTACAAAGATGCTTCACAACTTTGTGCGTGGAGTATGCGGATGTGCTGGAACCTGGAAAATGGATGCATTTGTAGAGAATACTATTAAGGAAATACGTGAAAAGGTTGGCGATGGTAAGGTATTACTTGCACTTTCTGGTGGAGTTGATTCATCAGTGGCAGCAGGTCTTCTTTCAAGAGCTATCGGAAAGCAGCTTACATGCGTATTCGTAGACCATGGTCTTCTTCGTAAGAACGAGGGCGATGAGGTTGAAAGTGTATTCGGTCCAGAAGGACAGTTTGACCTTAACTTTATAAGGGTAAATGCACAGGAAAGATATTACTCTAAGCTTGCAGGTGTTACTGAACCAGAAGCTAAGAGAAAGATAATCGGTGAAGAGTTCATCCGTGTGTTTGAGGAAGAAGCCAAGAAGATTGGTGCAGTTGACTTCCTTGCACAGGGAACTATATATCCAGACGTTGTAGAGAGTGGACTTGGCGGTGAATCAGCGGTAATCAAGTCACATCACAATGTAGGAGGTCTTCCAGATTTCGTTGATTTCAAGGAGATTATTGAGCCACTCCGTGATTTATTCAAGGATGAAGTACGTAAGGCTGGTCTTGAACTTGGCATACCAGAACATCTTGTGTTCCGTCAGCCATTCCCAGGTCCAGGACTTGGAATAAGAATTATCGGCGAAGTAACAGGCGACAAGGTTCGTATCGTACAGGATGCCGATTACATCTACCGTGAAGAAGTAGACAAGGCAGTAGAAGCCTACAAGAAAGAAAATGGCAAGGCACCAGCCTGGATGCCAAACCAGTACTTTGCAGCCCTCACTAATATGCGTTCAGTTGGTGTTATGGGTGATGAAAGAACTTATGACTACGCAGTTGCGCTTCGTGCAGTCAATACAATTGACTTTATGACAGCCGAAAGTGCCGAGATACCATTTGAGGTACTCCAGACAGTTATGAGTAGAATTATAAACGAGGTGCGTGGGGTTAATAGGGTATTCTATGACCTGACTAGTAAGCCACCGGGAACGATTGAGTTTGAATAATTTTCAAAAGCTCGCAAAGCCTAGTAAAATGGGCATTTGCGAGCTTGTTTTTTGCCTTGTGGTACTAAAATGGTACTAAAGTGAGCTGTGCGTGAATAGTTTCATTTACGCCTGAGGCCATGTTATTTTCCACTCAAAATATTCATTAGGAGAAATCTCTCCACTATTTAATTTCGTTTTCATTTCACACCATTCCGAAAGGAAATCATTTACCAATCCATATTCAAAAGTTAATGCGACAGGTGAGCCTGTACTGTCATAATCATCTTCGTTGTAAGTTGGTCTGGCAGCCTCGGAAGATTTTGCAGGTGTCATTGCAGTCAGATGAATCAGGTTGCCGGGAGCTGTGTACTCTGGGAATCTTGTACCTTTTCCACGTGCCGGGAGAGATGTGGCACTTTCTTCAAGCCAGAAAAGTGTTTCAATGATATCTTCAGCAGCACCAAGGCTGTAATCAGAGATTGCCTTGTAATTGCAGTGCAATGCATCAGCAAGCTTTAGAATCATATCTTCACCGGGAATGCGTGCACCGGTTTCATACTGGGATATGCGGACCGACATATTTTTGCCCTCAAATCCAAGTGCACCGCCCAGTTCATCCATTGTCATTTTACGGAATACCCGTATTTTCTTTATTCTTTCACCAATTGTCATAGTGTAGTCACCTCCGTTTATCTGTCCCTGATGGACTGTTAAAGACAGTATAACACGGAAAAAATGAAAATGGAAGTTTTTCTATACGAGAACATTAGAAAAACTTCTTGACAATTCAATACTATACGGTATAGAATAATATCAATTCAATTATCTATACGATATGGTATTGAAAAATAACTAAATGAGCGGTACCAGAAATCTAACAGGCATTTGCCAAGACATTCATAGGAATCGAGCGAATGTAGACACTCCCCCAAGCGGACCGAGTACCTAGAGCAGGAGCGGGCGGTATTACAGGAGATTATCTCAGGTAAGGAGGCTGGTTGTGACATCAGCAGAACTGGTATGGA
>OCHJ01001565.1_pt1 | contig 16320 bp, 8 predicted proteins | sample 1538381 | NCBI WGS metagenome assembly OCHJ01 (sample SAMN04571688, study PRJEB22368) | human gut metagenome | biome: human gut; material: stool | host: Homo sapiens | place: Luxembourg | collected 2012-06-29 | reverse complement strand
AATTGTGTGGAAAGTGTGGAATGGGGTGTGGAAAAATTCCACACTGGGGCTCTGCTCCGTGCCAACTCCGTAATAAGTCCGTACTATCTCCGTAGTAGCTCCGTGTCAAGTCCGTACCTGCTCCGTATCTATTCCAATTGTGTAGATACGGAGCAGGTACGGACTTGACACGGTTGGGATACGATCCCGAGAGGGCCTTTAGCTCTCTATATTGTAAAGTTTCAGCTTATTGTATAATGTTTTACGGTCTATGCCCAGTAGTTGTGCCGCCCGGCTTTTATTGTTTCCCGTTTGCCGCAGTGCTTCGATAATCTGATGCTTTTCTGTCTCTTCATTACGCAATGGCAAACCTACATGGGAATGAGTGATTTGTTGCAATTCAGTTAGTTCTTTCAGTGTAATAAGTTGGTCTTGTGCCAATAGGGTGGCGCGTCGTACCGCATTCTTCATCTGTCGCAGATTTCCCGGCCAATGGTATTCCAGCAATGCTTTGGATGCTGCATCATCAAACCCGATCAACTGTTTGTCCAGTTCCCGGTTGGCTTGGTCGAGGAAGAAGTTGGCAAAGAGAAGGATGTCTTCTCTCCGGTCCTTAAGTTCGGGCATACGCAGGGTGAACTCATTGATACGGTGGTACAGATCCTGACGGAAAGCTCCTTTCTCGATGGCTTGTTCCAAATCTTCATTCGTAGCGGAAACCAAACGCACATCTACAGTGATTTCTTTATTGGAACCTACCGGACGTATTTTTCGTTCCTGCAAGGCACGTAGCAGTTGTATCTGGACTTCGTAGCTGAGATTACCTATTTCATCGAGGAAGATGGTTCCTCCGTTGGCTGCAACAAAGGCTCCTGTTTTGTCTGTCAATGCTCCGGTGAATGAACCTTTTACGTGTCCGAAGAATTCCGATGCGGCAAGTTCTTTAGGGATGGAGCCACAGTCGATGGCGACAAAAGGCTGTCCGGCACGCTTGCTGAGTTGATGGATGCGGTGGGCTACATACTCTTTACCCGTTCCGCTGGCACCATTGATCAGTACCGACATTGTGGTGGGGGCAACCAGTCTTACATAATTATAAAGTTGCTTGGCGGCATCACTTTCTCCTTCCAGATAGTCGGAAGACGGAGTACCGCCTGCATTTTTCTGATGGGTACTTTCTCCTTTTCCGGAACTGATGGTTTGTTTGGGGGAAGCAGCGGGTTGTTTCACAGCCTCACTGATTTTCTTCAGAAGCTCGTCCGGATTTACAGGCTTGGCAACGTAGTCACTGGCACCTAATTTCATGGCTTGCACCGCCGATTGTATATCAGCATAGCTTGTCATCATGATGAGTGGAATGGACAGACCTTGCTCTCCCAACCACTTCAACAGGTCGATGCCGTCCTTGTCGGGCAGACGCAGGTCGGACAAAATCAAGTCGGCACCCTCCGTTTCCAAATGTTTCTGGGCGCGGGCGATACTGCTGACGGAAGCTACCTGAAAGCCTTTTTTGCCTAACCAGGTCTTCAGCATCATACCGTAAGTAATGTCGTCTTCAACGATGAGTATGGATTTCATTGCCTTATCTTTTGTCTCTTTTAAGACACAAAGGTAAACCGTTTTGTCTGAAAATCGTATATTTGCAAACTTAATTTAAATAAAAAGCGTTATGAAGAGGAATTTCACCGTATTATTAACCATACTGATTTGCAGCGTTACAGCCTGCCAATCGGGACAAAAGAAAGATAGAAACATGGATCAGGAAACTAAATTGAAGATTGAAACAACTGCGGGTGACATTATCGTGAAACTGTATAATGAGACACCGCAACATCGTGATAACTTCATCAAACTGGCGGAAGAGGGTACATACGAAGGTACATTGTTCCACCGTGTCATCAAGGATTTTATGATACAGGCAGGTGACCCTGACTCAAAGAATGCTCCGAAAGGAAAGATGCTGGGTGCAGGTGATGTAGGTTATACTATTCCGGCTGAGTTTGTTTATCCGAAGTATTTCCATAAGAAAGGTGCATTGTCGGCTGCGCGTCAGGGTGACAATGTGAATCCGAAGAAGGAATCATCGGGTTGCCAGTTCTACATTGTGACGGGTAAAGTGTATAATGATACTACGTTGTTGGGGATGGAGAACCAGATGAACCAGAATCGTCTGACTACTGTGTTCAATGCTTTGGCACAGAAGCACATGAAGGAAATCTATAAGATGCGTAAGGAAAATGACCAGGATGGTCTGATGAACTTGCAGGATAGCTTGTTTGCACAGGCTGAGGCGGAAGTTGCCAAACAACCGGAATTCCACTTTACACCGGAACAGGTGAAGGCTTATACTACGGTAGGTGGTACGCCGCACTTGGATGGTGAATATACTGTGTTCGGCGAAGTGATCGAAGGCATGGATATAGTAGATAAGATACAACAGGTAAAAACGGATCGTAGCGACCGCCCGGAAGAGGATGTGAAGATCAAAAAGGTGGTAGTATTGGACTAACTGTTGGTGAAATTAGTTCAAAACGGTATAGGAATGAATAAGACTCACCACAGATTACACAGATTCACACAGATTTATTAATCTAATAATCAGTAAAATAGAATCTGTGTCAATCTGTGTAATCTGTGGTGAATTAATTCATAACCGAAAAGAAAGAAATTCCTTTCTCCGATAAGTAACATCGCTATTTTATGAAAATAAATAAGTACTGTCTTAATAATGGTCTGCGACTGGTGCATTACCAGGATCTCAGTACTCAGATGGTAGCACTGAACATCGTCTATGATGTAGGTGCCCGGGACGAAGATCCCGAACATACCGGCTTTGCCCATCTGTTTGAACATCTGATGTTTGGCGGTTCTGTGAATATACCCGACTATGATGCTCCTTTGCAGTCGGCAGGTGGCGAAAACAATGCTTGGACGAATAATGACATTACGAACTATTACCTCACCGTCCCCAAGTCGAATGTAGAGATTGGCTTCTGGCTGGAGTCCGACCGTATGTTGGAACTGGCATTCAGTGAACAAAGCCTTGAAGTGCAGCGCGGTGTGGTCATGGAGGAGTTCAAACAGCGTTGTCTGAACCAGCCTTATGGAGATGTGGGACATCTTATCCGTCCGTTGGCTTATGAGGTGCATCCATACCGCTGGCCTACCATCGGGAAGGATTTATCGCACATCGAACAAGCTACACTGGAGGAAGTGAAATCATTCTTTTACCGCTTTTATGCACCTAATAATGCCGTGCTTGCCGTTACCGGAAATATATCATGGGAAGAAGCTGTTCGATTGACAGAAAAATGGTTCGGCCCGATTCCCCACAGGAATGTGCCTGTGCGACAATTGCCGCAGGAACCCGTACAGACGCAGGAACGCAGACAGGTAGTGAAACGTCCTGTTCCCTTGGATGCGCTGTTTATGGCTTTTCATATGTGTAGTCGCGAGCATCCTGATTACTATGCTTTTGATATTCTTTCAGATATCCTTAGTAACGGACGCTCCAGTCGCTTGAACCGTCGGTTGGTGCAGGAACAGAAATTGTTCTCCGGTATAGATGCTTATATTTCGGGAACGCGTGATGCGGGATTGCTGCATATCAGTGGAAAACCGTCAGCCGGAGTCTCACTGGAACAGGCTGAGGCCGCTGTACGTAAAGAGTTGCAGGAGTTGCAGCAAGTGGCGATAGAAGAACAGGAATTGGAGAAAGTAAAGAATAAGTTTGAATCCACCCAGATATTCGGGAATATCAATTACCTGAATGTAGCTACAAATCTGGCATGGTTCGAACTGACCGGGCAAGCGGAGGATATAGACCGTGAGGTAGAACGGTATCGCGCAGTGACGGCAGAACGTCTGAAGACAGTTGCACAAGAGACTTTTCGTGAGGAAAACTCGGTGGTATTATATTATGAGAAAGATAAATGAATAGATTAATTGCTACATACAAGGGGCATTATAAAGCCCTCTTTTACTTAGGACTTCCCATCGTTATCGGTCAAATGGGAGTCATTGTTCTTGGATTTGCCGATACCTTGATGGTGGGACATCATAGCACGGCCGAGTTGGCTGCCGCTTCTTTCACCAACAATCTTTTTACACTTTGCATTATTTTCAGTACCGGTTTCTCTTATGGACTGACGCCTGTGGTGGGTGAGTTCTACGGTAACCGTCGTTTCATGGAGGCTGGACAAGCTTTGCGTTCAAGTTTGCTTGCCAATGTGTTGGTAGCACTGTTGCTGACGCTTATTATGACTGTCGTCTATTTCTGTGTGGAATACATGGGACAACCCGAGGAACTGATTCCCTTGATAAAACCTTATTTTCTGGTTCTACTTGCATCCCTGGTATTTGTCATGCTGTTCAATGGCTTTAAGCAATTTACGGATGGCATTACTCAAACGCAGACTGCTATGTGGGTGCTTCTTGGTGGAAATGCGCTGAATATTGTCGGCAATTATGTGCTGATTTACGGAAAGTTCGGTTTCCCGGAATGGGGATTGCTCGGTGCGGGTATCAGTACCCTGTTCTCACGCATCGTCATGGTTATTGCTTTTGCATTGATTGTTTTTCGTAGTCGGAGGTTCCTGAGATATAAAGTAGGGTTCTTCCGCTTGGGATGGTCGAAACAGATGTTCAGGAAATTGAATGGACTTGGGTGGCCTGTCGGTTTGCAGATGGGCATGGAGACGGCTTCATTCAGTCTCAGCACGATTATGGTTGGTTGGCTGGGAACTATTGCTTTGGCTTCACATCAGATTATGCTCACTATTTCTCAGTTCACCTTTATGATGTTTTATGGGATGGGGGCGGCGATTGCCGTTCGCGTCAGTAACTTCAAGGGGCAGAACGATATGGTGAATGTCCGCCGTTCGGCATATGCCGGCTATCATCTCATCTTGGCAATGGCGGTGGTGCTTCTGAGTATCGTGTTTCTGTTGCGCAATCAGGTCGGGGGCTGGTTTACGGATAGCGTGGAGGTTTCTGCCATGGTATCTTCTTTGTTCCTTCCATTCCTGGTTTATCAGTTTGGTGACGGACTGCAAATCAGCTTTGCCAATGCCCTGCGTGGTATTGCCGACGTAAAACCGATGATGTTCATTGCATTTATTTCTTATTTTGTTATATCTTTGCCTGTAGGATACTTATGCGGTTTCGTGCTGGGCTGGGGTACGGTCGGTGTATGGATGGCCTTCCCGTTCGGACTGACTAGTGCGGGTATTATGCTCTGGTTGCGTTTCCGCTATAAAACGAAAGATAAATGAATAATGTCTCCAAGAAGAAGATAGCTGCCGGTTATGCTGTCCTGCTGGCAGTCTTGCTTTATTCCCTGTTCTTCGTGCACCGGGAAATGGAGAATCTTATGAGTTCGGATAATAGTGATATTCTGCGTACGGACAGTCTGATAGGGCTTTTGAGAGAGAAGGATGCTAATACCGTTCGCCTGCTGCGTACACTGAGCGAAGCCAATGACAGCATGATTTCAGCCCGTGAAGTGGAACAGATTATTGCCGAACAGGATACTATTATCACCCAACAACGTGTACAACGCCGGGTTATTGCCCGTCGCGATACGGTTGTGACACAACCCAAGAAGAAAAGTTTCTTCCGCCGTTTAGGAGAAGTCTTCGTCCCACCACGCAAAGATTCAGCTGTTCAGGTGCAAACAACCCTTGAAGTTGCTACGGATACTGTACTCGATGCTTATAATCCGGTTGATTCCCTGCACGCGAAGCTGCGCACTGTTGCCCAACAGAAGAGGGCTACCAATAGTGTGATGCAGCGTCGTAAGCGAACTTTGCAACGTCTTGATCATGCACTGAGTGCTCGTATCGACAGTCTTTTGAAAGGATATGAACAGGAAACCCTGATGCGTGCCCGCGAAGAGGCTGAGTATCAGAAAGCTGTTCGGCATCGTTCTGCAACGATTATTTCGGGTATTGCTGCCGGGGCTGTTGTGCTGTCCGTTATCTTTCTTGTCATGATCTGGCGGGATGTCACCCGTAGTAACCGTTATCGGCGTCAATTGGAAGAAGCCAATCGTTTTGCCGAAGAGTTGCTTGCCTCCCGCGAAAAGTTGATGCTTGCCATTACCCACGATTTCAAGGCTCCCTTGGGTTCCATTATGGGATATGCTGACTTGCTCTCCCGGCTCACCGTTGACGGAAGGCAACGCTTCTATCTCGACAACATGAAAACTTCTTCGGAACACCTGCTGAAGCTCGTTACCGACTTGCTCGACTTCCATCGCCTCGACTTGAATAAAGCTGAGATAAATCGTGTTACTTTTCATCCTGCACGCTTGCTGGAAGAAATCTATGTCAGTTTCGAACCACTGACTTCTGCCAAAGGATTGTCTTTGAAGTGTGAGATAGATCCGGAACTGAAAGGAGCTTTTATCAGTGATCCATTGCGCTTACGCCAGATTGTCAATAACCTGCTCTCTAATGCAGTGAAGTTTACTTCAGAGGGCGGCATTACCCTGACCGCCTCTTTTGTGCCGAAAGGCGATTCCGTTTTTCCCGGTAACCATTTGAAACTCTCTGTTATCGATACGGGAAAGGGGATGGATCCTGGTGACCGTGAGCGTATTTTCCAGGAATTCACCCGTCTGCCCGGAGCACAGGGAGAGGAGGGATTCGGACTGGGACTGTCCATTGTTCGTATGCTGGTGCAACTGCTGGAGGGACGTATTGAGGTGGATAGCGTACTCGGAAAGGGGAGCACATTCACGTTACGGGTACCTCTGTATCCGGTGGCATTGGATAATGACACTTCCGCCTTGAATGAACAACCAAGTGAGGACTCACAAACTCAGATACCCGCATTACATATTCTCTTGATTGATGATGACCGCATTCAGCTTACTCTCACTGCCGCCATGCTTGCACAGAGTGGTATTACTTCCGTAACCTGCCTGCAACTGGATGAACTTTTGGAAGCCCTCCGTACTGATACTTTCGATGTGCTGCTGACCGATGTGCAAATGCCTGCCATGAATGGTTTCGATTTGCTGAGGCTGCTGCGTGCTTCGAATATCCCGCAAGCCAAGACAATTCCGGTGATTGCCGTTACCGCCCGTAGTGATATGAAGCGTGAGGAGTTTCTGCAACATGGTTTTGCCGGAAGTCTGCATAAGCCGTTTACAGTGAATGAATTGCTTGCAGAGATTGGTGTGCTGCAAGCGGATATTGCTACTGTTGATGCCGCCCCTTCTTCTACCTTGAATTTTTCCGCCCTTACCGCTTTTTCCGGTGATGATCCGGATGCGGCAAAATCCATACTGGAAAGTTTCGTCACAGAAACACGCCTGAATGTTGACCGCTTGCGACAGGCATTGGAAACAGAAGACACAGATGGCATTGCCGCTATGGGCCATAAGATGCTTCCTTTGTTTACTCTGTTGGGAGCCAATGATCTTGTTACTTTATTGAAAGAGCTTGAAGCCTCACGTGGAGTACCTTTTGATGAAAAAATAAAAGAGAAATCGCTTGCTGCTCTAAACCTGATAGAAGATATACTTGAACAAGCCTTCCTTTTTATTTCGTCTGCTTAAACATCCCTTTCCTCTGCTTGGCCGGTAGCTTAAAGTATTGCCTCAGAAAAAGTTTATGTTTATATACGGTTGTTGCCACTTCCATTATCTGATCCCGTAATTTCAGGATAGGTTCCCTATATCTTTCCGGTGCGGTGCGGATGCTATTGATCGCACTATCTGCCCGGTTTATCAATTCCTCAGGGACATCTACCATCGCCTGAATTTCTGCATCCGGTTTCAGGGGCTCAAATGCCTTATTCCGGTAACGGACGAATTCATTGATGGCGTCCGTAGCTTTTCCCTGTAAATCCATTGCCATATTGTAAGCATTCAGAATCTTCTGGTAGCCGGCGATGCGGATGTTGTTACTCGTAAGTTCCAGCATATAATAAACCAAATCATTACTTCGTCCGTTCGATAACATACGCTGTCTGACACTTACCAGCCTTTCCAGTGTATCCTGCCGTGCATATAGCGCCAATGTATCCGCCCAATAGAACACCGGTACTGAGCGTTGTTCATCTACAACTCCTGTATCAAACTCTTCATAGCTCAGTGGACGTTCGCGGAACTGGAACATCGGATCGAAAGGCATGTGTGTTTTCAGTAATGTATCCGGTAACAGCTTGCAGAAACGATGATTCGGGGAAGGAATGAACTGGTAGTTTTCCACAAATCCAGCGCCCCATGTAGGGTCAAACATATACCATTTCCCACTTACTTTGGCTGCGCACCATTCATGTGGGTCGGGCAGTAAGGCACCGTCCCTGCGGTTATAGCCATCAATAACATAAGCATCCATTCCCGCTTCCTTCACCAGTGCTTTAAAAAGTAACGCATAATCCTGGCAAATACCTTTGCGTTCGGATAGTATTTTTTGTATTTCTTTCGTCTCATCCGCTTCCTCGTTGCGAGAAGTATAGGTTATGTACACATTGTATTTAATATTTCTTGAAACCCAGGTGTAGATGGCGCGTGCCAGTTGGTCGTCTGTGCTGAGATGCTGTTTCAAGTAAGCTACAAGAGAAGAAACGCTCCTTCCGGCAGTTTCGGGTGCTGCAAGTGCCACGGAATCGGGAAACGTAAGGCGTTCAGGCATTATGCTGTCAGAAGATGCTTTTGATACAGCTGAAATTGAAAAAGCCTTATCCTGCGTGGCTGTATTACGCCATGCAGAAGACAATTTACTGAAAGGAAAAAGGAGGCAGAGGGCGAATAGCCATACCGTGAGCCTGTCTGTTGATTGCCGGAACATACTTGTCATATCTATTTGATGGAAGCAAAGGTAGGGGATTTATTGATAAACAGCAAGGATAAATATTGAAAAATATGTGCAAAGGGAAATTTTGTGAGTAGTGTCTCTTTCATGATCTTGAACATGCCCTTGATCATGCCTGAAAACCTTCACTCATATGTACGGTATGACACCGTCTGACTGTCGTTAGTGGGTACGTGAGAAAGTGAAGTAATTTTCAGACGGGCGTTGAATATTGGCAACGACCCTCGTGGTATAAAGTGCCGGATAGTGGAATAAATAGCCTTTTTGTCTTCTGCATCAACCAAATGTCGTTGGAATTTGTTTACTTTGTAACGATTTAAACACTGACTATCGATTGACGTCCTAATGAGAAGAAAATGGTTAAAATGGGTAGTGTGGATACTACTTACCCCTATCATATTATTTGCAATATTGATGGTATTGCTTTATATCCCTCCCGTACAGAACCTGATACGGAAGCAAGCTACTGCCATCGCATCCGAGGCAACGGGTATGGATATATCTGTTGAACGCATTGACCTCCGCTTTCCGCTGAACCTTTTGGTACGTGGTGTGCAGGTCATTCAGCCTATACAGGCAGATAAACAAATATTTTCAGCTCCCGGTGACTCTCTTGCCGTGAAACAAACTCCTGATACTTTGCTAACCCTGGAAAGCCTGAACGTGCGCGTGCAGGCATGGCCGTTGATACGTGGACAAGTAGAAGTGGATGAGGTAACCGTGAACGGAGTTTTCCTGAACTCTGCCGATCTGATAGAGGGGATCCGCATACGTGGCGTATTGGGACGTTTCTTCCTTGAAAGCCATGGCATAGACCTGAAGAAAGAGGATGCCGTCATCAATCGTGTGGAATTGAGTGATACTCATATGCTCGTTGTGATGAATGATACTATCACTGCCGAACCGGACACTGCGACTACCGCCCTTAATTGGAAAGTAGCCTTGCACAAGTTGGCACTGAAAAACGTTTCCGTTGATTTGCAAATGCCGTTGGATTCCATGCGTCTTGCTGCCCGTCTGGGTGATGCAGAGGTAGATGATGCGGTTGCTGACTTGGGCGGACAGATGTACGGTCTGAAGAAATTTGAATTGAGCAGTACTACGGTGAACTATGACACGGGCAGCCAATTGCTCAGTGCCATTAATAGCCTGATAGATACCGGTAGTCTTGCGGCTACTGATAGCACCGGTGTGAAACCTGCTCCCGGATTTGATGCTTCGCACATCGCCTTGCGGGATATTCGTATTGGGGTGGACTCCGTGCTTTATCATGGACGGAATATCAATGCCGTTATCCGGGAATTCTCCATGAATGAGCGTTCCGGTTTGAGCGTCACTTCACTGACGGGAAGGGTATATGCTGATTCCACAGTCATTCAGGTGCCTTCCTTAAAATTACTTACCCCACACAGTGAAATGGATTTCACTGCCCAGACTTATTGGGAACTGGTGGAAATTCCCACCTCCGGACGACTCTCCGCTCGTTTCAATGCCCGCATCGGCAAGCAGGATGTGATGCTCTTTGCAGGTGATTTACCTGATACATTCAAGGATGCATATCCTTTCCGCCCCCTTACTATCCGTGCCGGTACGGAAGGTAACTTTAAGCAGATGCAGATTTCCCGCTTCAACATCGATCTGCCGGGTGCTTTTACCTTGAATGGTGGTGGTGAAATTTGGAATCTTACCGACAGTCTGACGCGCAACGGAAGCATTGACTTCGATATCCGGACACAAAATCTGAATTTCCTTACCGGACTGACAGGCGTCACCCCGGATGGCTCCATAGTAGTGCCGGACAGTATGCATTTGGCAGCACGTCTTGGCATGGATGGACCTAAGTATGATGCTACGCTTAAGTTGAAAGAACGTGAAGGGCTATTGAACTTGTTGGCGCACTATAACACTGCCACTGAAGCTTATCAGGCAGACCTTCATGTGGACGCCTTGCAAGTACACCACTTCTTACCTAAAGATTCTATCTATACCCTTTCGGCTAAGGTTGCCGCTAAAGGAAAAGGATTCGATCCCGCCAACCACCGTACCGTGGCTGCTGTACAAGCTTCTCTCGGCGAATTACAATACGGACACTGGAATATTTCCGGTATTGACCTGACAGCCGGATTGAAATCCGCTCTAGCCACTGTACACATGACGAGCGACAATGCCCTGCTGAAAATGCAGGCGGATGCCGATATGCGCCTTGATCGTAAATACCTGGATGGCAAGGTGGCTATGAATGTGGAGAATGTCGGTTTACATGAGTTAGGAATTTCTCCCAAGCCGTTGAAGCATCCTTTCGCTTTCACTCTCGGTGCCGAAGCACGCCATGACTCTATCAAGATGAGCATGGATGCAGGCGATCTCGACTTTCAGTTCCGTGCCCGCAGCACACTGAAGAAATTGCTGGAACAAGGTACTGCCTTTTCTACGCTTCTTACCAAGCAGATAGAATTGAAGCAACTCGATCATGCAGAATTACGGAAAGCACTGCCTTCAGCCGGTATGCAACTGAAAGCCGGTAAACAGAACCCTGTCAGTTATTTCCTGGCAACTAAGGATATTTCTTTTGATGATTTTGTGTTGCGTTTCGGCACTACCCCCCGACGAGGTATCAATGGGCGTACTGCTATACATGGTTTGCGTATGGACTCCCTGCAACTGGATACTATTTTCTTCGCTATCAGCCAAGATACTGCACGCATGAAGTTGCAGGGTGGTGTCATTAATGGTCCAAAGAACCCGCAGTTTGTCTTCCGCAGTACACTGACGGGTGAAATCCGTAATGAAGATGCCGAACTGACCTTGAATTATGTGGATGCGAAGGGAGATACCGGACTCGATCTGGGTATCAATGCCCGTCCTTTGATAGAGGGCCGGGGTAGGGGTAATGGTATTGCCTTCCGTTTGACACCTGCCGAGCCTATTATTGCTTTCCAGAAGTTCCGCTTTGTAGATAACAGCGACTGGATTTACTTGCATAAGAATATGCGCGTTTATGCCAATGTGGATATGGACAGCGACGATGGACTTTGCTTCCGCATGCAGTCCGACCGTTCCGACACCGTTTCCTTGCAGAATATCAATTTGGAACTCATACGTTTCCGCCTGGATAAATTGAGTGGTATTCTGCCATATATGCCCCGCATCACGGGACTTTTCTCGGCAGAAGCCAACTATATACAGACCGCAACCTCACTGCAAGTTTCCGCTGAGGCCGGTGTGGAAAAGCTGACTTACGAACGCCAGCCGGTAGGTAACATCGGATTGGGTGCCACTTGGCTTCCGGGTGATAAAGGTACGCACTATCTGAATGCCTACTTCCGGTCGGGAGATCAGGAGGTAATGACCGCTGATGCCGTCTTGACCCAGAAGAACGGGCGCGATTCGGTTGAAGTCAACACTACTTTTGAGCATTTCCCACTCTCGCTTGCCAATGCTTTCATGCCCGACCAGGTAGTTGCCTTTACCGGTGACATCGACGGCGGACTCTATATCAGCGGTGCCATGGAGAAGCCTAAGCTGAGTGGTGACCTCTCACTGGACAGCGTGTCCGTCTATGCCCGTCAGGCAGGTGCACGTTACTGGTTTGACAATCGTCCGTTGAAGATAGAGAATAATCAACTTATCTTTAATAAGTTTGCCATATACACCACCAGCCGGAATCCCTTTACGATAGACGGGAACGTAGACTTCCGCAATATGGAGAATCCGACGGCGAAGTTGAACCTGCGTGCACAGAACTACACTTTGCTTGATGCTCCCCGTACCAAGGAAAGTATGATTTACGGCAAAATCTTTGTAGATTTAAATGCCACTGTACGTGGTCCGCTGGATGGACTGACCATGCGTGGAAACATGAATCTGCTGGGTAACACAGATGTGACCTATGTGTTGACTGACTCTCCTCTGACTGTAGAAGACCGTTTGGGTGAACTTGTCACGTTCACTTCCTTTACGGATACTACTTCGGTGCAGGCAACTGAGGTCCCCACCATGTCGCTCGGCGGTATGGACATGTTGATGTCTGTGCACATCGATGATGCCGTACGTTTGCGTGCTGATCTTAGCCCCGACCGCAGTAGTCGTGTGGAACTGGAAGGTGGAGGGGACTTGAATCTGCAATATACTCCGCAAGGAGATCTCACATTGTCCGGTCGCTATACGTTGATAGGTGGTATGATGAAATATGCCCTGCCCGTTATCCCGTTGAAAGAGTTCCAGTTTGTCAATGGAAGTTATGTGGACTGGACGGGTAATCCGATGAACCCTTCACTCAACCTGACTGCTACGGAACGTGTCCGCGCTTCTGTATCCGATGGCGATGACGGCGGTTCGCGCATGGTGAACTTCGACGTTTCCATCAGCATCAAGAACCGTTTGGAGAACCCTGATTTGAGTTTTAATCTGAGTGCTCCCGATGATGCTACCGTACAGGGCGAACTGGCAGGAATGAGTGCCGATGAACGAAGCAAGCAAGCCATTACCATGCTTGCCACAGGTATGTATCTTTATAACAGCGGAAAAGGTGGTGGTTTAACTATGGGTTCCGCACTGAACAGCGTGCTGCAAAGTCAGATTAATGCGCTGACCGGAAATCTGAAGAACGCTTCTCTCAGTGTTGGCATTGAAGACCGTACCGCTGCTGAAACGGGTGATAAACAGACGGACTATAGTTTCCGCTACTCTCAGCGTTTCTTCAATGATCGTATACAGATTGTGATCGGTGGAAAAGTATCCAGTGGCGCTAATGCAACGAATGACGTAGAATCATTCATCGATAATATTTCTTTGGAATATCGTTTGGACAATAGCGGTACACGCTATGTCCGCGTGTTCCACAACAAAAACTATGAAAGTGTGCTCGATGGTGAGATAACCGAGACAGGTGTCGGCCTTGTGCTTCGCCGTAAGATGGACCGCCTGAGTGAGCTGTTCATATTCAAGAGAAAGAAGAAAGTAGAACCTGTGAGCGAATAGTGTAAAAGAAATAACAATAGCGCAATTTAAAGAATCAAAATGAAGAAACTCGTATACATCCTCCTTGCAACCCTGCTTCTGGCAGCCTGCTCCACTACTAAGCACCTGCCTGAAGGCGAAGTGCTCTACACCGGTCAGAAGCCGATGATTGTAGAGAACCGCTCTGATACCAAGGTAGGCGAGACTGCTATGGAAGAAGTGGAAGCCGCCCTTGCCAAAGCTCCCAATAACTCCCTGCTCGGTAGCTCCGAATACCGCATCCCTTTTCCATTTGGACTGTGGGTGTATAATGGTTTTGCGAAGTACAAAAAAGGTTTTGGTAAGTGGATATTCAATCGCTTTGCCGCCACTCCCGTGCTCATATCTTCCGTTAATCCGGACATCCGGCAGAAAGTAGCGACGAATATCCTGCACGATTATGGGTACTTCAATGGCACGGTAAGTTATCAAACTTTCGTTAATCCTAAGGACAGTCTGAAAGCTAAATTGCAATACACGGTCGATATGCGTAACCCGTACTTCATTGATACCGTATATTATCGGGGATTCAATAGTACGACGATGCAGATTATCAACCTTGGCCGCCGGCGCTCCCTGATCAGTCCGGGTGAACAGTTCAATGTTACTGATCTTGATGGTGAACGTACCCGCATCAGCGGTTTGCTGCGTAATATGGGGTATTATTATTTTCGCCCTGACTACCTGACTTACCAGGCCGATACAACTCTCGTTCCCGGTGGGCACGTCAGTCTGCGCATGATCCCTGTTCCCGGTATGCCGAAGGACGCCGAACGCCCTTTCTTTGTAGGTAAAACTAATTTCTACCTCCACGGTCCGCAAGGACAAATGCCCAATGACAGTCTTTACTACAAGACTTTCTGGATACACTATTACGATAAACTGAAGATACGTCCCAATATGCTCCACCGTTGGCTGAACTACCAAGGTTACCAACGGAAACGCCAGGAACTGGACAAGGGAGGTATGCGCCGTCGTCCGGAAAAGCTATATAGCCAATACCGGCAAACCCGTATCCAGGAGCGTCTGGCAAGTGTGGGCATCTTCCGTTATCTGGAGATGCAGTACACACCCCGCGATACGGCACTCGTTTCCGATACGCTGGATGTGAATATCCGTGCCATGTTGGATAAACCGTATGATGCCGAATTGGACTTTAATGTCACCATGAAGAGCAATAACCAGACCGGTCCCGGTGCCGCCTTCACCGTAACGAAGAACAACGTCTTCGGTGGTGGTGAAACCTGGAATGTGAAAGTGAACGGTTCTTATGAATGGCAGACGGGTAAGAACAGCAGCTCGCTGATGAATAGCTACGAGTTGGGCCTATCTTCTGCACTTACCTTCCCACGTATCGTCTTCCCCCGGATGGGTACCAAGGAATATGACTTCCCGGCTTCCACCACCTTCCGTGTCTACATAGACCAGATGAACCGTGCCAAGTACTACAAACTGCTTGCTTTCGGTGGAAACGTCACGTATGACTTTCAGCCTGTGCCTACCCGGAAACATAGTATCACGCCCTTCCAACTGACATTTAATGTGTTGCGCAATCCGACTGCGGCTTTTGAGGAAATACAGGCTCAGAACCCGGCTCTTTACATCAGTCTCCGTAATCAGTTTATTCCCAAGATGGAATATACCTATACCTATGATAACGCTTCTCTTCGCAATGTACGTAATCCCATCTGGTGGCAGACTACATTCGGATCTGCCGGTAATCTGACCTCTTTGATTTATAAGGCATTCGGACAGTCTTTCAGCAAGGAAGACAAGAAATTGCTGGGAGTACCTTTCGCACAATTCTTGAAGCTGAATTCGGAATTCCGCTATCACTACAGGATAGACAAGAACCAGATGATTGCTTCTCGTATTGCAGGAGGAGTAATCTGGTCCTACGGAAATGCAACGACTGCGCCTTATACCGAACAGTTCTATATTGGTGGCGCCAACAGTATCCGTGCCTATTCTGCCCGCAGTATCGGGCCCGGTGGCTATCCACCCGATAAAGAGAAAAAGTATTCCTATATCAACCACGTGGGCGATATCCGTATGGAAGCAAACGTGGAATACCGCTTCCGTATTCTCGGCGACCTGCACGGAGCTGTCTTCCTCGATGCAGGTAATGTCTGGTTGATGCGTAAGGATAAAGACCGTCCTGATGGACAGCTGACGTTGAAGAATTTCCCGAAACAGGTTGCTTTGGGCACAGGTGCCGGTCTGCGTTACGACCTGGACTTCCTTGTATTCCGTTTTGACTGGGGAGTGGCACTGCATGATCCGTATGATACAGGTAAGAAGGGATATTATAATATTCCGAAGTTTAAAGATGGCATGGCATGGCATTTTGCTATCGGTTATCCGTTCTAATGGCGGGTTTTGTACGATAGAGCTAAAATATGAACCAATTGTCTACCTTTCTTGACTTTATTTTTTGTAATTTTGCCCCGTAATCAAAACAAGGATACACTAACCTTTTTAAATAATAACTAAGTATGAAACCAACTTTATTCTTATT
>OCHJ01001563.1_pt1 | contig 16351 bp, 10 predicted proteins | sample 1538381 | NCBI WGS metagenome assembly OCHJ01 (sample SAMN04571688, study PRJEB22368) | human gut metagenome | biome: human gut; material: stool | host: Homo sapiens | place: Luxembourg | collected 2012-06-29 | reverse complement strand
AATCCGTAGTAGGTTCCCCGTTCCCGGAGGGGATACCACCGCGAGAGGGATATGATGGCCGGGGGCGCTCCCATGGACTGCGCCCATCCGTTCAGTCCCCACATGACGGCGAATGCCGCGAATATCACGGCCGTGGGAACTACGGAATGCGCCAGCCCCAGCAGTCCCATCAGGGCGTTTGCGGCAGCCGAGACGATGAGTCCCGTGGCCATGAAGCGTTTGATGTTGCAGTAGTCGGCGATGAATCCGTTTACGAACTTTCCGACGGCATAGGCGAAGAGCAGGGCCGATCCGATGACGCCCAGCTGGGACGCGTCGAGGGATCCGCTGTCGAGAATGGGCTTCTTCATGACGTTGAGACTCGTGCGGCAGACGTAGTAGAGGCTGTATCCGAGCGTCGCGGCGACGAACGCTTGCAGGCGCAGACGTCGGTAGTACTTCGAGCGGGCGTCGTCGTCCATCTCGCGCCCGGGGGCGGGAGGGCTGATGCGGTAGAAGTCGGTGATGCGGCTCATGGGGTCAGTCGTGCAGTCCGCGTGCGCGGAGGTAGGAGATCAGCAGTTCGGGACGGTCGGTCTGGATCATGGTGGCGCCCATATCGACGAGTTTGCCGTAGACGGCCGCCGGGTCGCCTTCGAAGGCCGCATCGTCGCAGAGACCTCCGCAGAGCGACGGCCACAGGGAGTTCACCCAGAGTTTCGAGCCGCCGGCCACCACTTTTTTCATGCAGGCTTCGACTGCGGGGGTGTATTCCGACCAGCAAACCTCGTAGGCAAGGGGTACGGTGTCCGTGCCGAGGTATTCGGCGAAGAGCGCCTGCCCTTTGGGTTTGAGGATGTCGATGATGGGCATGTACATCATGTTGTGCTCGTAGCGGGAGAACTTCGCGGCGACGTCTGCGACGGGGCTTTTGCCTTTGATGAGGAGCTGTCCGGTGACCCCGAGTTCCTCGGAGAGGCGCTGCACGAGGTCATAGTACTGGTAGCCCTTGTCGATATTGACCACGATGCGGTCCTTGCAGAGCTCCAGCGCTTCACGAAGCGTCGGCATGCGGTGCGACGTGGCCACGCCGTGGCCCGATTTGAGGAAACACCGTTGGATGGAGTCGTAGGGGATTTCGGCGATGAGACCTTTGCCCGTCGTCGTGCGGTTCAGCGTCCGGTCGTGGCAGACCACCAGCACGCTGTCGGAGGTCAGCGCAAGGTCGATCTCAACGATGTCGGCCCCCATGCCGATCACCGACTCGATGGCCGCCAGGGAGTTCTCGGGCCAGTTGCGCCAGTCGCCCCGGTGGCAGGCGACAAGCACCTTTTTCGAGGCGGGGTTGTGAATCTCCGAAACGACCCGTTCGGCACGGGTGCCGGGGGCGGATTCGGTGTGTGAACAGGAGGTTTGTAAAAGCAGCAGTCCTGAAAGAAGAATAAGCAGTTTTTTCATGGATTGTTTGGATTGAAGGCAATAATAATGTTAAATATATAGTAAGAAAAATCGTGTATTCGCGTGGACATACACGATTTTCTGTTGGAATCCGCTTCGTGTTACCAGTTCATCACGCGGACTTTATAGACATCCAGGTCGGGAACTTTGATCGTTCGTGTCTCTGTCGAGGCGTTCTTGTCCGTGGAGTAGCGGATGGTCTGTGTCGACCAGCTTTGCGAGCCCTCGGGGTTGGTGGAATCCGTGTACCACAGTTCGCCCGTCTCGTCGTTGTAGTTAATCGATTTGATAGCTGTCGATGCGCTGAAGAGCATCATTTCGGTAAACCGGTTGGCGCCGATGTCGTAGAGATAGGCCCGGCGTCCGCCGATGCAGAGCGTGTTCGAATTGACGTAGCTCATGTCGTGCAGACCTCCCTGGGGCGTCTGTACGGTCTTTTCCAGTTCGAGCGACGGGGCTGCCGTCTCCCAGTCTTTGAGTTTGTAGATCTGGAGGCTCTGGCCGCCGATCGCATAGAGGCGCTGGGTCGTTTCGTTCCACACGACGCCGTGCGCCGAGCCGAGCGCCGACTGGTAGAGAATCCGGTTGGGCTGCGAGATGTCGTAAAGTTGTATAGAGTTATTCCCAGAACTTTCGCCTCCGGAACAAGCCACGACGATGCGGTTGCCGGGCAGCAGTTCCGCCGAGTGGGCGTTGGGAGTCGCCGTGGTGTGGAACAGCACCTCCTTCGTGGCGATGTCGAGCAGCACGCACCAGTTGTAGGAGCTGGTGCACAGGAGTTTCTTGCCGTTGTCCACCGGCTTGCAGTCGTCGAGGTGGTTGCAGCGGCTCTTGTCCAGCCCGAGCACGGCGGCGGCTTCGGTCGCGTCCCAGCTCCATGTGACCGCATCCTTGTAGGTGGTTTCGTTGGCCAGCCCGGCGTCGATCATGTAGACCATGTTGTCGCCGCAGAAGACCAGTTCGGTCACGAAACTCGAACGGGCGTCGTCGGTGTCGTGCTTGCCCCCGGCCTCCAGGGTCACGGGCTCCGTCTTCCCGACCGAGAACGAATTACCGTCGGTGTCGGTGAGGGTCACGGTGTAGCCCTGCGACAGGGCCACGGGGGCGATCATTACGGGTATCAGCTGCGTCTCTTTCGAACAGTCGAGGGGTGCGGGCAGCGTCACGGTGATCGTCTGAGCCGATGCCGATACCGACCAGTCGTCGATGCCGATCGTGAGCTCTCCGGCGATCCCTTCGCCGCCGTTGGCCTTTACGACCGCCTTGCTGACCGAGTAGTTGCCCTTTTTAACGCTGACGTACATCGTGCAGAAGAGATTCGTGAGCTCCATGCTGCAACCCTCGTAGGTGTTGAGCCGCGCCGTGGCCTTGCCGGCGAGAATCGGGGCGACGGAACCCGTCTGCGCCGTGGGAACGACGGTTTTCAGCGTGCCGTTCTCACAGCGGAGATCGGCGTCCGAGGGCCAGAAAGCGACGACCGTCGAAGCGGCGTGCTGCGGCGCGCTGAGCGTGAAGAGAAAGAGCGATTTTTGCGATCCCGGCTGGATCGGCGCCGCATAGACGGCCTCCGGGGCGCTTTGGTCTGCGGCGAACAGTCCGGCCTTGTCGTTTCTGCCCCAGGTGGGCAGCGTCGTCGCTCCCTTGTCGTTGTAGTATTTCGACAGCGTCAGGGTGGTTTTCGAAGCGAGTTCCCGGGGCGAATCGTCGTCGTCGTTCGAGCAGCCCATGGCGAGGAATCCCGTTCCGACGCAGAGCAGCAGGACCCGAAACAGACGGAGTTTTAAGCTATTCATAATTTCAAATCTTTTGTGTCGCATTTTTATTGAGATCTTAAAATAAAACGAAACAAGTTCTTACCGGATAATGATCCGAGATATAAGGAGCACCATAATTTTCTTTCAGAGTTTGGAAAATGCTTGCCACGCATCCGTTATCATAAAAGATATGGTCAAGTTTACGGGTTCCAGATGTTTTGTAGCCGTTGTATGTGGCTTCCTGATCTGTGACAGGAGCAGTCGCACGGGCATCTTTCATTACTTGGTGCAACGGATTGAAACAACTCTCATCGGTATCCGAATTGAAATCAGCAGTAAGAAATACCGGAAGTTGTTCTGAGTTGACCTCCTCTATTTTATTTATAATTAACTTGATAGATTCTTTTCGAGCCACAGCGCCGGAATTGTCGAGATGCGTGTTGAAAAAATAGAACCGCTTGCCGGTTGTTTTTTGTCTGAATAACGCCCATGTACAACTTCGGTTGTAATTGGCATCCCAACCCTTCGAGGGTATGTTAGGCGTTTCTGACAGCCAAAAAGTTCCTTTATCCAGCATTTCGACTATTGATGTCTGGAAAAAGATGGCCATACACTCTTCAGAGGCATATGTTTCCGTTTTGGGAGGTGCTTCACCGGTATCGCGTCCTAATCCGTACCAAGCATATTCCGGGCACTGTTTTGCCAAATAAGTGATTTGATGGGGTTGTGCTTCTTGTAAACCCATTATGGTCGGCTGTTGCCTGTTTATCATCGTTATGACGGCTTGTTTACGATTCTTCCAGATGTTGTCTCCATCGGAGGGGTTGTCGACACGGATGTTGAAAGAGATGGTTTCGATGACATAAGGCGAACGGGCCTCGTCAGCATCAGCCTTGCCGCCGGCTGTCAGCGTGATTGGCTTGTCCGATGAAACAGTATATGAAATCCCGTTAATGTCATAGATGGTCACGGAGTATCCTTGCGACAGGGTTACAGGCGCGAGCATAACCGGGATCAGTTTGATCTCAGCCGAGCAGTCCAGCGGTGTGGAAAACTTTACGGTAACACTCTTTTCCGATGCGCAAATAACACCGTCCTTAAGCCTGATTGAAGTTTCTCCGGCGATGGCTTCCCCGCCGTTGGCCTGTATAACGGCTTTGGCAATTGCATGGCTTCCCCAAACAGGTATATACATGGTGTTGAACAGGTGTTTCAACTCCATGTGCAACCCTTCGTAAGAGTCGATGCGACCTGTTGTTTGTCCGATCAGAAGTGGAGCGACGGTTCCTGTCTGCGTTGTGGGTATCGTCGTTTTCAATATGTCGTCCTCATATATGAGATTCGCATCGGCTGGGTAGAAAGCCACTAATGTTGCATTGCTATGTTTCGGGGCCTTGAAATTGAGCAGAAAAAGCGATTTCGGCGATTGTGTCTGAATTGGGGAGATGTTGATCTTCTGCAAAAAGTTGTCCCTGATGACGAAAATGCCGGCCTTATCGTCTTTTGTCCATGGATGAAGCGTTGTTTCTCCTTCGTTGTTGTAATATTCTGACTGGGTCAGGGTGATTTTTGCGGCTAATTCGATGTATTCCGAGGAATCGTTATCGGAGCAGCCCGCCATGAAATATGCGGTCATTCCGAATCCTATTCCGAACCATATTGATTTTCGAATTTTATTCAATGAAAAGCGTTTCATTGTTCAACGTTTTTTATTTTATTAAGAATGACTTTGCTGCAGGTTTTCATGACGTTTCCGGAGGTAAGGTTTCCTGCGGCGTGCCGGCCTGCTCCCCGCAGGCGGCTCCCGAAAGAGCCGCTGCGAGGATCAGCAGTTTGTTGATTGTTCGTATCATCGGTTATCGTTGGATTAAGTATTCGTTTTCATGTCCCAGTACGACCTGTTCGGCGACGCTGCGCAGGTAGGCGGCCTTCGATGCCTCGATGCCGCAGTCGGCGGGCGAGCTGCCGAACGCCTCCCCGTAGAGCACGAGGTAGTTGACGCAGGCTTTCAGGTAGGCGCCGTAGACCGACTGGTGCTTATTGTCGGTGTGGTAGAGGTTGATGCCCGAAGAGCCTTCGCGCACGATACGGAACGCTTCGCCGATCGGCGATATCCACGTTCCGGCGGCTTTTGCCATGGCACGTGCACCCTTGGCATTGTAGTTTTCGAAAGTCGCGAAGTCGGTGAATCCGCCGTAGCTGCTGGCCGAGAAGGTCCAGGTCTGTTCGAGAATGACTTTGCAGGAGGCCGATTTCGCCCGAATTTTGTCCGCCAATGCCGTGCAGTTGGCAGCTATTGACGCCGTGCCGTCGCGTCCGTAGGTCGCGGGATTCTGGCTCTGGTCCTGAATGAAGGCGTAGTCGTAGCCTCCGATGTCGATGGCGTCGGTCGAGAACGACAGCCCCAACTGCTGTCCGAAATTCTGCGAACCCTTGAAATGCCCCTTGACATTGAGATAGTGGCCTTCGTTCCAGGCGATCTCTTTGAGCATCCACGCCGGGTTGCTGTAATAGGAGAACGAGTTGCCGAGGCAGAGCACCTTTTTCGTGTCGCCCGGGACCGCCGTGCCGAGGTTCTGGACATAAGAGCCCGAGAACCCGAATTGGGGTAATTGACTTGCTGAGTCGTCAGCCGAAATGTCTTGTGTACCACCCGTGCAGGTGTAAGGACCCACAGCGCGGCAGCGGATCTGCACCGCACCCTCGACGGGATCGGTGAAACGGATGGTCTGCATGATGCTGGCGTGCTGGTAGTTGGTTCCTGTGGCCACGCCCGAGCACTTGTAGGAATAACGGATCGAGGGGTCCTCGGGTGCGGTGAGCAGGTCCTCTTCGACGCTCTTCCAGACACCTCCGTCGAGATACTCCACGATGAAGTATTTGGGCGAATTGGCTTCGCCGGCCATCGTGGCGTCGAACTCTACGGCCGTACCGGCTTCGAGTCGCCTTACGGGCAGGGTGTAGAGCCAGTAGTCACCTTCGACCATTGTCGAGACGGAGGGACGGTATGAATTGACCGTGCGGGTGAATTCACGCCCGACGTTGGCCTCGCCGCGTACGACGGATATATAACCCGAACTGCCCGAGGTCGACGGAAGCATGTTCGAAGCGCTCCACGAGGAGTTGTACTGTCCGACAGTCGATGCCGAGAAGATCCACTGGCTCGGGAAGGCCGGGCCTGCCATCAAATCAGTGTCGAGCTTGCCTCCGGCCTCCAAGGTCACCGGTTCTGTTTTTTTGATTAAAGCTATATCTTCGCCTTTGGAATCGTAGATGGTCACAGTATACCCTTGCAAGAGTGTCGCAGGGGCGATCATAACGGGTATCAGTTGTGTTTCCTGTGAACAATCCATGGGGGTGGGCAGTGTTACAGTGATCGTCTGTTCTGATGCTGATGTTGACCAGTCATCGATGTCAACGGTGAATTCCCCTGCAATTGCTTCGCCGCCGTTGGCCTTTATGACCACTTTGCTGACTGAATAGTGGCCTTTCTTGACGCTGATATACATCGTGCAGAAAAGGTTTTTCAGTTCCATACTGCAACCCTCGTAGGCATTGAGTTGTGCTGTGGCCTTGCCGACGAGAATCGGGGTGACAAAACCCGTTTGCATCGTAGGGATGACAGTTTTTAACGTGCCGTTTTCACAGCGGAGATTGGCATCCGAGGGCCAAAATGCGACGACCGTCGAGGTTGCATGTTGCGGTGCGTCGAGCGTGAAGAGAAAGAGCGATTTTTGTGATCCCGACTGGATCGGTGCTGCATAGACGGCTTCCGGAGCGTTTTGGTCCGTAACGAACAGTCCGGCCCTGTCATTCCTCTCCCAGGCGGGCACCGTTATTGTTCCTTGCTCATTGTAGTATTCCGTCAGCGTTAAATTGTTTTTTGAAGCGAGTTCGCGAGACGAATCGTCGTTGTCATTAGAACAACCCACGGCGAGTAATCCTATTCCTGTGCAGAAAAGTAGCAAGCCTCGGAGCAAATAGAATTTTATTATGTTGTTCATATTTGTGGCATTTGATTGGGCTATTTTTTCATTTTGCCGAGAATGACCTCTTTGTAGGCTTTTACGACATTTTCGGGCGTAGCGTTCACCCCGGCGCGGACTTCGTGCATGAAAACTCCCTTGTAGCCGGAAGCCTGTAGGCGGCGGAGGAAATCAGGCCAGTCGATGACGCCTTCGCCCGGCAGCCAGTGACGTTCGTCCTTGCGGTCATAGTCCGAAGCGTGGATCGTGCCGATGCGGTTGCCGACGGCCTCGAAGAAGTGCGCATGCTCCTCTTTGAGCAGGTGGTTCGAATCGAAGCAGACCATGACTTCGGGGTAGTCGGCGATGAGCCGCATAAGCTCGCCCGAGTCGCGGCCCAGGCACGTGCGGGGCAGGTTCTCGATGCAGAGCACCGCGCCGATCTCTTTGGCGGACAGCGCGAGGCGACCGATGGAGTTGGCCGAGTTCTGCAGGCGGATCTCCCGTTCTTCGTCGGCGATCGGCTCCGAACTGGGATGGAGCACGAGCCGCTGCGGGCCGAAGATCGACGCGAGGCGGATCATCCGCTCCATAAGCGCGACGTTCTGTTCGCGCAGCGCCGGATCGGGTACCGAGATGTCGAGCTGGCGGCTGAACGGCAGGTGGCAGGACCAGACTTTCAGTCCGGCTTCTTCGAGCAGCGCCTTGACGCGGTAGGCCCGGGTGTAACATTCGTTCTCGGGAGCGTTGCGCCAGAAATAGTTGAAGACAACCTCCACGTGGTCGATGCCCGCGGCTTTGATCTGCGCGAGTTTTTCGGGCTCAGGGACCTTCACCATGCCGAGCGATACGCCCAGGGGGTATTCGGCCCGGACGGATCCAGCAGTCAGCAGAAAGGTTATCGTTATGAGCAGTAGTTTCTTCATTGTTTTATTTTGGCTGGTGAAAGGAGACGCCGGGGATTCCCGGCGTCTCTTGATTCAATTATTTGACGCAGCACGATCCACAAATGTCGCCGCCATGGGTACTCCAGCTCGATGCGCGTTCGCCGCCGACGTATTTGCCGACGAAAACGCCGTTCTTGCTTGAGCCGCCGATGAAAGCCGAATAAATGACTCCGTCGAGATAGTTGTTGCCGCCCATCTGCTTCTGGTTGTTGTCGCCGCTCTCGTAGGTCCAAGAATCAACCACGTTGCCGCTGGCATCGAAGATGTAGGTCGTGTTAGAGGTCTGTCCCGAAGTGATGTAGAAGCGGTTTTCGCTGTCGACGCACGGGTGGGAGTAATTGAAGGCGTTAGCGAGGGAGCTGCCGGTGTGGACGTACTCCCAGTTGACGGCCGAAAGGTCGCCCTTCACGTTGTAGACCGAACCGTTTTTCGAACCGGCGAAGACCGAACCGTTGGGGGCCACAACGGGCTCATAAAGGAGGTTGGGATTGTCTTTCTCTACTACCAACGATTTTATCGCTTCATGTGTTTTTATGTTAACGGCTCCTATATAACCATTTCTGCCACCAAAATAAGCAAGGGTTTTGTCGCTGTTGACGGCAAATCCGGTGATGTCGGACATTTCGCAGCCAAGGGTAACCTTGGCGATTTGTTCGCCGGTTTCAATATTGACGAAGAAAGCGTCGGTTTGCGTTCCGATCAGCAGCTCGCTGCCGTTAACCAGCAGGCCCCTTCCGGCATCTCCTGCTGAAAACTGCCATTTCTTTTGTCCCGATGCAGCGTCTATGGCGAAGGCTTTACCCAAAGCATCACAAATGTAAACCACTGTTCCGTTAGCATTGACGGCCGGGGCGGCGCTCTTCATTGAACCGGCTTCGGAGAAGATCCACTTCAACTCGCCTTCCGGCGTGATGGCATAGAACTGTCCAGCGCTTGTCGTGCCGTAGTAAATGTCGCCTGTCACGGGATTCACGGTGAGCATGTTGTAGCTTCCTGATTTGGAGGTTGGTAGGTAACGCCACTTCTCATTGCCTGTCACGACGTCGAAGGCGTAGAGGGCGGAGACTTTGTTGAAGGTGATGATGTAGACGGTCTTTCCGTCGGGCGAGAACACCGGACAAGTGCCTTTGAATCCGTTGTAGTTCGAGCCGTCCTGCGCCCAGTCGGTGCTGTAGATGACGTATTCGCGGATTTCGACCTCGAGGGTCCACGAGCGGGCGTTGCCGTCGATCGTGGCGTTCAGCTTCACGGTCTGTGTGCCGACCGTGCCCAGTCCGTATTTCACGACGGTTCCCTCCTTCACGACGTCGCCCGGGAAGGTCCACTTCACGTCGGTGGCCGTCGGGTAGTCTTCGGTGTTGAACGAGAACGTGATCGGCTGGTTCTTGGCCGCCTTGTCGCGGTCGAGGATGTAGGGGATCGCCAGGGTCGGCATCGCTTTCGCGGTGGCCGGTTCCGAGGCGCCCTTTTCGTAGTTGGCCGTCAGCGAGAAGTAATAGTTCTTGTCGTTGATCAGCTTGTCAAGCGTCACGCTCGTCGCGTCCTTGTCGAGCGTCTGTTGCTCGACGTTGTCGGGTGTGTCCTCGTTGTAGTAGGAGAGCGTGTAGGAGAGCACCGTCGTCGCGGGCTTGGTCCACGCGAGGCTCACGAACGAGTCGCCCGCATCGACCGTGAGGTCGGTGACCGGGAACCGCGTCGTGGCGGGTCTGCCGACGGCGGCGACGTAGTTCGAGACGAGTTTTCCGTAGACCGCCTGCACGTAGAAGGTGTACTGCGTGTCGTTGACGAGTCCGCCGACCGTGCAGTTCATCTCGCCGCCCGTGCGCAGGGTGACCGTTTCCGAATCGGCATCGGTGTAGTAGACGATGAAGTCCGTCGGGTTCCAGCCTTCGGGCAGGCTCCAGGCGAGCAGTACCTCCTCGTCGCCCGGCGTGGCGGTGAGATCGGTGACCTGGTGGCGGGCCGCTCCGGCTTCGGGGATATCCTCACTCCAGCATGCGGTGAGGCCCGCGGCGATGAACGATATCAGCAAAAGGTTGATTATCTTTTTCATGCTTGTTCTGACTTAAGTGGTTGGTTAATTGAAACCGGGATTCTGCCAGAGAATCGACGGGTTGTTCACGATTTCGATCTGGTTTTGCGGGATCGGGAAGATCAGGTTGTGCGAATCGAGTGAGTAGCCCATTTCGCGGAAATAGTCGACGGCCAGCCCCAGCCGCACGAGGTCGAACCAGCGGTGGCCTTCGAGGGCGAACTCACGGCCCCGTTCAGCGGCCAGCTCGCGGCGGAACTCCGCTAGGCTTTTGACCTCGTCGGTCGTCAGTTCGTCGAGCCCGGCCCGCGTGCGGGTCTTATTGAGCCATTCCAGCGCGTCGCCCAGGCTGCCTCCCGATTCGGCCAGCGCCTCGGCGTACATCAGCACCACGTCGGCATAGCGCAGGTGCGGGAAATCGTTGCCCACCTGCGTTGTGTAGGTTGCGTCGTAGGTGTCGTACCATTTGGTCATGGCGAAGAGATTGTCTTTAATCTTGGTGTAGGAGCTGATCAGCGGTAGACGGTTGTCCTTCTCGCTGTCGTAGATCGCCTTGAAGGTTGGTGTGGGGTTGTTGATGTCTGCCAACACATCTGTGTTGGCGCTGTACCAGTAACCGTGGCCGTTGTCGTTGGTCTTGTTGTAGTAGAGCGCGAAGATGATCTCCCGGTTCATTTTGTTACCCACGTCGAAAACCTTTTTCGTCGTCGATTCCAGTCCGTAGGAGGTGTTCTTCATCGCCTCTTCGAGGGCCGTCTTGGCCTCGGCGGGCTTGCCGAACGTGAGGTAGACCTTCGCCAGCAGCGTGTAGGCCGCGATGTTCGCCACACGGGCCTTTTCCGGACCCGGTGTCGGCGGCAACAGCCGGGCCGCCTCGGCAAGGTCTTCGGTCAGCAGCGTGTACATCTCCTCCTCTGTGCAGCGGGGGATGAGTTTGGCAGCTGCTGGGGTTACCACGGTGCGGGTGATGGGCACCACGCCGAAGACGCGGTAGAGGTTGAAATACCACCACGACCGCAGGAACAGACATTCGCCGCGATATTTGTCGTAGTTGGCGATCTTGGCTCCGGTCATGTGGTCGAGTACGTCGTTGCAGCGATAGATGCCGTTGTACCAGGCATTCCAGATGTCGTTCAGGATGCCGTTGTTAGCTGTCTCAGCGAAATGGTCGATGTCGTAGCGGTTCTGCGTCGATACAGCCATCGATTCAAGGACGTTTTCGTCTCCGCGGTAGCCGATCTCCGTGAGGTGGAAGCTCATCTGGGTTTTGAGTTTGGCATAGCACGCCACGACTCCTTGGTTGAAGTCGTCGTCGGTCTTGTAGAAGTTGCCTTCGGTGATGTTGTTGCTCGGGTACTGTTCGAAGAAACTTTCGCCGCACGAGCCCAGACCCAGTACGAGGAGTCCCAGCGCAAGGAAATATTTCGGTTTCATAGTCATCGTCATTTTTGATTACAGGTTAAAGTTCACACCGACGCTGAACGTGCGCGACAGCGGATAGGAGCAGTAGTCCTCGCCCGGACGCAGGGCGTCCGTCGAGCGTTTGTTGACCTCGGGGTTGTAGCCCGAATAGTCGGTCCACGTGAAGAGGTTCGTGCCCTGCACGTAGATGCGCAGCTTCGAGATGCCGGCCTTGCGGGTCCAGCGGTCGGGGAAGGTGTATCCCAGCGAAAGGTTTTGCAGGCGCAGGTAGGAGCCGTCTTCGAGGTGGAACGTCGAGGTACAGGCGCCGTTGTTGCCGCTCGATTTGCGGGTCGCGCGGTTCAGTTCGCCGTAGGGATAGCGTTGCAGCGACTCCTTCATCATGTTCGACGAAGCCTCCATGTTGAGCAGGTAGCGGCGTTCGAGGTTCAGGATTTCGTTGCCGTAGACGCCCTGGAAGTTGGCCGCCAGGTCGAAGCCCTTGTACGAGAGGTTAACCGAGAAGCCGTAGTAGAAATCGGGCATGTAGTTGCCTACGATCACGCGGTCGGCGTCCTTTTCGAGAATGCCGTTGCCGTTGGCGTCGACGAAGCGGAAGTCGCCGATCGTCGTGGTGTCGAAATGGGGATAGGAGTCCAGCTCCTCCTGGTTGTGGAAGATGCCGTCCTGCACAAGCAGGTAGTAACAGCCGACGGGCTGGCCTACGCGCGTGAGGTAGTAACCGCCGGCGTAGGAGGATTCTTTGATGATGTCGGCGTTCTCATCGCCGAGGCTCAGCACCTTGTTGCGGTTGAGCGACCAGTTGGCGGCAAAGGCGTAGGAGAAGTCGCCGAAGCTGCGCCGCGAGGTGAGCGCCAGCTCGATACCTTTATTCTGCATTGAACCGATGTTGACGTTCGACGAGGTGAGGCCCGATACTGATGAGACGGGAACGTCGAACAGCATGTCGGTCGTCTTCGAATAGTAGTAGTCGGCGGTGAATCCGAGGGTGCCGCGCCACAGGCTGACATCCAGACCAACGTTGTACTGCGTGTTCTTCTCCCAGCCCAGGTCGTTGTTAGCGATCTGCGTGGGATAGACCTGCGAAGTGAGTCCGTTGCCGAGATCGATGTTCGTCGAGCCGTAGAGCGCCAGGTATTCAGAATTGCCGATTTGAGCGTTACCGGTCTGTCCCACGCTGGCGCGGATTTTCAGGTCGTCGACCCATTTCACATCGCGCAGGAAGCTCTCGTCGCTCATGCGCCATCCCACGGAGGCCGCCGGGAAATAACCCCACCGGGTGTTGGGGGCGAAGCGCGACGAACCGTCGCCGCGGATCGAGGCCGAAACCATGTAACGGCCCTTGTAGGAGTACTGCGCACGCACGAGCCACGAGGCGAAGGTGTAGGCGTACTTGTTGTTGTAGGTCTCCGTCAGGTCGATGGTCTTGCCCTTCGTGGTGCGGATCTTGTCGTCGCCGGCCGTGCCGGTGCCCACGATCTGCGAGGTCTGGATGCCCTGCTTCTCGGCTTCGTAGACCGCCACGGCGTTGACCGAATGATCGCCGAAGGTGCGGTTGAAGGAAAGTTGGTTGGAGATCGTCCAGTGGAAATAGGAGTTCATGTTGTTCTGCGCTTTGGGGGCTGACAGATCGTCGTAATATTTATGGCCGCGCAGGGGGAGCGACGAGGGGCGGTAGTAGTTGCGGATGTAGGAATAGTAGTCGCCGCCGGCCGTGATTTTGTATTCGAGGCCCTTGATGAACTCGTAGGAGGCGAAGACGTTGCCCAGGATGTTGAGTTTCTCGCGGATGTCGTCGATTTCGAGCGCCAGCGCCACGGGGTTGAGCACCTCGTTGGTCTGGGTGTCCCAGCTGTTGACGCGCAGGAATCCGTTCATGTCCCAGTTGTAGGAGCCATCGGTGTTGTAGACCGGGAAGACCGGAGGCGCCATCAGTGCCGAGGCGATTACACCATCGTCGCCGTACTGCGTGTCAGAGGAGATGTAGTTGGTCTTCGAGTAGGAGGGCGAGAAGCTGACGCCGTATTTCAGCCGGTTGCGCTTGCCGTCGATGTTGGCCCGCAGGCTGTAACGTTCGAAATCCGACCCGATGATCGTTCCCTCGCGGTAGAGGTAGTTGGCGCCGATGTAGTAACCCAGCGTCTTGGTGCGGCCCGAGACCGATACAGAGTGCTTGGTCGAATAGGCCGTGCGGAAGATGGCGTCCTGCCAGTCGGTGTCGGTCATCGTGCCGGTCTTGTCCTGCAGGTAGGCCGTGATGAGCGGGTCAACGCGGTGGTAGGTCTGGGGACGGTCCTCGTAGGGGTCGTCGATCGAACCCGTCGGAACGTTGAACAGGTAGGCGCCGTCGCGGGCCTCTTTGAAGATTTTGGCGAATTCATAGGCATTGAGCATGTCGATCGTCTTCGAGACGCTCGAGACGCTGAACTGGCCGTCATAGCTCACGACGGGGCGTTCGCCCTCGCCGCGTTTGGTCGTGATGAGGATGACGCCGCACGAGCCGCGCGAACCGTAGATCGCCGCCGCCGAGGCATCTTTGAGCACTTCGAGGCTCTCGATGTCGCTGCTTTCGAGGTTCGAGAAGGCCCGGGCGTCGCACGGAACGCCGTCGATGACGTAGAGCGGGTCGTTGCCCGACGTGGCCGACTGGATGCCGCGGATGCGGATCGAAACGTTGCCGTCGGGCTGGCCGCCCAGGGTGAGCACCTGCACGCCCGGCATCTTGGCGGCCATGGCGTCGCGGAAATCGGCCGTCGGCATGGCGGCGAAGTCTTCGGCCTTGATGGAAGAGATGGCCGTCGTCACGTCGCGCTTGTTCTGCACGCCGTAGCCTACGACCACCACGTTGTCCATGGCGATCGCCTCGCTTTTCAGCGTAACGTCGGCCTGCGTCTGGTTGTCGGCGAGGGCCAGTTCCACTTTGTTGTAGCCGATGAGCGAGTAGACCAGCACGGCGTCGGCCTGCCGGATGTCGATGGCGTATTCGCCCGTGGCGTTGGTCGCCGTGCCGACCGTGGTGCCTTTCAGGATGACGGTGGCGCCGATCACCGGCGCGCCGCTTTCGTCGGTCACGCGGCCCTTCACGGTGCGTCCGGCGTCAGCGGCCGGGCGGGTCTGCGATTCCCCCCCCCGTTTGGCTGTGAGGACGATTTTCAGCCCCTTAACTTCCATATTCACATTGGGAAGCACCTCGGCGATGATCGAGGCGATGCTGCGGTTGACGGCCTTCACCGACACCCGTTTGTCGGGGTTGATGTCGGCGTCGATGTAGGCGAACGTGTACTGGCTGTTGGCTTCGATGCGCTGCAACAGCTCTTTGATGGTAACGTTCTTCGCATCGACGGTGACGGTCGGGACCTGGGCCGAAGCCGTGGCGGCCGACACCGCGCAGAGGAGGACCGCCAGGAACAGATGCCGGCAGATCCTTTTCAAAACGTTGAGTTCATTCATGATAGTTTCGGTTTGTGTTTGATTCGATTTTTCAAATGAAAGGGTATGCCGGAGCCTCTTGTTGCGGGAGGTTTCGGGACAGACCGTCTATGTTACAGGGTTTATCTCTGGGTGATCAGGACGCGGTTGCCGTCTATGCGGTAGCGGATCGACATCAGCGAGGACATTACCTCCATGAGGTCTTCCAGCGGTTCGTGGCAAACGACCAGCGACAGTCGTTTTTCAGGCGAGATGTTCGAAGAGAGGGAGATTTCGATATTGTACCTCCGTTCGAGGTTGATGATAATGTCTTTCAGCGGCGTGTTGTCGAAGATCAGACGCGACGAGAACCACTGGCTGTAATTCCGCGCGTCGACCTTTTCGACGCAGGCGCGTTTCGAAAGCCGGTCGAGCGAGAACCGCTCGTCGGGACGCAGCGTCACGGGGCTTCGGAGATGCTCCCCGGAGATCTTCACCGAGCCGGTTTTGAGCACTATCTCCTCGCTCGATCCGAACGCGTAGTTCATGGCGTCGAACGAGGTGCCCAGCACCTCGACCTGCAAATCGTTCATGCTGACGCGGAACGGCCGCAGCGTGTCTTTCCGGACTTCGAAGAACGCTTCGCCCGTCAGGGCCACGTCGCGGGTCCTGCCCGAGAATTCCGCGTTGTACTTCAACCGGCTTTCGCCGTTGAGCCACACCTTCGTCCCGTCGGGCAGGGTGAACTCCCCGACATGTCCCTTGGCAGTCAGCAGCGTGACCTCCTTTTCGGGTGCGAGCGTCTGCGTGGCGGCGAAATAGCCTCCGAGGAATACCAACACGACGGCGGCGGCCATGCCTGCATAGCGCAGGACGCGGCGTGGAAGCGTGCGGACCCGGCTTGCGCGGAGCGATGCCCGGAGCCGTTCGAGTCCCCTGCGGTCCTCCTCCTCCGAGGCGGGCGCCGCATGGTTTTCCCAGATGTCCCACAGGATTTCGTCGATCCCGGAGTCGTGCTCCCGGGCCAGCATCCAGCGTTCGAATTGCTGCCGGATGTCTTCCGGGGTGTCCGGATGGCGGAATATGTAGTCGATGATTCGCTTGCGTTCCGTTTTGCTCATCGTGTGCCGGTTTTAGAGGGGCTGCGGTTTATTGCGCTTTCTGCGTCAGGGTGTAGGTTTCCGAATAGGTCCCGGCCTCGAAGACGACCCGGCCGGTGCGCAGTGCGCCCGTGTCGTTGGCCCCGAAGCTGAGGTGAACGGCGAAAATGCCCTTTTCGCCTCCCGAAAGGGGTTCGATCGTGATCCAGTCGTCGCCGGTGGCCTTCCAACCGCAGGTGGTGTAGATCGTCACGGACTGTGTGCCGGCAGCGGCCTCTACGGTTCC
>OCHJ01001542.1_pt1 | contig 16582 bp, 11 predicted proteins | sample 1538381 | NCBI WGS metagenome assembly OCHJ01 (sample SAMN04571688, study PRJEB22368) | human gut metagenome | biome: human gut; material: stool | host: Homo sapiens | place: Luxembourg | collected 2012-06-29 | reverse complement strand
TAATATGCTTAGCACGCAAACTACTTTTATTAATAAATTGTCAAAGGATGATATTATGAACTTGTTTAGTTAATGCCATTTTAGGGACTTATCTTTTTGGAGATTAGTTAGTTTGTAAGAAAAAACATAACAATAGAGAGGAAATAATGAAATGAAGGATTATATTACAATTATAGGTGGAGGCCTAGCTGGATGTGAAGCTGCATATCAAATTGCAAAAGCTGGAATAAAGGTAAAATTGTATGAAATGAAACCAATAAAATATTCGGAAGCACATTCAAATGAAAATTTAGCAGAAATAGTATGTAGTAATTCTTTTAAATCAAATCTATTAACAAATGCATGTGGTTTGTTGAAAGAAGAATTAAGAAGACTAGATTCATTGCTAATTAGAATAGCAGATGAAACACAAGTACCAGCTGGACAAGCATTAGCTGTTGATAGAGAGAAATTTGCTCAAAGAGTTACACAAGAAATTGAAGCGAATCCATTAATAGAAATTATCCACAAAGAAGTAGAAAATGTGGAATCTTATGATGAAATAGATGTAAATGATGGAATTGTCATAATTGCTACTGGACCATTAACTTCTGAAAAAATGGCAAAACAAATTTCTAAATTAACAGGTGAAGATAAATTGTATTTTTATGATGCTGCTGCTCCTATAATTTCAAAGGATAGTATCAATTTTGATATTGCTTTTTATGGAAATAGATATGAACAAGAAAAGAAAAAAAATGAATCTATTGAGGAGTGGAAAGAAAAACAACAAAATCAAGAAAAAAGTTATATCAACTTACCTATGAATAAAGAAGAATATGAAGCGTTTTGGCAGGCCTTAGTTGAAGCGGAAGTAGTTACATTACACGATTTTGAAAAGAGAGAAATTTTTGAAGGATGTATGCCAATAGAAATAATGGCAAAAAGAGGAATAGATACTTTACGTTTTGGACCATTAAAACCAGTTGGATTTGATGATCCTAGATATGCTAAAAGACCATATGCCGTAGTGCAATTGCGCCAAGATAATTCGGAAGGTAATATATATAATATGGTTGGTTTTCAAACTAATTTGAAGTTCGGAGAACAAAAAAGAGTGTTTAGTATGATTCCAGGACTTGAAAATGCGGAGTTTGTTAAGTATGGTGTTATGCATAGAAATACTTATATAAATTCTACTAAATTGCTTGATGAAACATATAATTTGAAGTCAAATAATAATGTTTTTTTTGCAGGCCAGATAACTGGTGTAGAAGGATATGTTGAATCAATTTCTTCTGGTATGGTTGCAGCTTTAAATGCTATAAACTGTTTTTGGGGACGGAGGAAAAAAACAGATTTTTTCTAAGTATACAGTTATTGGAGCTTTGGCTAAATATGTTTCTTCTGAGAATGATAGATTCCAACCTATGAATGCTAATTTTGGTATTTTACCTGAATTGGATGGCAAAAGGATTAGGGATAAAAAGGAAAGATATGCAAAATTGGCGGAAAGAAGTTTAGAAAAATTAAAAAAATCTATTTAAATGTTACAAGAATGTTACAAATATGTTAAATATTTATTAAAAATGGCAATAATTTACATAAAACTATTGCCATTTTTTTTGCTTTTTGTTATAATTTAAAGTAGGTTTAATATATGGTGGAATATTATAGATATTCTGAAAGGGGTAATTATGGTAAATAATAAAGTAGAAGAAATTATGAAAAATTATAGGCAAGATATTAAAAAAATTGATTCTAAATACAGAGTTAAAGACTTAAAAAAATTAGATACAAGGGAATTAGATGAAAATATCTTAAAACAAAATGATTTTATTATAAAGTTAGAAACACAAGGTAAATCTTATTTAGAAAAATCAGAAAATCAAGATGAAAAAATAAAAAATGATATATTGGTAAGAAATGCAAAATTAAAATTAGATGCTATGTTAAAAGAAAAACAAGAAAAAATAGAAAAATTTGAAAAAGAAAAAGAAGACATAGAAAATAGTGTTGTTAGAATAAATGAATTAAAGAAAAGCAAAGTTATTTTACCAAGTGGAAGAGAAGTTTTACAAACAGAAAAAGATAATATGGATAAATTAGAATTAGCGGAAAAAGCTAGAAGAGAATTAATTGCAGAAAGCAAAAATATATCAAATCTATTAATTGAAAAAAGCCAAAAAATAAAAGAAAATAGACAACAATATTGGGCTATTTCAGAAAAATTATTAGCAATGAATAATGAAAAAAAAGCTGAATTAGAAAATGATGAAGAAAAACAAAAATATTTAAAAGAAAAAGAAGAACTTCTAATTGAAAGAAATAAACTTGATATAAAAGATAATGATATTAGAAAAGAAATGTCAGAATTAAGCAAAATACAAGAGAGTTGCCAAAAATATTTAGAAGAATTTGAACAAAAAGATAAAAATTCTGTAAAAGGAATTAATGATATTTTAAAAGAAACATATGGAAAAGAAGAAAAATCTGTTAAAAATGAAAATACACAAAAAGAAGCAAAAAAATCTGAAAAGCCAAATGAAAAAGAAAACTCATCAAAAGAAGGAACAGAGGTATCTGGAAATTTTGATATAAAAGATTTAGATAAAAAAATTATGGAAGAGACAAATAAGGAAGAAAATTCATTTACAAATGCAGATGAAAACTCAAATCAAAACTTAAATGAAAAATCAAACGAAAACTCAAATGAAAACTCAAATGAAAACTCAAATCAAATTGATAATTCAAATGAATCAAAAAATAGTGGAAGAATATCAGTAAAACCAGAAATAATTATATCTAGAAAACCAAGAATTTTAAGAAATAATTATAATATAGGTATTGGAAAAATTAAAAAATTAATTAGACAAAAACCAGAAAAAATTATGAGTAAATTAGAAAAAACTTTACCTGGATTAAACCAAGAAGAAATTGAAAAAATAAGTAAAGATATGGATCCAATTTTACTTGAAGGAATTATGGAATTAAGAAACAAAAATATACTTACAGAAAGAGAAATAAAAGAAACAATCCAAAAAATAAGCGATGGTAAAGCAACAATGGAAGATATGAATTTTAAAGTTGTTTATGATATGGGAGATTTATCAAAAGGAGCATTTTGGCCTTGGAATAGAAAAGACAGAGATAAAATTGCACAATTAGCAGAAGAAAATAAGGAACAAGGAATAGCAGAATTTAAAGATGGAAAAGAATATGAACCAGATCCTATAAAAAGAATGTTAAAACGAGTTCAAACAAAAAAATTAGGTGAAGGAACAAAAGATAAAAAACAAGGAATTATAAAAAGATTTTTTAAACAATTTGATATTGAAAAACCAGAAGATAAATTAGAAGAAGAAAAAACAGAAAAACCAAAAAATAAATTTAAAAAATCAATAAAAGAAAATGCTGTAAAAGACGAATATCATAAAATTACTGATGAAATTATTAATAGTAAAAACGAAGAGGAATTAGCTAATGTATTAAATAATGCTAAAAGTGCTCTTAATAATAAAAAAATTACAACTGCCGAATTAGCTAGTATAGTATCAAGCATAAAGACACAAAAAGGTAGATTATTAAAAGAACAAGATAGTAAAGAACAAGAAAAAAATATTAACAAAGAAGTACATGAGGAACAAAAATAAAATAATTGAGTTATACTAAGAATAATTAAAAACTTGGAATTGAAAAAAATTCCAAGTTTTTCTTGACTTATAGACATAAAAATGATAAAATATAAAATGCTATGATAAATTACATGAAATATGTGATTCCGTAGTAAGAAAATACATTTTTAAAGTGTAAATATTTCAAAAATATTACACGAAAAGAACACAAAAAAATGTAAAAATAAAAAATAGGAGGTGAAATTTAAGTGCCAACAATTAATCAATTAGTAAGAAAAGGAAGACAAACAGGAGTAACAAAATCAACTGCACCAGCACTTCAACATGGATGGAACTCAAAAAACAAAAAATTAACAAATAACAGAGCTCCACAAAAAAGAGGTGTATGTACAGTAGTTAAAACAGTTACACCTAAAAAGCCAAACTCTGCTTTAAGAAAAGTAGCCAGAGTAAGACTTTCTAATGGTTATGAAGTTACATCTTATATCCCAGGTATAGGACATAACTTACAAGAACACAGTGTTGTATTAATAAGAGGTGGTAGGGTAAAAGACCTTCCAGGTGTTAGATACCATATCATCAGAGGAACATTAGATACAGCTGGTGTTAAAGATAGAATGCAAGCTCGTTCTAAGTATGGTGCTAAACGCCCTAAAAAATAAAAAAATTATTTTGGGAAAGTTAGCAGTATAAAAAATTGAAATTAGTGCTTGTAATACTTACTAAATTAAGGTACTTAAATTTAGGAATAGATTATAATGCACTATACGGATAGGATAACCTATCAGAGTACCTAAGATATTTTATAAATGTCTAATAAAAAAATTAAGGAGGGAAGAATAGTGCCAAGAAGAGGATTTATAGCAAAAAGAGATGTTTTACCAGATCCAATATACAATAGCAAAGTTGTTACAAAATTAGTAAACAACATAATGTTAGATGGTAAAAAATCAGTTGCTCAAAACATAGTATATGATGCATTTGACATTATAAAAGAAAAAGAAGGAAAAAATCCTTTAGAAGTTTTTGAAGCAGCTTTAGAAAACGTAATGCCAGTTCTAGAAGTTAAAGCTAGAAGAGTTGGTGGAGCTACATACCAAGTTCCATTAGAAATTAGACCAGAAAGAAGACAAACTTTAGGTTTAAGATGGTTAGTTAGATATGCAAGAACAAGACATGAAAAAACAATGGCAGAAAAATTAGCCGGAGAAATTATAGATGCTATAAACGGAAACGGTGGAGCATTCAAGAAGAAAGAAGATACACATAGAATGGCAGAAGCAAACAAAGCATTTGCACATTATAAATGGTAATAATAATGCTAAAAAAGAGCATATTAAGAGATATAAAACTTTATAGTAACAATGAGGGGAGGAAATAAAGTTGGCAGGAAGAGCATATCCATTAGAGAGAACAAGAAATATAGGAATTATGGCTCACATTGATGCTGGTAAAACAACAACAACAGAGAGAATACTTTTCTATACAGGAAAAACTCATAAAATAGGAGAAGTTCACGAAGGTGCAGCTACAATGGACTGGATGGAACAAGAACAAGAAAGAGGTATAACAATCACATCTGCTGCTACAACTTGTTTCTGGAACAATAACAGAATAAATATTATTGATACACCAGGACACGTTGACTTTACAGTAGAAGTTCAAAGATCTTTAAGAGTTCTTGACGGTGCAGTTACAGTACTTGCTGCAAAAGGTGGAGTTCAACCACAAACAGAAACAGTTTGGAGACAAGCTGATAAATACCAAGTACCAAGAATGGTATATGTAAATAAAATGGACATCACAGGAGCAAACTTTATGCTATGTGTTGACCAATTAAAAAATAGATTAAAAGCTAATGCTGTACCAATCCAATTACCAATTGGAGCAGAAGATGGGTTTAAAGGTATAGTAGACTTAATCAAGATGAGAGCATTCATTCATAAAGATGATTTAGGAAAAGAAATAGAAGAAACAGATATTCCTGAAGATATGAAAGACTTAGCTCAAGAATATCATGATAAAATGATAGAAGCAGTTGCTGAACAAGATGAAGAATTAATGATGAAATACCTAGAAGGTGAAACATTAACAGATGAAGAAATTAAAAAAGGTTTACGTGCAGGAACAATTGCAAACACAATAGTTCCAGTAACTTGTGGTTCTTCATATAAAAACAAAGGTGTTCAAGAATTATTAAATGCAATAGTTGATTATATGCCATCACCATTAGATATACCACATATCAAAGGTGTTGACGAAGATGGAAACGAAGTAGAAAGAAAAACATCTGATTCAGAACCATTTGCAGCTTTAGCATTTAAAATTGCTACAGACCCATTTGTTGGAAAATTATGTTTCTTTAGAGTATATTCAGGAACATTAGAATCTGGTTCAACAGTATTAAACTCAAATAAAGATAAGAAAGAAAGAATCGGAAGAATACTACAAATGCATTCTAATCACAGAGAAGATATAGATAAAGTATATGCAGGAGATATTGCTGCAGCAGTTGGACTAAAAGAGGTTACAACTGGAGATACTTTATGTGATATAGATCACCCTGTTATATTAGAATCAATGGAATTCCCAGAGCCAGTTATTGATATTGCTATCGAACCAAAAGACAAAGTAGCACAAGAAAAAATGGGTATAGCATTAGCAAAACTAGCAGAAGAAGATCCAACATTTAAAACATATACAAACCAAGAAACAGGACAAACAATCATCGCTGGTATGGGTGAGTTACACCTAGACATTATCGTAGACAGATTAAAGAGAGAATTTAAAGTTGAATGTAATGTAGGTAAACCACAAGTTGCTTACAAAGAAACAATTAGAAAGAGTGTAAGAGTTCAAGGTAAATTTATTCGTCAATCTGGTGGTAAAGGACAATATGGTGATGTTTGGTTTGAAATGGAACCATTAGAACCAGGTAAAGGAATAGAATTTGAAAGCAAAATCGTTGGAGGAGCTGTTCCAAAAGAATATATTAAACCAATTGAACAAGGTATGAGAGAAGCTGCTGAAAGTGGTATCTTAGCTGGTTACCCAGTTATAGACTTCAAAGTTTCATTAGTTGATGGTTCATACCACGAAGTTGACTCTTCAGAAATGGCGTTCAAAATAGCTGCTTCTATGGCATTCAAAGAAGGATGTAAACAGGCTAAATCAGTTATCTTAGAGCCAATTATGAAAGTTGAAATAACAGTTCCAGAAGAATACATGGGAGATGTTATTGGAGATGTAAACTCTAGAAGAGGTAGAATGGAAGGTATGGATGCAAACGATGGAATGCAAGAAATACATGCATTTATTCCATTATCAGAAATGTTTGGTTATGCAACAGACTTACGTTCTAAAACACAAGGTAGAGGTTCATACTCTATGGAACCTTCTCATTATGAAGAAGTTCCAAAATCAGTTCTTGAAGCTATCGTTGCTTCTAGAAAAAAAGCTGAATAGCAATATAACGATTTTATATCGATAGGAATAAACGAAAATATATATTTAATAAAAGTACTTGCATTTTTAATAAAAATGTTGTAAAATGCAAGTGCAATAAATAATTTACGTTATTAAATTTTAAAATAAAGTAGCTATGTTCAAAAAGAACAGCTAACTAAAATAAGGAGGATTTTAAAATGGCAAAAGCAAAATTTGAAAGAAACAAACCACACGTTAACATCGGTACAATCGGACACGTTGACCATGGTAAAACAACAACAACAGCAGCTATTACAAAATATTTATCATTATTAGGAAAAGCTAAATTCGAAGCTTATGATCAAATCGACGGAGCTCCAGAAGAAAAAGCAAGAGGAATCACAATTAACACAGCACACGTAGAATATGAAACAGATAACAGACACTATGCACACGTTGACTGCCCAGGACACGCTGACTACGTTAAAAACATGATTACAGGTGCTGCTCAAATGGATGGTGCTATATTAGTTGTATCAGCAGCTGATGGACCAATGCCACAAACAAGAGAACACATCTTATTAGCTAGACAAGTTGGTGTTAAATACATCGTTGTTTACTTAAATAAATGTGATATGGTTGATGACCCAGAATTATTAGAATTAGTTGAAATGGAAGTTAGAGACTTATTATCAGAATATGGTTTCCCAGGAGATGATATTCCAGTAATAAAAGGTTCTTCATTAGCAGTTCTAGAAAGCACATCTACAGATCCTAACGATCCTGTATATGCTCCAATGAAAGAATTAATGGAAGCTGTTGATAGCTATATCCCAACACCAGAAAGACCAATTGATCAACCATTCTTAATGCCAGTTGAAGACGTATTCACAATCACAGGTCGTGGTACAGTTGCTACTGGTAGAGTAGAAAGAGGAGAAGTTAAACTTCAAGACGAAGTTGAAATCATCGGTTTAACAACAGAAAGAAGAAAAACTGTTGTAACAGGTGTTGAAATGTTCAGAAAATTATTAGACCAAGCAGAAGCTGGTGATAACATCGGTGTTCTACTTAGAGGTATTGATAGAAAAGACATCGAAAGAGGTCAAGTTCTATGTAAACCAGGAACAATTCATCCACATACAAAATTCACATCACAAGTATACGTTTTAACTAAGGACGAAGGTGGAAGACATACTCCATTCTTTAATGGATATAGACCACAATTCTACTTCAGAACAACAGACGTTACAGGTGTTATCGAATTAGATGCTGGTGTTGAAATGGTTATGCCAGGTGATAATGTTAACATGACAATCGAATTAATTACACCTATCGCTATCGAAAAAGGATTAAGATTCGCTATTCGTGAAGGTGGTAGAACAGTTGGTTCAGGTGTTGTTGCTGACATCATCGAATAATTATGAAAATAATTATATAATATATATAAAAAAGAGCTTCGGCTCTTTTTTTGTCGTTGTATAATATTTATGAAATGTTAGTTGAATTTGTTTTTCCCTCCTAAGGGATATATTATTTATAAGTATGGACTTTTCATTATGTTCAAAAAGAAAATCTAATATAAAAAAATAAGACTCTCTCACTCAGGCCCAAAATATATATGTATATGGTTTTGGAATTTTTGAATGTGATTGGAGCAATATTAGAATTTCTTAAATAAATTAATGGAAAGAGTTCACAAAGTGGAAGGGTGCCATTAATTTATTTAGAAATTCTTATGTTGCGTATTGAAACCGAAAAAATTATAAAACCATATACATATATATTTTTTCCGTGAGCATTCCTCATTTTTTTATATAAGATTTTCTATTTTTCACGTCAATCAAACGTCCATACTTATAAATAATATATCCCTTAGGAGGGAAAACCAAATTCAACTAACAATTAAAAATAATTATCTAGCAACCTTTTTTGTTACTTTTTTTAAAAACTACTTGTAATTTTAATAAAAGAATAATAAAATAGATATATCACAAATAAAATGAAATAAACAATAATTAGGAGGAAAACAAACGTGAGAATTATACTAGATGCAATGGGAGGAGACAATGCACCAGATGCAAATATAAAAGGTGCAATAAATGCAGTAAATAAAGTAAAAGCAGAAATTATATTAGTAGGAAAAGAAGAAGTAATAAGAAGCAAAATAAAAGAGTTTTACGGAAAAGAAATAGAAGAAATTTCAGATAGATTAAAAATACATAATGCAACAGAAACAATAGAAATGGAAGACCAGCCAACAGTAGCAATAAAACACAAAAAAGACTCATCAATGGTAGTTGGATTTAATATGCTAAAACAAGATGAAGGTGATGTATTTATATCAGCAGGAAATTCAGGAGCATTACTTGCAGGGGCAACATTATTAGTAGGAAGAATAAAAGGAATAGACAGACCAGCGTTAGCAGGAATATTACCAGCATATAAAAGCCAATTATTATTAATGGACTGTGGTTCAAATACGAACTGCAAACCTATCAATTTATTACAATTTGCACAAATGTCTACAATATATTTAAGAAATACATTTGAAATTGAAAAACCAAAAATAGGGCTTCTAAATATAGGAACAGAAGAAACAAAAGGAAATGAACTAGTAAAAGAAAGTTATAAATTATTAAAAGAAAAATCAGAAGAACTAGGAATTAATTTTGTTGGAAACGTAGAAGGCAGAGATGCTTTTTCAGGAAAAATTGATGCAATTGTAACAGATGGTTTTACAGGAAATGTATTCTTAAAAACAACAGAAGGTTTAGGAAAATTTGTTAAAAAATCATTAAAAGAAAGTTTATTAAAAAATTTATTATCTAAAATTGCATCAGTACCATCACTTCCAGCTATTAATAGATTTGCAAATACAATGGATTATAAAAGATATGGTGGAGCATTATTTTTAGGAGTAAAAAAACCAGTTGTTAAGGCACATGGAAGTAGTGATGAAAAATTGTTTGAGTATACAATTTTACAGGCTGAAAAATTCGTGGAAAATAAAGCTGTTGATAAAATGATAGAAGCTTTTAATAAATAATGAAACTGAACGTCTAGTATAAAATAAAAATAAATTTATAAATATACTTGACAAATATACTAACATATAATATAAAAGTATTATAAAAAAAAGAAATACTTACAAAAGGAAAACTTGAGAGGAGGTGAACTCGAATCATGAGTTCAGAAGAAATTTTAGAAAAAGTAAAAGCTATAATAGTTGAACAATTAGGTGTAGCAGATACAGCTGTAACAATGGAAGCATCTTTTATTGATGATTTAGGAGCAGATTCTCTTGATATAGTTGAATTAGTAATGGCTATTGAAGAAGAATTTGATATAGAAATTCCAGATAGTGATGCAGAAAAAGTTGTAACAGTTGGAGATGTTGTTGACTATATAAAAGAAAATGTTCAATAAACATATAATTTTAAAAATGAGATTGCTAAAATGATTGCAATCTCATTTAATATTATTGATTATTGTAGAATAATTTTTAAAGAAGTCTAACATATAAAAACTCCAACTTTTATGCTTTATTTCAGAAGAAGAGTAAATCGAGTATTCAAAAGAATTATCATCTGAGAGGTTAATAGTTATGGAGCCAAGTTGTGAATTTTTGTATATAGGGGCTTCAAAATACATAGGACAATTTATTTCAATATGTATTGAATTAATAAAATCTTTTCTAATTGGTATAGTTGGATTAGAAATATTTTCAAGTTTTAAATCTATATTATTATAAATTCCTTTATTTATTATTATTTTATTTAAGTTTTTTGATTTCCATGATTCAAAATTATTATTAATTATTTCTTCTATGTTTATTGGAGTGAAATTATTAAAAATATAATTAATCAATTTTATGCTATCTTGTGTTCGGAATTTTTTAGTATCTGCACCAAGAACTACACAAATAATATCCATATTGTTTCTTTTACAAGCAGTTACAAGACATCTATTTGCACCATTTGTAAAACCAGTTTTAATTCCATAAACACCATCTAAATTTCCAAGTAATTCATTTGTATTATTTAATTGCTTTGGATACCCATTAATAGTTATTGTATAATCTTTTGTACCAACGATTTGAGAGAATGTTTTATTTGTTAAAGCATAATTTGAAAGTAATGCCAGTTCATAAGCTGTTGTATAATGTTCATCAGAGTCTAAGCCGTGAGGAGTCTCAAAATGTGTATTATTAAGGCCAAGTTCTGATGCTTTTTGATTCATCTTTTCAGCAAAACCTTCAATGCTTCCACCGGCAATATTCTGCTAGTGCAACTGCTGCATCATTTCCTGAGCGCATCATAAGACCATATAATAAATCTCTTATAGTAATTTTATCGCCCGTTTTAAGACCTAGCCTTGAACCACCTGTTCCAGCAGCTTTCTTTGATATTTCAATTGTTTCATCTAAATTACAGTTTTCTATAATTATAGTTGCGGTCATTATTTTAGTTGTTGAAGCCATTTTTCTTTTTTGCTTTTCATTTTTTCCATAAAGAATAGTATTTGTTTTTTTATCTATTACAACACAAGCACGAGAATTGACATCAGGTTCGGTTATATTTTTTTCCAGTCTACTTGACGATGTGAAGACTTCACTATCAACGTCAAGAGCTTCATAATCGATATCATCACAAATTGCTTGTGGTGAAGCTATTAAAATGAAAACAACAAATAAGATTGATAATTTATTTAAAATTTTTCTCATAATACACCTCTTAACTCATTCTATAAAGTATATGAATAATAAATGAAAAATATTAATAATTATTAAAAGACTGTAAAGCTATATAATCCCTAGTAAAATACTAAATAAAAATATAAACATTTTACATAAATCTTGATTTTGTAACAAAAATGTAATATAATTGAAATGTAGGCGTAAAAAATATATGAGCTATGCAAAAGGGCCTTCCGTAGGCCAAAAAAAGATGAAAAAAAGTTGGAAATAAAAGCTTGAAAAAGGCTATTGACTTCAATAATTTAATGAAATAAAATAAAGTAAAAGTTATTTATATAAAAGGAGAAGATTTTGTTATGAATAAGAAAAAATTAACTTTGTCAATCATGAGTATAGTAATAGCAATTGTATTTATGGCAATTCCAAATGCTGTAAAAGCTAAAACACCACTTACAACACCAATGTATTTTGGGATAAATGAATACAGGAAGGGAACAACACCAGAAAATTTAGGATATGCTATTATGAATCCTGATGCAAATGGAGCAACAACAGATTCAATTGTTGGAGCTAAAATTTGGCAAATTGTAAAATATGATAATAAAACAAGTAATACATTTGTAACTGGTAATTTTTATTGTGTGAGAGCTGGTATAGGTTTTAGTGACACAAATACAAAAGCTGAATATACAATCTCATATGATTTAAAAACAGAAAAAACAGAAATTGCTGCATCCGGAAATGCAGTTTTACAAAGTATTGTTAATAATGGATATTATAATAATTTACTTGCATTAACAGATTTAGTATATTTAAAAGGAGTATCAACAGATGCTGAAAAAACTGCTTTATTAAATTCTGCTGGAATATATGCACTTGACAATGAACACGAAGATGGGTATGAAAATTTAATAACAGATAGTGACATAGAAGCTGTTCAACAAGCTGCAATGTGGTATTTTACAAACCATGATGATGCATTATTTGAAAGAGTTTATAATAAATATGGAGAAAATCAAACATCATGGTTATTTTATAGAACATTAGAAATGGCTCAAAATGGTGAATCTTATACAAGTTTAAGTGACTATGATCTTCATTTTAATAGTTTTGGAGGTCAAACAGGAGCTGGATTAGAAAGACAAGAACAAGCTGTACTATTATATAATTATTTAATAACAACAGCTAATGCAAATGCAACAGCATATGAAAATGGAACAGCAGTTTCAAGAACAAAAGTTACTTTATATGCAAATGCAACAGAACAAAATACACAACCAATTATATTAATAGAAAGAGCACCAGATACAAGAGAATTTGACTTGGCTTTAAGAAAATACATAACAAAAGTAGATGGAAAAGTATTATCAGCGAATGAATCAAGAATACCTAATATAGATGCATCTGGACTAAAAACAGGAACAGTAGTATCATATAAACATAGAAAAGATCCTGTTACAATAACAACAGGAAGTGTTGTTACATACAATTTGACAGTATATAATGAAGGAGAAAAAGCTGGTAGAGCAACAAAAATTGTTGATCAATTACCAACAGGTTTAACATTAAAAACAACAGGAAGTGTAACATCAGTTAAAGGAAATGTATATATAGTTTCATATGATGCTTCAACAAATAGAGTTACATTTACAACAACAGGAACACAAAATTTAAATGCTTATGATGGAACAACATTAGATTCAGATACAATAGAAATTGAATGTACAGTAGTAGCAACACCAAGTACAAATAAAGAAAAAATATTAACAAATGTTGCATGGATTTCAGAAGAATATGATTCAGTTGATAAAGTAACAATAACAAATCAACAAGGTAAAGATAGAGACTCAGAGCCAGCAACAACACCAAATGTAAATAAAGACAATATGGAAAATTATACAGGAAATAATAATAAATCAGATTTAACTGATTCTAATTACTATTATAAAGGACAACAAGATGACGACGACTTTGAAAAATTAGTATTAGAGCCAAAAGCTTTTGACTTAAAATTAGTAAAAAGAGTAGTTGAAGTTAATGGAACAAAAGTACCTGAAAGAATTTTAGGGGTAGACATAGAAAAATTAGTTAACGGAACAGCAACAACAGCTGACTATGACTTAGACAAAAATCCTGTATCTGTTAAAAATGGAGATATAATAAAATATACTTTAAGAGTATATAATGAAGGTGATATAGATGGATATGCTTCTGAAATTTCAGAAGATATACCAAATGGACTAGAATTTATGTGGTCTGAAAAAGATTCTGATGAATTAGAAGCAGATACAACATTATCAGCAGAAGAAAAAGCTGCTATAAAATATAACCAAGCAATCTGGGATATTAAAAACATAAACAAAGATACTAATAAAGTTGAAATGATTTCAACAGATTATTTAGCAAAAGGAAAAGGGGCAGAAATATCAACAGAAGGAGCTAATTTAATAAAAGCTCTTGACAAAACAAAAGGATATATAAATACAATTAATGAAAAAAATCCTGATTATAAAGAAGTATCTGTATATATGAAAGTTGTAGCAAGTGATGCAACAAATATAACAATTAGAAATGAAGCTGCTATAACAGGAGATACTGATAAAGATGGAAACCCAGTAGACGATAGAGATTCAAATCCAGATAATTGGATTAAATATGAAGATGATGAAGACTATGATAATGTAATATTACAATCATTTGACTTAGCATTAAGAAAATTCATTATAGCTGTAAGTAAAGATACAACAATAGAAGATTCAGAATATTTAAAAAATTCAAATGGCTCATATGTAAGAGCTCCAATAGTAGACACATCTAAATTAAATACATTAGATGAAAATGGAAAATTGATAACAACAGCAATTTATAATCATTCAAAAGAACCAGTTGAAGTTGCAAAAAATGATATTGTAGTATATATGATAAGAGTATATAATGAAGGAAGCTTAGATGGATATGCAAGTGAAATAAAAGACCATTTACCACCATATTTAGAGTATGTTAATGGTGAATTTAATGACAAATATGGATGGAAAGTATCAGAAGATGGAAGAACTGTAACAACAAGATATTTGGAAAAATCTCTTATAGAAAAAACAACAACAGATAATAACGGTAAAATAATATTATCTTATAAAGAAGTTCCAATTATGTGTAAAGTAACAAGTAATGCACAAGGAAAAATAACAAATATTGCAGATGTAACAGAATGTAGAGATGAAAACAAACAAGTTATAGCAGATAGAGATTCAAAAGAAGACAATGTAGTATTGCCATCAGATGAAGAATTGCCATCATATAAAGATGACGAAAAAGGTGACTATATACCAGGTCAAGAAGATGATGATGACTTTGATAAAGTAGTTGTTAAGAAATTTGACTTAGCATTAAGAAAATTTATAACAAACATAAGTGATAAAGATGTTACTTCAAGAATACCACAAGTTAAATATGATAAAGAAAATAATAAAATAACATATGAACATTCAAAAGAACCATTAGAAGTTGTAAAAGGCGATGTAGTTGTATATACAATTAGAGTATACAATGAAGGAGAAGTAGATGGATATGCATCAAAAGTATCTGATGATGTACCAGATGGACTAGAATATTTACCAGAAAATGATTTAAACAAAGAATATAGATGGGTAATGTATGATAAAGATGGTAATGAAACAACAGAAGTTAAAGACGCAGTAAAATTAACAACAGATTATCTATCAAAAGAACAAGGCGAAGCTAGAATGAAAGAAGATTCTACATTAAAAGAAAATCCAGCATTATTAAAAGCTTTTGATGGAACAAAAGAAATATCAGATACTAACCCTGATTATGCAGATGTTAAAATAGCATTTAAAGTAACAGAACCAAATGGTTCAAGCAAAATTTTAATAAATTCTGCACAAATATCAGATGATACTGATAAAAATGGAAATCCAGTAGATGATGATGATTCTACACCAGATAAATGGATTGATGGTGAAGATGACCAAGATAAAGAATATGTTAAATTAACAGAATTTGACTTGGCATTAAGAAAATGGGTAACACAAGCCATTGTAATAGAAAATGGAAAAGAAACTGTAACAGAAACTGGACATAAACCAGAGGATGATCCTGAACAAGTTGTTAAAGTTGAATTAAATAGAAAGAAATTAAGTTCAATAACAGTTAAATTTAAATATTCAATTAGAGTAACTAATGAGGGTGACATTGCTGGTTATGCAAAAGAAGTTAAAGATTATATTCCAGAGGGATTAAAATTTGATCCAAATGATAATCCAGATTGGAAAGATGAGGGAAATAATGTTATATCTACTAGAAAACTAGAAAATACATTATTACAACCAGGTGAAAGTGCAGATGTTGAAGTTGTTCTTACTTGGATTAATAGTAAAGATAATTTGGGATTAAAAGTAAATACAGCAGAAATATCTGAGGATTATAATGATAAGAATGTGCCAGATAGAGATTCAACTCCTGATAACCAAGTTCCAGGGGAAGATGATATTGATGATGCACCTGTATTAATTTCAATTTCAACTGGTAGTGCTAAATTGTATACTACTTTGAGTTTGACAGTATTAATTACATTAGCTGGTGGAATTGTTTTAATCAAAAAATTTGTATTATAAAATAAAATGAGACATGTGGATTAAGTTCCATTTTGTCTCTTTTTTTGTATTAAATATTTATACAGTTTTGTAATAATCGTTTTCTAACACTGCAGCTATCTATATGTTTTTAGAAAATTTAACCTTTTCATTACATTCAAAAAGAAAATTTAATATAAAAATGTGCGCCTCTTTCACTCAGGCTTAAAATGTATATATGTATATGATTT
>OCHJ01001535.1_pt1 | contig 16730 bp, 20 predicted proteins | sample 1538381 | NCBI WGS metagenome assembly OCHJ01 (sample SAMN04571688, study PRJEB22368) | human gut metagenome | biome: human gut; material: stool | host: Homo sapiens | place: Luxembourg | collected 2012-06-29 | reverse complement strand
AAATCACTGCCCTTTATCCAAGACTATCCCATGAGGACGAGCTGCAAGGCGAAAGTAATTCCATTTCCAACCAGAAGCGTATCCTTGAAACCTACGCAAAGCAGAACGGCTTTTCCAATCTGCGCTGGTACACGGACGATGGCTATTCTGGTGCGAACTTCCAAAGACCGGGCTTTCAATCCATGCTTGCGGACATTGAAGCCGGGAAAGTGGCTACCGTTATCGTAAAGGATATGTCACGGTTAGGGCGAAACTACCTGCAGGTGGGAATGTATACCGAGATGATTTTCCCACAAAAAGGCGTCCGCTTTATCGCAATTAACGATGGAGTGGACAGCGCACAGGGCGATAATGATTTTGCCCCTCTGCGGAACATTTTCAACGAATGGCTGGTGAGAGATACGAGTAAGAAAATCAAAGCTGTAAAACGGTCAAAAGGCATGAGCGGCAAGCCTGTTACGAGCAAACCCGTGTACGGCTACCTCATGGACGAGGACGAAAACTTCATCATTGACGAGGAAGCCGCACCCGTGGTCAAGCAGATATACCGTCTGTGCCTTGCCGGGAACGGTCCGACCAAGATAGCCCGTATGCTGACCGAGCAGGAAATCCCAACGCCGGGAACGCTGGAATACCGCAGGACGGGCAGCACACGCCGCTATCACCCCGGCTATGAGTGCAAATGGGCGACAAATACCGTGGTGCATATCCTTGAAAACCGGGAGTACATGGGCTGTTTGGTGAACTTCAAGACGGAGAAACCGTCCTACAAGACCAAGCACAGCATAGAAAATCCCATTGAGAAACAGGCAATTTTCGAGAACCACCATGAGCCTATCATCGACACCCAGACATGGGAGCGTGTGCAGGAATTACGCAAACAGCGCAAGCGTCCGAACCGCTATGATGAAGTGGGCTTGTTCTCTGGTATGCTCTTTTGCGCGGACTGCGGCAGCGTCATGTATCAGCAGCGTTACCAGACCGATAAGCGGAAACAGGACTGCTATATCTGCGGGAACTACAAGAAGCGCACCCATGACTGCACCGCACATTTTATCCGCACCGACCTTTTGACTGCGGGCGTTCTCTCCAATCTACGGAAAGTGACGAGCTATGCGGCAAAGCATGAAGCCCGGTTTATGAAGCTGCTGATCGAGCAGAACGAGGACGGCGGCAAACGCCGGAACGCCGCCAAGAAAAAGGAACTGGAAGCTGCCGAAAAGCGTATCGGTGAACTTTCCGCTATTTTCAAGCGGCTGTATGAGGACAGCGTAAGCGGTCGCATTTCTGACGAGCGTTTCACGGAGCTTTCGGCAGACTATGAAGCCGAACAGCAGGAATTGAAAGAGCGTGTTGCCAGAATACAGGCGGAGCTTTCCAAAGCACAGGAAGCTACCGTAAACGCAGAAAAGTTTATGAACATTGTCCGCAAGCACATGAACTTTGAAGAACTGACCCACACCCTCTTGCGTGAGTTTGTAGAGAAAATCGTTGTGCATGAGTGCAGCTACGATGAAAACGGCACACGCAGACAGGATATTGAGATTTACTATTCTTTCGTCGGCAAAGTGGACTTGCCCGAATGACCGCCCGCCCTATTCGATACCAGAGCTGAGTATCGGATAGGAAAGGCAAAATTTTTACACTTCTATTACTTCTTTATCACACATAAGCAAAATCACAGGGAATGAAGCAGCTTATGGCAGGCGGCGGTGTAGCTCTTATTGGAACTACTCTTGTACCTTTACTTGATTCAGAGACTTTGTATTTTCAACATCTGAAGGTAATGCATATACGCCTGAGTCCGTGAATCGTGCAATCAAGAGAGTCTATGAAGACTATAATTAAGAAGGAAAAGGAAGCTGCAGAGAAGGAAGACAGAGAACCATTACTGTTGCCGCATTTTTCAGCACATAATTTAAGACATACTTTCTGTACAAGACTTTGTGAGAATGAATCTAACTTAAAGGTGATTCAGTCTGTAATGGGGCACTCGGATATTCAGACGACTATGGATATCTATCTATGCGGAATGCACTCAGGAGAAGAAGCAGGAAGTATTTGCTAACTTGAATGGGAAGATTATGGTTAAGTAGAACAAAAGGTAATGAGTTACAGTTTGGATCTGGGCGATAGCTTTTGGGACCACCGCAGGCGAGAAGAATTTCTCGCCATTTTCTATTTTGGGAAAGATAAAAAGTGAGATGACTGTTTTTTATCAAGTATTAAATGGGGAAAATTCCTAAAACTATAGTTACCCCGTAAAGTATCCGCATAATTCAAGTTTTCTTTATTATAGCACTGGCTAAAACGTGATACAACATATAAGAAGGACGGGACTCAATAAATGTCCTGTCCATATCGTTACGCTATGAATATATCAGTTATCAGGGCTCCAGCCTATCCACAAATACAGTTCATAATTACGCTTATCATCATTTCTTTTTCATCTGGTTTTGATTCTGCAATCATAATCGTCAGTGCTACAAGTGTATGATCGTCAATCAGCTTGTTTCCATCAGCAAAAATTTTATTAACATGCTTTCGAATGGTTTTTTCGTCTCTGCCATAAAGAAGTGCCATTTGGTTTGAAGACAGCCATACGGTTTCCAGTTGTGGAGATACATTTACTTTCAATGCCAATTCTCCATTTTCAAATCACAGTGCTTGCACAGTTTCAGCGTAGAGTTTTCATCCGTTATCATAAAGGAAAACATCATCTGAATGGCGAGCATCAGGGAATGGAAATCCCAGACAATGGTGGGCTTATCCAAAAGTTCTATGTGGTAGGTCGGTGCAATGCCGCCGAAACATTCCATTCCTTTTTGGTACACATTCCGTTCTGCTTCCTCCAACGCATCATAATCCTGATAATACAGAAAGCTGGTAACAAAGGTAAAAGCCCAGTCAGAGAATACCGTGGTAATCCATTCATAGCTTTCAGCATATTCCTTTTGAAAGCTCATAAGCACCGCCTGTGGTTTGTCTTGCATTGCCATAATCACGGCAAGCATTTCGAGGTTATCCGAGTTCCACACAGATTCCTGTCCCTTTTTCCGAAATGAGATTTTATCAAAAGGGAAAAAGTAGGAGAGATAATCTTCCGTAGAAAGAGTTTCCTGTCTGATCAAATGATTCTTTGGAAGATACACCGCATCATAGGTGATAAATTCCGGTGTAGATAAAATGCAGCTAGCGAGTGTTAAGGTGTGCAGGACAATAAAGGCAGGACAGGTTGTTTTTTCTGATGAAGCTTGACAATATTAATCCGTGAAAATAAAATAAAGAAAAAATTCACGGAGGGTAGATTACAATGAACACTATTAAAATAGGAAAATCTGATATAAACACCCCGTTTATGGCTATGGGAACCTGGGCTATTGGCGGAGGCACAGCCTGGGGTGAGAATGATGACAAATTGTCTGTACGTACCATTGATGAAGCTATTGATTGTGGCATAACATGGTTTGATACTGCACCAGTTTATAATCTGGGTCACAGTGAAGAAGTAGTAGGCAAGGCTCTTAAGGGCAAGCGTCATAATGTCCTGATTTCAACAAAATGTGGATTGGAATGGGACTATGAAACACCTGTATTTCACAAAGTAATGGAAGGCAGGAACGTATACAGAGATTTATCTGCTAAAGGAATTAGAAAAAATCTTGAAGACAGTCTTCGTCGATTACAGACGGATTATATTGATATTTATTATACTCATTGGCAGACACCTGATTTTGCATTATATCCTCTTGAAGAAACAGTAGGTGTTCTTACGGAATTAAAAAAAGAGGGAAAAATCAGAGCAATCGGTGCATCTAATGTGACTGAGGATATTATAAAGGGATATTGCAGCCTGGGACAGCTGGATGTTATTCAGGAAAAATACAGCATCTTAGATTCACATATCCGTTCAGAATTGGCGCAGGTATGTGAGGAAAATAAAGTGTCAATACAAGCTTATTCACCACTGGAGCAAGGTCTGTTAACTGGAAAGGTCAAGGCAGATGTAAAGCTTGCAAAGGGAGACGTAAGAAATAGAAATCGCTTCTTCTCTCCGGAAAATCTTCCTAAGGTGATGAGACTTCTAGAGCACTGGAAGCCATTGTGCCTTAAGTATAATTGTACGATGAGTAACCTTGTTATTGCTTGTACAGCGAAAACCATAGATGGACTTCATGTGTTGTGTGGAGCGAGAAAACCGGAACAGATTAGAGATAATTCAGGAGCATTATTGCTTACATTAGAACAGTCTGACATTGATAGAATGCTTGAAGATGTAAAGAATGAGGGATTATCATGAAGAATTTATCGAATATTAAGGAAAAACTGTTAGTTGAGCAGGTTGAAGAAATGCTGTACAAGCTCATAAAGGAGGAGCCTTATCCTAAAGGAACTAAACTACCGAATGAATTCAAGCTTGGGGAGCATTTTGGCGTAAGCAGAAGCACAGTTAGGGAAGCAATAAGGAGCCTGACCTCCAAAGGAGTACTTGAAGTACGTAGAGGTTCAGGAACCTATGTTGTCAATACAATGCTTCCAGAAGATGATCCGTTGGGAATTAAGGATTTTGAAGATAAAGAAGCAATTGCTTTGGACCTTGTAGATGTGCGTCTGATGATTGAACCTGCTATGGCAGAGGAAGTCAGCAGGAAGGCGACCGATGAAGAGATAGAAGAACTGGAAAGACTGTGCAACCTGGTAGAAATAAATGCTAAGGCGGGAAAGCCCTACATTAAAGAAGATATACAGTTTCACTGCTATCTGGCAAAATGTTCAAAGAATAAGATTATAGAGCAGATGATACCTATTATTGATACAGCTGTTATGATGTTTGTTAATATAACACATAAAAAGGTTATGAATGAAACCTTATTGACACATAGGGCTGTGGTTGATGCTATAAGGGAGCATGATGCAGTAGGCGCCAGGAATGCTATGATTATGCATATGAATTACAATAGAGAATTTATTAAACAGTCTATTAGAGAGAAAGAATTATAAGAAGATAAAACTATATAATCAGTAAAATATTTGCAAGTTGTCCGATGAAAGTTGTCGGACAACTTTTTTGCATTTTGGAAGAAAATACAATCGTATAGAGATATAAATACTTTTACAAATATATTAATTATGCATATTGCACAAGATAATTAAAAATATACCGTGGAAAAGTAGAATAAATTACATACATCTTGAAGGCGAAATTTGTCAATGATATTATTTGTTTGTCAAAAGAAGTACTACTAGTTTTAAAATATAAATTAAAGCATGGAGGTTATATGAAAGAGTTACACAGTCAGGAAGTAAGAAAATTGGCGCCTGAAAACGACCCACTAAAGATAGGAATGGGTTGGAAGGTGGAAGATTTATCAAAACCACAGGTTATGGTTGAAAGTACATACGGAGACAGTCATCCGGGAAGTGCACATTTGAACCAGTTTGTCGAAGAGGCAATGGAAGGAATATATGAAGAGGGAGGTAAAGGAGCAAGATATTTTGCAACCGATATATGTGATGGAATAGCACAGGGACATGATGGAATTAATTATTCATTAGTTTCAAGAGATATGATTGCTAATATGATTGAAATTCATGGTAACTCAACTGGATTTGATGCAGGGGTATTTATAGCCAGCTGTGATAAATCAGTACCAGCAATCCTTATGGGAATTGGAAGACTTAATATGCCATCAATAGTTGTTACAGGTGGAGTTATGGAGGCTGGTCCAGATTTACTTACATTAGAGCAGATTGGTGCTTATCAGGCAATGTGTGTAAGAGGTGAAATTACAGAAGAAAAGCTTGAATATTATAAGCATCATGCATGTCCATCCTGTGGAGCCTGCTCATTTATGGGAACAGCATCCACAATGCAGATTATGGCAGAGGCACTTGGTCTTATGCTTCCAGGTTCTGCATTGATGCCTGCAACATCAAAGGATTTGAAGGATTTTGCACATCAGGCAGGAGTTCAGGCTGTTAAGCTTGCAAAGATGGGGCTTAAGGCAAAGGATGTTGTAACAAAGGAATCATTTGAAAATGCTATTATGGTTCATGCAGCAATTTCAGGTTCAACTAATGCACTGTTACATATTCCAGCAATTGCACACGAATTTGGAATTGAAATTGATTCAGATACATTTGACAGAATGCACAGAGGAGCACATTACTTATTGGATATTCGTCCAGCAGGAAAATGGCCAGCACAGTTCTTCTATTATGCAGGTGGTGTGCCAAGAATTATGGAAGAGATCAAATCAATGCTTCATCTGGATGTTATGACAGTTACAGGAAAAACACTTGGTGAAAATCTTGAGGAATTAAAGAAGAATGGCTTCTATGAAAAGTGCGAGGCATATTTAAAGCCTTGGAACTTAAAGAGAACAGATATAATAAGAACATTTGATAATCCAATCGGAACAGATGGAACAGTGGCAATTTTAAAGGGTAATCTTGCACCAGAGGGAGCCGTAGTTAAGCATTCAGCAGTTCCTAAGGAAATGTTTAAGGCTGTGCTAAAGGCAAGACCATATGATTGTGAGGAAGATGCAATTGCGGCAGTATTAAGCCATGAAATCAAACCTGGTGACGCTGTAATAATCAGATACGAAGGTCCTAAGGGAACAGGAATGCCAGAGATGTTCTACACGACAGAGGCAATTTCCTCAGATGAAGAACTTGGAAAAGCAATTGCGTTAATTACAGATGGAAGATTTTCAGGAGCATCAAAGGGACCAGCTATTGGACATGTATCACCTGAGGCAGCAGCTGGTGGACCTATTGCACTTCTTGAGGAGGGCGATTTGATAAAAATAGATATTCCAGAGAGAATCCTTGAAATTGTTGGAATTAATGGAAAGGAATGCAGCAAAGAAGAGGTTGACAAAGTTCTTTCAGAAAGAAAGAGCAAGTGGAAACCAAAGGAAGAAAAGTATAAATCAGGATGTCTGAACATTTATTCAAAACATGCGGTATCACCTATGAAGGGCGGATATATGAAATAAAATAAACATGCGGAAAGAGGTTAACAGATGAAAAAGAAATTTGGGGCGTTAATTATTATAATGAGCTTACTGACATCATCATTACTAGCTGGATGTCAGGCAGGTGGAGCTTCAGCTGATGGAGTAATCCATCTAAAGTTCGGAATAGTTAATTCGGATACGACTAACTATTATAAGGGTTGTGTTGCTATTGCCGACGAGGTACGTGAAGCAACTAATGGCAAAATTGATATTAAGATTTATCCAAGTGGTCAGCTTGGAAATGAAAGAGATTTGTATGAAGGTGCACAGCTTGGCTCAATTGATATGTTTTATGCAGCTAATGCGGTAATGAGTTCATTCATTCCTGAAATGAAGGTGCTTGATCAGCCATTCCTTTTTGAAAATGCAGAGGAAGCCCACAATGTTATTGATGGAGAGCTCGGTGAGCTGATTGCTAAGAAGGCAGAAGTACAGGGCATTCATGTTGTAGGCTGGATGGAATCTGGTTTTAGAAATGTATTCTCTAATCGTCCAGTAGAAACAATTGATGATTTTAGTGGCTTGAAAATTAGAACAATGGAAAATTCAATGCATATGGCACTTTTTAATAATTTAGGTGCAATGGCAACACCTATGGCATCAGGTGATGTATTTACAGGTCTTCAGCAGAAGACAATTGATGCGGCAGAAAATTCCATATCTGACGTTCTTACCAATAAGTTTTATGAAGTAACAAAGAATATTACATACACTAATCATCTGTTTGTATTTATGGGAGTTGGACTTTCAGATAAAGCCTGGGATAAGATTCCTGATGATTTAAAGGAAACATTTACGGAAGCGGTAAAGAGAGGCTGTGATAAACAGAGACAGTACTTAGTTGAGGCCAATGAAGAGGCAGAGACAAAGCTTAAGGAGCTTGGTGTTACATTCTATGAAATTGATAAGGATGAATTAAAGGCAAAGGTAGTACCTGCTATGGAAAGCTATAAATCATCTTTACCACAGGAATGGCTTGATGCAATTGAAAGGGGGAAGAAAGGTTGAAAAAGGCATTAGGATATTTTCAGAAAATTGAAAATGGTGTTTTGATTGGAACATTTATTATCATGGTTATAGCTTCCTTTGTACAGGTGTTAAATAGAAATATTTTCCATCTTGGAATCTCATGGTTAGAAGAATTATCAAGATATTGTATGATATATATGGCATTGCTGGCTGCGGAAATTGGTTTAAGAGATGGTACGCAGATTGCGGTTACAGCTTTGACAGACAAGCTTAAGGGAACTTTTAAAAATGTTGTAGAAATAATAGCAAAGGCGGTTGTATGTGCATTTGCAGTAACTGTATTTGTAACATCATTTAAGCTTTTATGGATGCAGAGTGTTTCAAATCAGGTTTCACCAGGATTAGGACTTCCAATGATTGTTCCTTATTTTGCGATTACATTCAGTTTTGCGATTATAAGTATTGTGCAGGTAAGCACATTAGTTAATATGGTTATCAAATTATTCACAGGAGAAAAGGAGGCAAGTGTATGACAACAGCAATAGTTTTATTTGGCGCGATGGCACTGCTTTTAATTATTGGTGTTCCAATTTCCATATCCCTTGGCGCTGCCACTATGTTATCTATGCTCACTTTTGATGTTCCACTGGCAGTTGTTGGGCAGAGAATGTTTACAGCTCTTGATTCAGTATCTATTATGGCTATTCCATTTTTTGTACTGGCAGGAAATCTTATGACAAAGGGCGGAATTTCAAGAAGACTTGTTGATTTTGCTAACAGAATTATTGGAAATGTCAGAGGTGGTATGTGTTATGCAATGATTCTGGCATGTGCATTTTTTGCAGCATTGTCTGGTTCAGCACCGGCAACAGTTATTGCCATTGGTTCAATGCTTTACCCTGAAATGGTTAAACTTGGTTATCCAAAGGAGAGATGTGCGGGACTTCTTACAGTTGCAGGAGGTCTTGGTCCAATTATTCCTCCTAGTATCATTATGGTAATCTATTGTACAATTACTAACAGCTCTGTAGGAGATATGTTTAAGGGCGGTCTTGTTGCAGGTGTTATGATTGCAGTTGTGCTTTTGGTGTTATGTATTTATTTGTCACACAAAGAAAAATGGCCAAAGAATGAGCAGAAAACAACCTTTAAGGATTTGGCAAAGTCATTCGTAGAGGCTATACCAGCTATATTACTTCCTGTAATTATTCTTGGTGGAATATATTCAGGTCTTTTAACTCCGACAGAGTCGGCAGCAGTAGCAGTTGTTTATTCATTGATAGTTGGTGTATTTGTATATAAAGAAATAAATATGAAGGATTTAGCAGCTATTATTCTTGATTCAGGAAAAGGCAGTGCAATGATGTTATTTATTATAGCAACTTCAACAGCATTTTCATGGCTCTTTACATTTTCAGGAATTTCAACAGAGCTTGTTAATGCAATAGTTGGTTTACATCTTTCAAAACCACTTTTCTGTTTCATTATTGCTGTTATACTTTTATTGTTTGGTACATTTTTGGAGGGTATTGCAACCTGTGTATTACTTGTTCCTGTTTTATGGCCTATAGCAGCAGGTCTTGGGGTAAATGCAATTCATTTTGGAATGATTGTATCAATATCTAATGTAATTGGAACAATGACACCACCAGTTGCTGTAAATATCTTCTCAGCGGCAAGTGTTTCAAAGTTAAAAATGGGAGAGATTGCTAAGGGAGAGATTCCATTCTTCATCGGATACGTTATGGTATTTTTAGCAATTGTGTTTATTCCACAGTTAAGTACTTTCTTTTTATAAGTAAAAGAGTTAATTATTAATTAAAATATAAATAAATTTTTAGGAGGAAATGAATCATGGCTTATGATTACAAAAAAGCATTTAGTGTTGAAGGAAAGCGTTGTATCGTTACAGGAGGAGCTCAGGGCTTATCAAGAGGAATGGCAGAGGGACTTCTTGAAAATGGTGCAGAAGTTGTTTTAATGGATTTACAGGAAGAAAAGTTAAAGGAAGTAGTAAAGCAGTATAATGAAATGGGCTACAAGGCTCATGCTGTAGCTGGTAACCTTTCTAAGAAGGAAGAGGTTGACAGAATGTTTGATGAAGCTATGAAGATTCTTGGCGGAAAGTTAGACGTTCTTATTCCAGCAGCTGGAATCCAGAGAAGATATGAACCATGGGAATTTCCAGAAGAAATGTGGAATCTTGTTATAGATGTTAACTTAAATCATGTATGGTTTATGTGCCAGAAGGCAATACAGGTAATGAAGGATCAGGATACAGTTGGTAAAATTATTAATATTGGTTCAATGTCATCATTCTTTGGTGGTACAACAGTTCCTGCATATACAGCAGCAAAGGGTGCTGTTACTCAGTTAAGCAAGAGTATTGCATCAGACTGTGCTGACCATAATATCTGCTGTAATGTGATTGCACCTGGATATATGGATACAGAAATGTGTGCTAATATGACACAGGCAAGAAAGGATGAATGTACAGAGAGAATTCCTGCAGGTCGTTGGGGAACACCAGAAGATATGAAGGGACCAGTATTATTCCTCTCATCAGCAGCAAGTGACTATCTTAATGGAGCAGTTATTCCAGTAGATGGTGGATACCTTGTTAAGTAGTTATAAGAAAAACTTATAACCAGTCAAAGAAATTAAGCATTATACAAGCCTCCAGCTTTTGTTAATATATGAATCAGCAAGAGAACATACAAACTTGCTAGGAAATATATGAGATAAAAGTCTGGAGGCTTATTTTACTTTATAGAAGAATTATTTAGTATTTGCCGGAAATGGAGGTATGAATGAGGGAAATAGAAACGCGATGTATTCACTTAGAGGAAGATGAAGGAAAAACGGAACATTTTGGAAGCATCAGCTATCCAATATATCAGACAGCAACATACGCTCACCCAGAGGTGGGGCAAAGCATTATGGAATCTACGCAAGTGATGTGAAATATATCAAACCTGCTGATAACAAGGATATTCAGATTCGTGTAGTTATTATGCCAGATATGAAAGATGATAAGCCGGTTATTACTACGAATATCACTATATTTGATAAGAGGATTAAGGCTGGGGAAGTATCGTCAAAGGATATGAGCGAGTTGGAATTTAATAAGCTGATTTATGAGATTCAAAGAGAATATGGAATTAAGAAGTGCAACTTGGGCAAGAGCCGAGAAATGCAAAATGAGCTTGAGACAATTAACACAGTATTAAGACCTACATTTCAGCTTGCTGTCAGAGATGATATCATAAGAAAGAATCCGGTAGACGGAGCATACTGTGAAGTAAAAAAGCGTAATGGTGGTGCCAGAAAAACAAGGCGAGCGTTGACTGTGGATCAGCAAAGAAAATTCATGGAGTATGTAGCAAAGAATCCTGCGATTGAACTCTTTGAAGATTGAAAATATACCTATTCATACTGAGATAAATATGCTATACTCATCTAGTATTGTAGTGTTTGACACAGCAGTACATGTCTTAAAATAAAAAGACGTATTTGAAGGCGAATGACATCTTTTGGACGCACAAAAGTCAAAAAAACGTCCAAGAGTATCCAAGTATATAGAATCCGGGAAAGCCCATTTTCCAAGGGTTTACAAGGATATACAAGAGTTAGCTTAGCAGTCAAAAAAATTCCCACCTAGAGCAATGATGGGAATTGAGTCTTGCGGTATGTTACTTTCAGCAGTTAATAACCTCAAGGATTCAGAGGACGAAGAACTTCACCTTCTTATGGTGGATGACCATATTCCGGCAGGTGCAAAGCTCTATTAAGAAGTTCCGTTTTACCCTACAAAACGGGATGTACTTCATTTGCGAAAAAGCTCTGAAAATACACAAATACACCAAATTTACACCAAATGGTGCTTGAAACGGTGCAGAGCCTAAAAAATCGCATAATTTCAAAATATATGGGCAGTTCCATTACGGAATTGCCCATTTTCAGAAAGAAAAAGATAAATCGTAATTTTAAGAGGAGGGATGTATTATGAATATAGGATTTTGGTCATGTATAATTTTGGCTATACTATTTGTAATTATAGGTGTGTTGTTTGCGATTTCTAAGGAAAAAGCAGCAAAATTTGTTTCAGGATTTAATTCGTTTTCTAAAGAAGAACAGGCATTGTATGATAAAGCTCAGATCTCTCGTGATATAAGAAATCAGTGCTTTATATGGGCTGTTATAATGTTGGCAGGCGCATTATTAGCCTGCTTCTTAACCCCATATATGGCTATACCAACCTATATTATTTGGTTAGTTCTGTTTTTTAGGGAAGTACACTTTGATAATCATAAAGCGTTTGAAAAATATTTGTTAAAGTAAATTTGAATTTTTGCATGAATTTGGAGAGAACATCGTGGGAAGAAATTTTGATTTGATAAAGAAAAACTTGATTTCATTAGGCTAGATTGTTAATTGCTTTGAAACTGCTTCCGAAGCAGCTAACTATATAAATTCCCAAATTGATAATCAAACTGTAGGATTTGCAGGTTCTATGACATTAGAAAAGATGGGACTTTTTGAAAGTCTAAGTACACATAATCAAGTGTTTTGGCATCATAGGATACCGGAAGGAAAAACAAGTAAAGAGGTTCGTCTAGAGGCAAACGCAGCATCCATATATATTACGTCAGTAAATGGAATTGCTGAAAGTGGTGAAATTGTCAACATAGATGGAAATTGTAATCGTGTTGCATCCATATTTTATGGGCATGAAAAGGTTTATTTTGTCATAGGTGAGAACAAGATTGAGAAGGATTATGACAGCGCATTGTACAGGGCAAGAAATATTGCAGCTCCGTTAAATGCCCAAAGGCTAGGAGTCAAAACGCCTTGTGCAATAAAAGCGGACAAATGTTATGATTGTAAAAGCCCGGAAAGAATATGTAGAGGACTTTCGGTATTATGGGAAAAACCTATGACTGGCGAGTTTGAAATAATTCTAATACATGAAAACTTGGGATATTAATAAACATTCAGTAATACTGAGAGACGAATTTGAATTTGTAGGTGCGATTGATGAAAATTATTGAGGTCACAGAAAACAAAAAACAGTATATTGACTTACTATTATTGGCGGATGAACAAGAAGATATGATAAACCGTTATCTTGACAATGGTAGGATGTATGTACTTGATGATAACGGTATTAAATGTGAGTGTGTTATAACCGATGAAGCAAATGGTGTGCTTGAAATCAAGAACATTGCAACAGTTCCAGAATACCAAGGAAAAGACTATGCAAAATCCTTGATTGATTTCTTGGTAAAAGAGTATGGTGGTAAGTATTCTATTTTACAGGTGGGCACGGGTGATAGTCCGATGACAATACCGTTTTATGAGAAATGCGGTTTTGTTCGTACACACAGCATACCGAATTTCTTTACAGACAATTATGACCATCCGATATTTGAGTGTGGTGTTCAGTTGGTTGATATGGTATATTTGCAAAGAAGAATTTGAATTTTTAAGCGATTAACAATGATGTTAATTTGCATTGCTTGATATAATCGTGCTTCTAATACACAATGAATTTGAAGAAAAACAAAAGGAGGAGCACACAATGTTTAGTGATAATATTAAGAACCTTCGTAAAAACAAAGGATTCACTCAAGAGGAATTAGCAAATAAATTAAATGTCGTAAGGCAGACTGTTTCAAAATGGGAAAAAGGATATTCTGTCCCAGATGCAGAGATGCTAAAAAAGATTGCTGAAATATTAGAAACGGATGTAAGTCAGTTGTTAGGAAGTTCAATTGAGGAAACTTCTAATACAGATTTAGTAGCAGAACAGTTATCAAGAATCAACGAACAATTAGTAATCAAGAACAGAAGAACACGAAGAATTTGGAAGACAATAGGTGTTGTTATTCTCGTTGTAATTATTGTTCAAATGATTTTAGTGATTTTAGGAGCAGTTGCCTTTGATAACCTTAAATTTAATTCGGATGTTCAAGTGGAGGAGTATTCAGAAGAATTTATTGATGAATAAAGAATTGAAACTTCCAGTTCTACGGAGCTTTTAAAATTGAATATTGAATGAATATACATAGCCGTTAAGGAGTAATTAAGCTCCTTAGCGGCTTATTTTATTTCACGATAGGAGGTGAGGAAAATGAAAATTAAAAAGGTGGATGACAAGCCAATGGTCATTCACACCAAGGAGAAAGCCAAGATTCATGCCCATGAACCAAAGGGAGCCAAGATTAAAGGCAGCAACATCTATACAGTAGAGAGAGGTCCTAAGACTATCGGTGCAAAGGTATCTGATGATAAAAAGAAGTCTTATCGCAAGAGCACCATTCATCAGTCATAGTCGAAGAATAATGGACTATCAAGATTCAAGCGAAACTATAGAGAATCCAATACTTCAATTAAGACCAAGAATACCAATCTTCACATTGCAGGAAGAACTGGAGTACTTGCAGCCGGGGCAGTAACAGAGCAGGTGGAAGGCGGGCAGGAGGTATCGCAGGCAGCATTTCTAGCATATGAAGCTAGCCTCCCTGTTACCGGAACTGCTTCTAAGGGTGCAGCACTTTTTAGAAAAAAGGCGGCAACCGAGGCAAGAAAGCGTATCAAGAAGGTAGAGGCAGGAAAGAGGCTGGCAAAAAAGACAGCAAAGAAAGCTGCCAAAGATACTGCCAAGGCTGTAGCTAAAGAGACAGCAAAAGAAACCGCCAAGACCACTGCCAAGGTTGCAGCGAAAACTGCTACAAAGACAGCTGCTACAGCGGCAGGAACAGCGGTTGCACCGGGAGTTGGTACTGCAATCGGCATGGCAGCCGGATATGCTGAAGGTGTGTCCATAGAGGTCAAGCAAAGTACTTAATGCCGGGATTGGTCATATAGAAGAAACAGCAGGAATCGGTGAGAGTGGCAACTGTGTGTTATGCGGTCACAATGGCAGCAGATATGGCACATTTTTTACATCACTGAAGCAGATATCCATAGGCGATGAAGTGATGATAACCGACAAAAATGGGCTGAAGCATATCTATGAGGTAACAGAGACAGAGGTAGTAAATCCGTATGATAACAGCATCAAGACACAGAGTACAGAAAAAGAATTAACTCTTTTTACCTGTTCCCAGAAAGGAACCATGCGTTTTGTGGTCAGGTGCATTTATAAGGAGGCGGTGATGGATGAATAAGAGATACCGACTTGGTGATATAGAAGAGGCAGTATCAGAAATGGAAGAGCTAATCGACATCGAGGATGATATTGCAGAGATTGATGATGACTTTCAGATAGTCGTAAGCGGCTGGTCTGTGTATGTCGAAAGCCTGAATCTGACACTCAGACAGGGAATAGCCTGTGTATGGGATGCAGAGGAAGGATTATTTATGCCTGATTTTGATGTGACCATCGTGTATGAGGGGAACATTGAAACGGGCTACTCCAGAAGCAATGCTTCTGGCATTAATGAGTAGGATGGAATGGTTGTTACACTTGGCAACTGGTTAAATGGCAGATTGTCTTGTGAACAGATAGAACAGCTTTGGTGCGAGCTTATCATACCAAAGCAAAACAAAGAACAAAAAGAAAGCGAGTTTTTTAAAATGTGGATGCAAGCAAAGAAAAGCTGTACCACCTCAAATTTCTTCCGCACGGTTGCGGATACTATTCATACAGCGTATCCATTCCATTTGGTCAGCAGCTTTAAGTGCTTCGGTTACGCCATCTTGCTTTGCCATAGCAGAAACAAGGATTTCCATACGCTCGTTGCAGGCTTGATCAATTTCAGCCAAGTAAAAGATGCTTGTATCAATGGAACTTCATCTTGATGCTTCGATTGATAAACTGGATAATCTGGCTATGAATGTGCAACTTGATAAGGAAAAGCATATGGAGAATATGAAGAGTGAGGAGCGAAAAGCAACTGACAGGGCAGAGGCAGAGCCGGAGAGAGTCAGTGCAGAGATTGTGTATGCTCCGATGGTGGCTGAAGCACATGAATATCAGTATAATGCGGATGCATTTGAGGCAAGAGGTGTGGATGAGGTGAAGCAGGAAGCGGCACATAAGGAAGCACCGAAGGTAAGAGACGATAAAGCCAGATAAATGCGAGGACGTGGGAGAAATCCTGCGTCCTTTTTTTAGTGTATGAAAAGGATGGAGAATATTGAGGGTGAATATAATTTTCAATTTCAAGAGTTTTTACATTTATAGATAATTATCTGAATATCATCCGCCCGTCCACCACGACAACCTCTGCAGGAACACCTTCTAAAAATAGACTGGTGCTTGTGAACCTTGATATTCTTGATGAATATCTGGAGACATTTCATATAGAAGACGAGGAATTCTACAAATAAATCAAAAAGAATATGAAAGAGTTTGCATTAATATACTTGACTTTATGTCTGACATAAAATATACTATGTTCAGATGGAGGTGATATATTGGCAAAGATGGGACGACCAAAGGTTGAAAATCCTGCTGATAAGAGGATTACAATCAGACTGAATGGTGAAGAACATGAATTGCTGCTTGAATACACCAAAAATCATAACATGACTATGACGCAAGTAGTTAAAATGGCAGTATTAGAGAAACTAATGGCTGACCAGAAGTAATGCAGGCTCTTTTCTTTTTGAGAAAGGAGAAAAGATGGCTTGTAGAAAAGATCTTCCGCTGTATCTTTCTGGAAACGGAGCCCCGAACGAAGCATTAATATATATATAAAGGAGAATGAATATGAAAGATTTAGTTTA
>OCHJ01001525.1_pt1 | contig 16825 bp, 14 predicted proteins | sample 1538381 | NCBI WGS metagenome assembly OCHJ01 (sample SAMN04571688, study PRJEB22368) | human gut metagenome | biome: human gut; material: stool | host: Homo sapiens | place: Luxembourg | collected 2012-06-29 | reverse complement strand
GTCGAAGCCCAAAAATGCTAGCCGCTTCGCTAAACGCATTTTTTTGTGCTTCTCCCATTTACGGCTCCGCCGAAGATTTTACCTTTCTGCTGAACTTCACGCCCTGCGAGGGCGTAACACCAGCTGCGAAGCAGCAAATCGGAGAAACGAGAAAAAAGCGTTAAGCGCAGCGACTAGCTTTTTTCCGTTTCGACAACTCCTTCGGGGTCTGAAAGGGGCGAGCAGCCCCTTTCTCGTGGGTCCAGCGCGTCGAAATCGCTGGTGGTTTTCTGGTTCTCTTTTGCCAGCAAAAGAGAACAATTAGCCTTAATGAAAAAGCGCTCTGCCCCGCGCACAGGCGCGAGAACCAGTTCTGGTTCTCTTTTGGCACGCAAAAGAGAACTTAACCTCGCGTAACCGCGCTCTGCCCCCGCGCCATCGGCGCGAGAACCAGTTCAAAGTTCCTTTAAGAACCCATCCAGCTCCCGCTGGTTCCGAATCAATACATATTTCTCCGGGTACTTTTCCCCGATCCCCTCCATCTGCGCCCACTTTTGCTTCGTGCGCCCATCGTGGAGGATCCAGCGGACGAATTCGGCATCTATCTTCTCTTCGCACCCGGGCGCAGACGACTCCCTCACACGGCCTTTGTTCTGCTGCCAGCGCCGTATCGCCCGCCAAAGGCAGACCAGCGGTGAAAACCAGAGCACAATGATTTTATCCGCTTCTTTCAGCCGACGGGCATAGCAGGTCTTGCTATAATTGCCGTCGATGACCCAGCCGCCTGCGTTCTCGTCGAGAAATTGCCGGACAATGGCTTCTTCCTCGGCGAAGGGCCGCTCCACCCAGCCGGGCAGGAAATGCACGGTATCCATATGGAGCACCGGCAGGCCGTATCTCTCCCCCAGGCGCTTTGCCAGCGTGGATTTCCCGCTGCCGCTGGTACCAAGTATCGCTATTTTCATCTCTGCCTCCTTTTACCTTATATAAGATGTATCAGACAGTATACGCTGACCGTCTGATAACGTCAAGTTCCGGCTTGACATTTCGTCCACCTGCTCGTATGCTATAATCATAGAGTCTATGACAGGAGGTCTTGCAGATGGCATCTCCAAAAAAACGTGTCAATCCGCTTTTTGTTGCTTTAGCGGTCGTGCTGGTGGCCGTAGTGGTCGCTGTGGGCGTGGTCTTTTTCCAGCTGCACAGCAAAATCTCGGCCCTGCAAACCGGTGCATCCTTCACCTTCCGGTATGAGATAACGCCCAACAGCCCGGATAAGCCGCCGCTGCTGAACATCCTCGAGCGGGTGAACGCTTCCAGCGGCAGTATCAGCGGCCAGTATGCGCCCGGAAAGCTGCAGCTCTCTTTCTACCAGCTCAACGAAGACGACTCCGTCAAGACGTCTCCCTTCACCCGGGTCTATATCGACTCGGAAGAGACGCTCTTCGACATCGGGCAGCTCTACACCGTTCTGCGTCAGGCTGTCACCGATAAACTCTCCATCGCAAGCGTTCTTCTGCCCGAGTGGAGCCTCGGAGACTACATCTCCCAGACGCAGGCTTCCGCCGTGCTGGGCGTCGAGACGAACAAGGTCGAGCTTCAGGAGCTTTCCGGCTTCACCCTCTCGCTCAAGGGGCTGAAAAAAGTCTCTCCTTCCGCCGCGCGAGACGGCTACCGCTACTATCAGTTCCCCGCCGCAGCCGACGGCACGACCCTCGTGCTCGGCTTTTCGACGGACGCTCTCTTCTCGAAGACCACGCCCATCCATGTGTTGCTGACCATCCCGGACCACAACGTCCACATCCAGCTCACCGGCACGGTGACTTCTGCCAAGACGGTGCTCTCTCCCCCGGCTTCCCGGATGAGCGACGAGGACATCGCCACGCTGGCTCAGATACGCCAGAGCATCGAGTCTGTCTGGAAGATGATACAGTCCGCCACCCAGACCACAAACTGAATGATACAAAAAAAGCAGACGCTTTGTGCAGCGTCTGCTTTTTTGGTTTGCGATTATTTACCGGTCGAGGATACGGCCATCCACCGAGAAGGTGACGACATTCCAGGGGATGAACTTGCCGCTGTTCTTGAGGGCAGTGATGGCGGCGTGTTCGAGACCTCCGCAGCAAGGCACCTCCATCCGCAGGACGGTAACGCTCTTGATGTCGTTATTGCGGATGATCTCGGTCAGCTTCTCGCTGTAGTCCACGGCATCCAGCTTGGGGCAGCCGATGAGGGTAACATGGCCGCGCATGAACTCCTGATGGATGTTCGCGTAGGCGTAGGCGGTGCAGTCGGCGGCGATAAGCAGCTTGGCACCGTCAAAATAGGGTGCATTCACCGGCACGAGCTTGATCTGGCAGGGCCACTGGGCCAGCTGCGAGGGCTGGGCGGCGGCAGGAGCTGCAGCCGGTGCGGCCTGCTGGCGGTCAAACTGGCGCATAGCGCTGCCCGGGCAGCCGTGGAAGACGGGCTTTTCGGCAGCGGCAGCAGCCTTTTTCTGTTTGTTTTCCAGCACAGCCTGCTCATCGTAGGCAGCGGCCTCCCGCTCCTCGAAGGTGATGGCACCGGTGGGGCAGCCGGGCAGGCAGTCGCCGAAGCCGTCGCAGTAGTCGTCGCGCATAAGCTTGGCCTTTCCGTTCACGAGGCCGATGGCACCCTCATGGCAGGCAGTGACACAGGCACCACAGCCATTGCATTTTTCTTCGTCTATATGAATGATTTTACGTATCATATCCACACTCTCCTTTTCTTGATGGGCCTATTATAACAGATGCTTCGTCCTATTTCTGTTGTCATGACCACAAAGAGAGAGGAAGTTTTTCTCAGTAATGCACGACATTGCCCGCATTGCGGATGCGTGCCAGCACCGGCTCTGCCTCCGGGCTGCGGAAATAGTCGAGGCTGGTCTTGGGCAGCAGCGTCTCGAGGGTATCCCAGTCGCCGCTCTGCAGGCACTGGCGGACGGTGGAAGCACTGATGGCCTTGCCGTTTGCTTCTTTGCGGGGTACAACGACACACTCGATACCCGCTTTGGGCAGCTGCTCGCACATGATCTGGTTGTAAAGCCCCGTCACCTGACTGGTAGGCTCCTCGCCCACATAGCGGGCAGTGATGTTCAGCGCCGCCGCGATTTTCGTAAAGACGGCGAGGTCCAGCCGGGCGTGGCCGTCGATGACAGCTGCCTCATCCTTCAGGAAGTAACTGGGGAAGGTGGCATTCGAGATGATGTAGGGGCCGCTGTCGTGGAGCACCACATTCGGCAGATGGGCCACGCCCGCCTCCACCAGCTTCCTGCGCACGGCAAAAGGCACGAGGCTGGCGTCCTCACTGACCACGAACAGGTGGAGCGTGTCGCAGGCGGCAGCAGCTTTTTCCACAAGATACTGATGACCGAGGGTAAAAGGGTTCGCGTTCATGACGAGAGCCGCACTTTTGCCCTCGGTCCTGGTCTTTTCCAGATCGCGCAGATAAGCTCCGAAGCCGTCGCGGCGGTTCTCCATGAAGACAAGGGTATCCTCCACCCGGGCGATCTCGTAGAAGCCGAGGTCGCCGAAAAACTTGGAGCTTTTTACCTTGGTGTAGAGAAACAGATGCATATTCCCCCGCGCGCACTGCACCTCGATGAGGTGGGTGATGATCTGGTTCAGCAGACCCTCGCCCTGATGGGCGCTGCTGACGGCGAAGCACCGCAGGGTGTTGCCGAAGCAGCTGCCGGTGCCGATGACGTTGTATTCCTCGTCGAACATGGCGCAGATGTAGTCCAGATTGCCGTCGCGGCGGATGCCCTCCTGACCCAGCAGTGTGTCGATTTGGGCCAGAACGGTTTTATCGGTCGGATAGACCTGCGAAATGGTATATTCACTCATTGATATTCCCCTCAGTAGTAGCAAAATGGAGCAGCCAGGTCAGCGCCAGCAGGTCGGCACTGCCGCCGGGCGAGAGATTTTCCGCAATGAACCGGTCATCCAGCGCCGCGAGCGCATCTTTATCCGGGTAAGGTGTCTGGGCGAGAAGGGCTTTCAGCTCTTCGGTGAGGGCCAGCTGACGCTCCCGACTCGAGCGGGCAATGATGTTGGTATCAGTGCTGTTGGCCAGGATGGCCAGCAGTGCGCCGCCGCCGACGCGGTCGAAGTCGTAACCCTTGGCAAGGCCCTCTTCCAGCACCGGCAGACCGACATTCAGCACCGTGGGAAGTCCAGCTTCCACCTGCCCCCGCACACCAGTGATACCGTACTGAATATAAAGCTTCTGGCCCACGGTGGCGGCGTTCTCGGCAGTGACGCCTGCAAAATCCTTCTCGGTCAGGCCCGCCGTCATTGCGGATACTTCCGCCAGAACGCGGGCTGCTTCGGCCCAGAGGGAGCGGTCGAGGCGTCCCAGCGCCGCGCAGACGATGCCCACCGAAAAGACCGCGCCCTTGTGGGTGTTGATGCCGCCGGTGGCGTCCAGCATCTCGCCCTCGGCCTCACAGCCCAGAGGCCGCAGGGCCGCGAATGTCTCGGGCGCGGGCTGTTCCGCCGTCTCGCGGCCCGTCCGGGCGCAGGCTTCAAAATAGGGGTAGAGCGCCGCGGCGCTGTCCATGAAGGTGAACACATCCATGTCCTTATGGCTTCCGCTGTTACGCCGGTCCACAAGGCCGGGCTTCGGGGTGGTGGTCACTTCGTAGAGCAGGGCGCGGACGGCCAGACGGGCCGCGTCGGCAATGTCCTGCGCGTCCCGGGCCTCGGTCAAGATCTCCGTCGTCTTTTCCTGCAGTTCGGCCACGGTATGGACGCGGCGGCTGCTGCACACCTTAGCAGGCCCGCCGCAGATGAGACAGCGGCGGCCTTCGAGGTTTAGCTCTTCTCTGTCCACTTTGAGGCCGTCCGAACGGATGACGTCCATGTCGAACAGCCGCCCCAGCGGGGTGGCGTCCTCGATGTCGGTGGTAAATTTCTTGATGGTCAGCGGGTCGGCATCCAGCACATAGAACGCCTCGCAGCCGGTCACTTCCCGGACGGCGTCCTCATACAGCGGCGTCAGCTTTGCCCGCAGAAACTGCTGGCGCAGCAGCTGACGCCCCCGCGCAAAGCCCCGCCGGATGAGGGGCGAATCCTTTATCGGGCCGCAGATATTCATGGTAAAGCAGATGAGCGGCTTGTGGTACCGGGCCAGCAGCTCCTGCTGATGCTGCACCCGGCGCTCCCGTGCATCCAGCATCTGGACCAGCGAAACAGTCGTTTCCATGTTTTTCTCCTCTCAGCGGTGCTTTTTGAGCATGTCCATAAAGAGCTGCACCTGCGGCAGGGCGGCTGCGTCTCTCTGGCAGAAAATATAGGTGCGCCGGACGAAGGGCTCGCCGTTCTCGAAGGTGCAGGGCTTGACATATCCCTTGAAGTTATTCAGCGCCACTTCCGGCATCAGCGCCCAGCCAAGGCCCCGCTCCACCATCTCGCGGCAGACCATGATGTTATCCACCACAAAATTACCCGCATCGTTGGTCACGCCGTTCTCGTAGCGCCAGCGGGCCATCTGGGCGCTGATGGTGGCGTCGCTGCTGTGGTCGATATAAAGGTAATCGGAGATGGGTCTGTCCTTGTTCTCCTCGCTGCAGATCAGGCAGATATTCTCCTGCGAGAGCAGGAACTGGGTACCGTCCCACGGATACTCGCCCCGCAGCACTGCCACGTCCAGCGAAGAATCCAACATCTGCTGGTAGATGTTCCGGCTGTGGCCGGTAGCGATGTCGAGGCGTACCTTCGGGTAGGCTTTGTGGTACTCGGTCAGCACCTCGGGCAGACGGTAGTAGGAGAAGTTCACCGAGATGCCTGCCCGCAGGGTGCCGCAGGCTTCGCCCTGGATGGCAGCCAGCTGGCGGCGCATCTTTTCCATCTCACGGGCGGCGGCAGCGCTGTGGAGCAACACCTGTTCACCGGCCGGCGTGAAGCGGATGCCCTGCCGTGAGCGCAGGACGATCTCCACCCCCAGCTCCTGCTCCAGCGCCTTGATGCGCTTGGACAGTGCCGACTGGGTCATGTACAGTTTGTCCGCTGCGTGGGTGATGTTGCGCGTCTCATCCAGTGCGTGCAGCAGCTCGTAATCTTTTTCGTCCATCGTAGCTCTCCCCCTATTGCCCTTTATTTTTTCTTATCATTCCTGTTTGCGCTTCATCGCGGCGCATTTTGCTCAGATTCCATGTCTGTTATTCATAATACAACAGATTCCAGCAAATGAAAAGGGGGATATTCGCCTTGATTTTCCCGAAAGTCCATTCCAGGATGGAATAACTCAGCGCTTTTCTTGCAGTTTTCTTAACCCTGCCTTAATTCCATCTTAATGCGGTGTTGTTGTACACAACATCTTCATTTTTTCTTTGCTGATGGGCGGTCTTCCTCCCGCAGTACTGAAAACGCAGTTCTCTTTTCATTTTTGCCTGAAAAATCAGTAAAAGTACAGTTTATTGGATATTATTTGTATTATTATAAAAACATGAAAATACTCGTTTCTTTCTTCTTTGGCACATTGCAGATTTTTCCGTCTGCTTTTTGTGCAAAGTCCCAGAATTTTTCGTCGAAAAGCGCGTTTTGTTGACAGCCGCTTTTTGAAAAGCGTATCCTTATTGCAAACCAGAGTCAGGAGGTCATTTTATGGAGCACTCCACACGTCTCGCCCACATCAGCGAGGATGGCACCCGCACCCAGACCGTCTACGACCATCTCGCCGGCACTGCCAGACTGGCCGGTTCCTTCGCAGCCCCCTTCGGGGCACAGAGTGAGGCCGAATTTGCCGCGTGGCTCCACGACGTCGGGAAGTACAGCGACGCCTTCCAGCTGCGGCTCAAAGGCGGCCCAAAGGTGGACCACTCCACCGCCGGGGCGCAGGAGGCCTGGGTTCGCCAACATCTCCACACTGCCTTTGCCGTGGCCGGACACCACAGCGGCCTGCCCGATGGCGGGAGCCCCGCCGATGACCCGGGCGACGCCACCCTATTTGGCCGGAGCAAGAAGCCGATAGCCCCCTACGACGGCTGGCAGGAAGTAACGCTCCCCGCCTCGACGCCGCCCACATGGGCCTGCGCCGACCCGCTGAGCCTCGCGTTCTTTACCCGGATGCTCTACTCCTGCCTCGTGGACGCCGACTTCATCGACACCGAGACCTTCATGGACGGCAAGGCCGCACCCCGGGGCAGCGGCACGGACATCGCCGCGCTGCGGGACATCGTCTCGGCACAGGCGCAGCGCTATCTCAGCGCCGAATCGCCCTCGCCCGTCAGCGTCCAGCGCAACACCGTCCTCCGCGCCTGCCTCGAGAAAGGCGCGCACGGCCCGCAGGGGCTCTACACCCTCACTGTGCCCACCGGCGGCGGCAAGACCTTCGCCTCCCTCGCCTTTGCGCTGGAGCACGCCGCCGCCCAGAAGATGAAGCGGGTCATCTACGTCATTCCTTATATGTCCATCATCGACCAGACCGCCGCCGTCTTCTCGGGCCTGCTGGGCGCAGAAAATGTTCTGGCCGACTTCTCCAACGCCGAGTACAAGACTGTTGAGCAGGACGACCTGACCCCCGCCCAGTACCGCCAGATGCTGGCCAGCGAAAACTGGGACGCCCCCGTCGTGGTGACAACGGCAGTGCAGTTCTTCGAGTCGCTCTACGCCAACCGCAGCAGCCGCTGCCGCAAGCTCCACAACATCGCCGACAGCGTCATCATCTTCGACGAGGCGCAGACCCTCCCGGGCGACTACCTTGCCCCCTGCGTCAGTGCCATCGCCCAGCTCATCCAGCATTACCACTCCACGGCCGTCCTCTGCACGGCCACCCAGCCTGCCCTTGAGCCGCTGTTCCGGCGCTTTGCGCCTGAGCTCCACCCGCAGGAGATCACGCCCGACGCGGCCCGCCTCTACGAAGTGCTCCGGCGCACCACACTGCAAGACCTCGGCACCCTGCCGCAGGAGGAGTTCGCCTCCCGGCTGGCAAATCAACCGCAGGTGCTCTGCGTGGTCAACCGCCGCAAGACGGCCCAGCAGCTCTATGAGTCCCTGCCCGCCGAGGGCAGCTACTGCCTGACCACCCTGCTCTGCGCCGCCGACCGCCGCCGTCAGCTGGACGCCATCCGCCAGCGACTGAAAGAGGGTCTGCCCTGCCGGGTGGTGTCCACCTCTCTTATCGAGGCGGGCGTGGACGTGGATTTTCCCGTCGCTTACCGCGAGCAGTGCGGTCTTGACTCGCTCTTACAGACTGCCGGGCGCTGCAACCGCGAGGGGCGGCGGGGCGCAGAGGAAAGCATCGTCTACCGGTTCCAGCTGGACGAGTGTTCCACGCCCCAGATGCTCAGGCAAAACGTCAGCGCGCTGGACTACACCGCCCGGCATCAGGACACACTGGACACACCCCGGGCCATTCAGCTCTACTTCAACGAGCTCTCCGACCTGCGCGGCCCCGACGCCGTGGACAAGCACGGCATTCTGGATGCCTTTCTCCGGGGCATCCGGGGCGGCCAGTTCCCCTTTGCACAGGTGGCGGAGGAATTCCGCCTCATCGAGAACGCTGCCCGCACGGTCTATCTGCCCGTCGGCGAGGGCGCAGCCCTCTGTGAGCAGCTGCGCAGCGGTCATGTTACCCGGACGCTGCTGCGGAATCTGGGCGTTTACAGCGTCTCCTGCTATAAGGACCAGTTCGACAAGCTTGACGCCGCCGGGGCGCTGGAACTGCGGCCCGATGGTTCCGCCATCCTCACCGACACCAGCTGCTACAGTGAAAAGACCGGCCTTGCCATGGATGTGGAGACCGGCATCGGCCTTTACTTCTAAAAGAAAGAGGTGGTTTCAATGACCGATATTCATCTTAATCCGAAAGTTCAACTTCACCCGGAAAGGAGGCGATGCTGATGTCCATGCTCATTGAGGTGTGGGGCGACTATGCCTGTTTCACTCGTCCGGAAATGAAGACCGAACGTGTGAGCTATGACATGATCACTCCATCCGCTGCGCGGGGCCTTGTGGAGGCCATCTACTGGCACCCCGGGCTGCGTTATACGGTTGACCGCATCTATCTGCTCAAGCCCTTCGGCCTTGACCCCGAGGATGAAGCGTCCACCGAGGAATACACCCAGCGGCCCATCCGGTTCACCAACATCCGGCGCAACGAGGTCAAGTCCACCCTGCTGTCCTCCGCCGCCCTCAGTGCGGCCAAAGGCGGCACGCCGCCGGTGCTCTACACCTCGGAGGACATCCAGCAGCGGGCCGCGATGGTCCTGCAGGACGTCCACTACGTCATCGAGTGTCACTTTGATTTGACGGACAAGGCCGCCCCCAGCGACAATCCCGGCAAGTTCCAGGACATCCTGCGCCGACGCCTGCGCAAAGGTCAGTGCTATCACCAGCCCTGTTTCGGGTGCCGGGAGTTCCCGGCTAACTTCCGGGAGTGGCCGGGCGGCAGCATTCCGGCGCTGAAGGTCACGCAGGACCTCGGCTTCATGCTCCACAGCCTCGATTACTCTGATTCGGCCAACATCCGCAGCCAGTTCTTCCGCGCAAAACTGGTGGACGGCGTGATGGAATGCCGGGACGTGGAGGTGTTTACATGATACTCCAAGCACTCACCGCCTATTATGAGCAGCTTCTGGCTCAGGGCAAGGTGGAGGCCCCCGGCTGGGACAGCCGCTTCAAGGTCAGCTACGAGCTGCGCCTCGGCCCCGACGGCCAGCTCCTCGCCCTCAACGACCTGCGGCAGGAAGTCCCCAAGGGCAAAAAGACCGTCATCGCCCCCCGTGAGCTCCCTGTCCCTCACCGGGTCAAGCGCGCCTCCGGCGTCGCCGCGAACTTTTTGTGCGACAATACGTCCTATCTGTTGGGCGCAGACGAGAAGGGCAAGCCCGAGCGCTCCCGCCAGTGCTTCGAAGCCTGTGCCGCCCTCCACCACAAGGTGCTCGACGGCGTGGACTCCCCTGCCGCCAAAGCCATCCTCGCCTTTTTTGACAGCTGGGAGCCGGATACAGCCCCCACCCACCCGCTGCTGGCAGAGCAGTGGGCCGACCTGAACAACAACGCGAACCTTGTGTTCGGCTACGAATCCCCCGACGGCGCCCACTGGCTGGCCACCACAGATGACGCCATCCGGGCCGCATGGCAGTCCGCCTTTGACACCTCCGATGCCGACGCCGAGACGGCCCGCTGCCTCATCACCGGCAAAGAGGCCGGCATCGCCCGCATCCACCCCGCCATCAAGGGTGTGATGGGCGCACAGGCCGCCGGTGCGGCGTTGGTCTCCTTCAACGCGCCTGCTTTCTGCTCCTATGGCCATGAGCAGGGTGCCAACGCCCCTGTCAGCGAGTACGCGGCTTTCGCCTACACCACGGCCCTCAATCTGCTGCTGGCCGACCGGAACTGCTGTCAGCGCATCGGCGACACCACCATCGTCTGCTGGGCCGAAAACGCCGCTCCCGCCTACTCAAACGCCATGCTGATGTTTTTCTGCGGCGGTGCCGAGGCGCGCGGCGTCTCTGAAAGTGACCTTGCCGCCGCACTGAAAGCCCTTTCTCAGGGACGCCCCGTCTCCTTCCTCGATGACAAGCTGGACCCGAACCAGAACTTCTATGTGCTGGGCATCTCGCCCAACGCAGCCCGGCTCTCCGTCCGGTTCTTCCTGCGCAACAGCTTCGGACAGTTTGCCAAAAATCTGCAGGACCACGCCGACCGGCTCAGCATCACCCGCCCCGCCTTCGACAAGCGGGAAAACCTGTCGGCCTGGGCGCTGGCGCAGGAGACGGTCAACCAGAAATCCCGGGACAAAAATCCATCGCCCCAGCTGGTGGGCGATCTGCTCCGGGCCATCCTCACCGGCGGACCCTATCCCGCCACCCTGCTCAACGGCGTGACCCTCCGCATCCGGGCCGAACGGGAAGTCACCCGAGGCCGCGCCGCCATCCTGAAAGCCTACTATCTCCGCAACTACCCCACTGAGCTCAACAAGGAGGTATTTACCGTGAGCCTGAACGAAAGCAGCAATGTCCCCTATGTTCTGGGGCGTCTCTTCTCTGTGCTGGAGACGATCCAGAGCGTCGCCAATCCCGGCATCAACGCCACCATCAAAGACCGGTACTTCAACTCGGCCTGTGCCACCCCGGCAACGGCCTTCCCTACGCTGGTCAAGCTGGCTCAGAAGCATCTGCAGAAGATGAGCACCCCCAACGAGGTGCATTTCAGCAAACAGCTCACCGAGCTGATGGCTCAGCTGCCCGAGACAGGCTTCCCGGCGCGGCTCAGCCTGCCGGAGCAGGGTGCCTTTGAGATCGGCTACTACCACCAGACCCAGAAACGCTACGCCAAAAAGAATGAGGAGGAATAAACCATGTCTGAGCCCATCAAGAACCGCTATGATTTCGTCATCCTGTTCGACGTCGAGAACGGCAACCCCAACGGCGACCCCGACGCAGGCAATATGCCCCGCATCGACCCCGAGACGGGCTACGGTCTGGTGACCGATGTCTGCCTCAAGCGGAAGATCCGCAACTATGTCGAGACCCTGAAAGAGGACGAAAAAGGCTATCGTATCTACATCAAGGACGGCGTTCCCCTCAACCGCAGCGATGCCGAGGCCATCAGCACGCTGGGCATCGACCCCGACCTGAAAGCTGCCAAAAAGGCCGACCCCGACATCGATGCCAAGCTGCGGGACTATATGTGTGAGAACTACTTCGACATCCGCACCTTCGGTGCCGTCATGACCACCTTCGTCAAGGGTGCGCTGAACTGCGGTCAGGTGCGCGGCCCCGTCCAGCTGAGCTTTGCCCGGTCGGTAGACCCCATCGTCCCGCAGGAAGTCACCATCACCCGCGTGGCCATCACTACCGAGGCCGATGCCGAGAAGAAGGGTACTGAGATGGGCCGCAAGCACATCGTGCCTTACGCCCTCTACCGCGCCGAGGGCTATGTCTCGGCCAACCTCGCCCGGAAGACCACCGGCTTCTCCGAGGATGATTTGAAACTTCTGTGGACTGCCATTCTGAATATGTTCGAGAACGACCACAGCGCTGCCCGGGGCAAGATGGCCGTGCGGGAGCTTATCGTGTTCAAGCACGATTCTGAGCTGGGCAATGCCCCGGCCTATAAGCTCTTCGACTCCGTCGCCGTCCAGCGCAAGCCCGATGTGGACGCCGCCCGCAGCTACCGCGACTACACCGTCACGGTGGCAGACACTCTGCCGGAAGGAGTCACCTGCGAGAGGCTGTCCTGATGGGCGGCGCAGACGACTGGCTGCCCCTGTCGGGCATCCAGCACTTCTGCTTCTGCCGCCGCCAGTGGGCGCTCATCCATCTGGAACAGCAGTGGGCGGAGAACCGCCGCACCGTCGAAGGCCAGCTCGACCACGCCCGCTGCCATGACGCAGACCAGACCGAACGGCGCGGCGGCCTGCTCATCACCCGAGGGATGCAGGTGGTCAGCCGTCGGCTGGGCCTGAGCGGAAACTGCGATGTCGTCGAGTTCCGGGCCGACCCGGAGGGCATCCCCCTGCAAAGCACGGAAGGGCTCTGGAAGCCCATGCCTGTCGAGTACAAGCATGGCCGCGCCAAGGCCAGCGACGCTGATCGGCTGCAGCTCTGCGCACAGGCCATGGCGCTGGAAGAGATGCTGGTGTGCAGCATCCCGGAGGGTGCGCTCTTCTACGAGGAAACGCGGCGGCGGGAGGTCGTGCCGCTGACCGAAGAACTGCGCCAGGCCACCCAGAAGATGGCCGATGAGATGCACGCCTATTTTGCCCGGGGCTATACCCCCAAGTCAAAGCCCGGCACCCACTGCAACGCCTGCTCCCTCAAAGAGCTCTGCCTCCCCGTGCTGTATCAGCGTGCCGACCCGAAAGCCTATCTCCGCGCCCATCTGGACGAGATGCAGGAGGCCGCGCCATGAGAAAGTTTTTGAATACGCTCTACGTCCTCAACAAGGACGCCTATCTTTCCCTCGAGGGGGAGAACATCGTCCTGCTCTGCAACAAGGCTGAAATTGGCCGGGTCCCGCTCCACACGCTGGAAGGCATCGTCTGCTTCAGCTATCCCGGCGCAAGCCCTGCCCTGATGGGTAAATGTACCAGCCTCGGGGTCGATTTGAGCTTTTTCAGCCCGCAGGGCCGCTTTCTGGCCCGGGCCGTGGGCGAAGAGCGGGGCAACGTCCTGCTGCGGCAGACCCAGTACCGCATCGCAGACAGCGAGGCAGAGAGCTGTCTCTATGCGCGCAATTTCATCCTGGGCAAAGTCTATAACGCCCGCTGGGTGCTGGAACGGGCCACCCGCGACCACCCCCAGCGGGTGCCGGTGGAACAGCTCAAGCACACCAGCGCCCAGCTGGCGGCGGCGCTGCCCCTCATCGAGCAGTGTAACGACCTCGACCAGCTTCGCGGTCTGGAGGGCGAGGCGGCACAGCGGTATTTCGACTGCTTTGATTCACTCATCCTGCAGCAGCACGATGATTTTTCTTTTGCAGGCCGGAGCCGCCGCCCGCCTCTGGACAACACCAATGCCCTGCTCTCCTTCGCTTATTCGCTTCTGGCCTCCGACTGCACGGCGGCTCTTCAGAGTGTGGGCCTCGACCCCTACGTCGGCTTTCTCCACCGCGCCCGGCCCGGGCGCAGGAGCCTCGCCCTCGACCTCATGGAAGAGCTGCGTGCAGTTTATGCCGACCGCTTCGTGCTCTCCTGCATCAACCAGAAAATCATGACGCCGAAGCATTTCCAGAAGCAGGAGAACGGGGCCGTCCTTCTCACCGATGAGGGCCGCCGCGCCTTTCTGGGCGGGTGGCAGACCCGCAAGCAGGAGACTATCACCCACCCGTTCCTGAACGAAAAGCTTCCGTGGGGCCTCGTGCCTTATGTGCAGGCTCTGCTTCTGGCCCGCACCCTGCGGGGCGATATGGAGCTTTACCCGCCATTTTTCTGGAAGTGAGGGATGTGTATGCTGGTCCTTATCACCTACGACGTCAATACCGAAACTCCTGCCGGGCGCAAACGTCTGCGCAAAGTCGCCAAGCGCTGTGTGGACCACGGCCAGCGGGTGCAGAACTCCGTGTTCGAGTGTCTGCTGGATGCCGCGCAGTATGCCGTTCTCAAGGCGGAGCTGACGTCTCTCATCGACCCTGCGCTGGACAGTCTGCGCTTCTACCAGCTGGGCAACAACTATAAGAGCAAGGTGGAGCATATCGGCGTTCATCCGCCCTTCGAGCAGGACGGCCTGCTGTTGTTCTGAGTTTCCCGCCCCGGTGCGAAGGGCGAGTTCTCAGCATTTTTCCGGCGCCTTCGCACCGGATTTTTGTGTCATTTTGCATGATTTGGATAGCTCTTTGACCCGTTGTAAATCAAGGCTCTTCTAAATTCGTGCAGAATGTTGTATAATTTGTTTGAAAATAGAGATTTTGTCTCTGTTTTTGCTGTCGCCCTCCTCGCGGAGGGCGTGGATAGAAATCGGTACGCTCCGGTGTGTTTCCACATCTTCTCCTCGTCGCCCTCCTCGCGGAGGGCGTGGATAGAAATCTCGACGCTCTCCTCTCCGGTGGCCGCGCTGGCCGCGTCGCCCTCCTCGCGGAGGGCGTGGATAGAAATATCTTCGGTCGGAACCTGCGCGTAGACCTTGTGGGTCGCCCTCCTCGCGGAGGGCGTGGATAGAAATCGTCCAGAGCGGGTATGACCTCAAAGTAATCGAGGTCGCCCTCCTCGCGGAGGGCGTGGATAGAAATTCTGCCTTGTACTTCTCGCAGGTGTCGTGGCAGGGTCGCCCTCCTCGCGGAGGGCGTGGATAGAAATTCGTTGCCGCCGTAGTAGGTGGCAGCACTGTCTTGTCGCCCTCCTCGCGGAGGGCGTGGATAGAAATCACTGTCATGTTGTTCGGGTAGAATCGCTTGTCCACGTCGCCCTCCTCGCGGAGGGCGTGGATAGAAATATTGCCAGCAAGTCCCCTGATGCAAACACCATCGGTCGCCCTCCTCGCGGAGGGCGTGGATAGAAATCTGTGTACATTATAAGCCTTGTCAAGTGGTGGAATCGTCGCCCTCCTCGCGGAGGGCGTGGATAGAAATCTGTGCGGCGGTCTTGCATTTGCTGCGATCAATGGTCGCCCTCCTCGCGGAGGGCGTGGATAGAAATAGGCTACTGGCCGTGATCTGAACGATGAACGGCTCGTCGCCCTCCTCGCGGAGGGCGTGGATAGAAATACGTTCTGGCGGCCAATCGGGCAGCACGTCGAACGTCGCCCTCCTCGCGGAGGGCGTGGATAGAAATTGTGTCGGGTCGTCATATTCGAGGTAGCCAAAGCCGTCGCCCTCCTCGCGGAGGGCGTGGATAGAAATATTGCCTGTTTTTCCTACCCGCGCATCGTCTGCAGTCGCCCTCCTCGCGGAGGGCGTGGATAGAAATTATGAGTTGAAGAAGAACATCGTGGTCGTTTTCCAGTCGCCCTCCTCGCGGAGGGCGTGGATAGAAATCAGGTCGTTCAGGATCTCGTCATAGCTGCGGGGCGTCGCCCTCCTCGCGGAGGGCGTGGATAGAAATACAGCCATCCCCCTCACTGAACCAGCGCGGCGATGTCGCCCTCCTCGCGGAGGGCGTGGATAGAAATTTGTAGAGGCGTGCGAGCTGCGCGTCGCTCAGACGGTCGCCCTCCTCGCGGAGGGCGTGGATAGAAATTCCGTCGTCTTGGTCTCCTTGTGGGGGACGGTGGGGTCGCCCTCCTCGCGGAGGGCGTGGATAGAAATTCCCGGCTATGGCTTTTTGGTACTCGACAGAAAGCGTCGCCCTCCTCGCGGAGGGCGTGGATAGAAATACAGTGACCACTTCCAGCCGACAACGCTCCGGCGTCGCCCTCCTCGCGGAGGGCGTGGATAGAAATATCCTTGACATTGTGGACAAGGACAGCTTGGAGGTCGCCCTCCTCGCGGAGGGCGTGGATAGAAATAGGCTCTCCACGCCGCAGCAGGCGCGCCCGGCGGGTCGCCCTCCTCGCGGAGGGCGTGGATAGAAATTCCGTGACCGGCTTCCATCAGGATGACCTCGAAGAGTCGCCCTCCTCGCGGAGGGCGTGGATAGAAATACACTTGAACACGCCATTGATCTCGACGCACTTGGGTCGCCCTCCTCGCGGAGGGCGTGGATAGAAATGATTTGGACCTGCAAGTTGACGCTTGCGAAAAACCGTCGCCCTCCTCGCGGAGGGCGTGGATAGAAATTTTTATGATTCTTACAGCTTCCATGAACAGGCCGGAGTCGCCCTCCTCGCGGAGGGCGTGGATAGAAATTTTGCCCCCTGAGAAGGCCCACGCCGCCCGGATGTCGCCCTCCTCGCGGAGGGCGTGGATAGAAATATCTGCTGCCTGGACAGTGAAGCCCAGGTGCATGAGTCGCCCTCCTCGCGGAGGGCGTGGATAGAAATTTGCTGGCCATGATGGTCATGGTGCCATCCTTGGTCGCCCTCCTCGCGGAGGGCGTGGATAGAAATCGTATCTCACCCGGTGCAGGTGGCCATGAACGAAGTCGCCCTCCTCGCGGAGGGCGTGGATAGAAATACCGCGACATCCGCCACGGCGAAAAGGGTCAACATGTCGCCCTCCTCGCGGAGGGCGTGGATAGAAATCGATCAGCACATTTTTCTGGAGTGCGAGACCGAGGGTCGCCCTCCTCGCGGAGGGCGTGGATAGAAATATAAATTCTGCCCGCTGCTTCTCCGTCATCCCGGCGTCGCCCTCCTCGCGGAGGGCGTGGATAGAAATCAGCACCGGCGCAAGCATCGGGACGCCGCGCCGCTGGTCGCCCTCCTCGCGGAGGGCGTGGATAGAAATATCTTTCCCGGAAAGCCTGACGCTGAAACCCGCGCAGTCGCCCTCCTCGCGGAGGG
>OCHJ01001516.1_pt1 | contig 16987 bp, 11 predicted proteins | sample 1538381 | NCBI WGS metagenome assembly OCHJ01 (sample SAMN04571688, study PRJEB22368) | human gut metagenome | biome: human gut; material: stool | host: Homo sapiens | place: Luxembourg | collected 2012-06-29 | reverse complement strand
CAGGGCATGAAGCAGCTCATGGCGGGCGGCGGCGTGGCGCTCATCGGCGTCATTCTCGTTCCCCTGCTCTCCGGCCTGTTCGGTTAATCGCCCGCACGAATCCTTCGCGGCGTCCGCCCCCAGGGCGGGCGCTGCGGGAAAGGAGGGTAAAGCCCATTGGATTTGATATGGCAGAAATTCACCGAATGGCTGAAGGAGCTGCTGATCAGCGGCATCATGGACAACGTGAACGGACTGTTTGACAACGTGAACAGCCGCGTGGCGGGCATCGCCGGACAGGTGGGCGCTACGCCCCAGGGCTGGAACAGCGGCGTCTACGGCATGATCCGAACGCTGTCGGACAATGTGATTTTGCCCATCGCGGGCGTGATCCTGGCCTTTGTCATGACGCTGGAGCTGATTCAGCTCATTACGGAAAAGAACAATATGCACGACGTGGACACCTGGATGTTCTTCAAATGGATATTCAAGACCGCCTGCGCCGTGCTCATCGTCACCAACACATGGAACATCGTCATGGGCGTGTTCGAGGCGGCTCAGAGCGTCGTCAACAGCGCGTCGGGCATTATCATATCGGACACGTCTCTGACGTTTAACGAGCATATCGCGGGATTTGAAGCTGCGCTTGCGGAAATGGAGGTCTGGTCGCTGCTGGGGCTGTGGCTGGAGTCCGTGGTCGTGCATCTTTCCATGTGGGCGCTGACCATCTGCATTTTCATCATCTGCTACGGCAGGATGATCGAGATCTACTGCGTGACCTCCATCGCGCCCATCCCCATGGCGACCATGGTCAACCGTGAATGGGGGCAGATGGGCCAGAATTACCTCAGAAGCCTGCTGGCGCTGGGCTTTCAGGGCTTCCTCATCATCGTCTGCGTGGCGATCTACGCGGTGCTGATTCAGAACATCGTGGTGGAGAGCAGCGTCTCGGCGGCCATATGGACGTGCATGGGGTACACGGTGCTGCTGTGCTTCACGCTGTTTAAGACGAGCTCCCTTGCCAGGAGCCTGTTCCATGCCCACTGACGGAGGTGATGAGATTTGGCATACGTTCCCGTACCCAAGGACTTGAACGCGGTGAAAACCAAGGTCATGTTCAATTTAACAAAACGGCAGATTCTGTGCTTTGGCGGCGGCGCGCTCATCGGCGTACCGCTTTTCTTTCTGCTCAAGGGCCATATCGGCAGCAGCGCGGCGGCCCTTTGCATGATGCTGGTCATGCTGCCCTTCTTCCTGCTGGCTATGTATGAAAAGAACGGTCAGCCGCCGGAGAAGCTCATCCGCAACATCGTGCAGGTGTGCTTCCTGCGCCCCAAACAGCGCCCGTACAGGACGAACAATTTCTACGACCTGCTGAACCGGCAGGATATTTTGGATAAGGAGGTCTACGCGATTGTCCACAAACAAAACCCCCGCAAGAAAGCTCACACGAGCCGAGCGAAAGCAGATCGACGCGGCGATTGCAAGAGCAAAGCGTCAGGATAAGCGAAAGAAGTCCGCACAGGACAGCATCCCGTTTCAGCGGATGTACCCCGACGGCGTGTGCCGCGTGACGGACAATTACTACACGAAAACCGTGCAGTTTCAGGATATCAACTACCAGCTCAACCAGAACGAGGACAAGACCGCCATTTTCGACGGCTGGTGCGATTTCCTCAACTATTTTGATTCCTCCATCCGCTTCCAGCTCTCCTTCATCAACCTCTCCGCCACGCGGGATACCTACGCCCGGCGCATCGCCATCCCCTTGCAGGGCGACTGCTTCGACAAGCTCCGCACCGAGTACACCGGGATGCTGCAAAGCCAGCTTGCACGGGGCAACAACGGGCTTATTAAGACCAAGTACCTGACCTTCGGCGTGGAGGCGGACAGCCTGAAAGCGGCAAAGCCCCGATTGGAGCGCATCGAGACGGATATCCTCAACAACTTCCGCCGTCTGGGCGTGACGGCGGAGAGCCTGAACGGGATGGAGCGCCTGCGCCTGCTGCACGGGATGCTCCACATGGACGAGCCGCAGCCCTTCCGCTTCTCCTGGGACTGGCTGGCTCCCTCCGGGCTGTCGGTGAAGGACTTCATCGCGCCCAGCGCCTTTGAGTTCAAGACCGGCAGCAGCTTCGGCGTGGGCAGCAAGACCGGCTGCGTATCCTTCTTACAGATTTTAGCGCCGGAGCTCAACGACCGGATGCTGGCGGATTTTCTGGATATGGAAAGCTCCCTTATCGTCAGTATGCACGTCCAGTCCGTGGATCAGGTAAAGGCCATCAAGACCATTAAGCGCAAGATCACCGACTTGCAGAAAATGACCATTGAGGAGCAGAAAAAAGCGGTGCGTTCCGGCTACGATATGGATATTATCCCCTCCGACCTTGCCACCTACGGCACGGAGGCGAAAAAGCTCTTGCAGGAGCTGCAAAGCCGCAACGAGCGTATGTTCCTTTTGACCTTCCTTGTGGTGAACGTGGCGGACAACAGGCAGCGCCTCGGCAACAACGTCTTTCAGGCGGGCTCCATCGCCCAGAAGTACAACTGCCAGCTCACGCGGCTGGACTTTCAGCAGGAGGAGGGCTTCATGTCCGCGCTGCCGCTGGGGTATAACCAGATCGAGATCCAGCGGGGGCTGACCACCTCCAGCGTGGCGATTTTTGTGCCGTTTACCACCCAGGAGCTGTTTCAGGACGGCAAGGAAGCCCTGTACTGCGGGCTGAACGCCCTTTCCAACAACCTCATCATGGTGGACAGAAAGCTGCTGAAAAACCCCAACGGGCTGATCTTAGGCACGCCCGGAAGCGGCAAGTCCTTCTCCGCCAAGCGGGAGATCGCCAACGTGTTCCTCGTCACAAACGACGATATCATCATCTGCGACCCGGAGGCGGAGTACGGGCCGCTGGTGGAGCACCTGCACGGGCAGGTGGTGAAAATCTCGCCCACCTCCACCGACTACCTGAACCCCATGGATTTGAACCTGAATTACAGCGATGATGAAAACCCGCTGAGTCTGAAATCCGACTTCATCCTCTCCCTGTGCGAGCTGATCGTGGGCGGTAAGGACGGCCTCATGCCGGTGGAAAAGACCATCATCGACCGCTGTGTGCGCTCTGTCTACCGGGAATACCTGAGCGACCCCCGCCCGGAAAAGATGCCTATTTTAGAGGACTTGTACAACGAGCTTCGCAGGCAGGACGAAAAGGAAGCGCAGTATATCGCCACGGCGCTGGAAATCTACGTCACCGGCTCCCTCAACGTGTTCAACCACCGCAGCAACGTGAATATCGAAAACCGTGTGGTCAGCTTCGATATCAAGGAGCTGGGCAAACAGCTCAAAAAGATCGGGATGCTGGTGGTACAGGACGCAGTGTGGAACCGCGTCACAATTAACCGGGAACAGCGCAAGTCCACCCGCTACTATATCGACGAAATGCACCTTCTTTTGAAGGAGGAGCAGACCGCCGCGTATACGGTGGAGATATGGAAGCGCTTCCGCAAGTGGGGCGGCGTTCCCACGGGCATCACCCAGAACGTCAAAGACCTGCTATCCAGCCGTGAGGTGGAGAACATCTTTGAAAACTCCGACTATGTGTATATGCTCAACCAGGCTTCTGGCGACCGGCAGATTCTTGCAAAGCAGCTCAACATCTCGCCGCACCAGCTCTCGTATGTGACCCAATCCGCCGAGGGCGAGGGGCTTTTGTTCTACGGCAGCGTGATCCTGCCCTTCGTAGACCGCTTCCCCAAGGATACGGAGCTGTACAAAATCATCACGACCAAGTTATCGGAGCAGGTGCAGTCAGAATAGAAACGAGAAAGGATGTGCGAATATGAATAACCACCTGATGATCTTTGAAAACCCGGAGTTCGGAGCTGTACGCAGCATCCTGATCGACGGCGAACCGTGGTTTGTAGCAGCCGACGTGTGTAAAGCGCTGGAGCTTGAAAAAACAAACCGGGCTTTAAGCAGGCTCGACGACGACGAAAAGGGTGCTCATTCAGTGAGCACCCCCGGCGGCAGGCAGCGAATGTCTATCATCTCTGAATCTGGATTGTACTCGCTTATTCTCGGCTCCCGCAAGCCGGAAGCGAGAGCCTTCAAGCGCTGGATTACCCATGAGGTCATTCCCTCCATCCGCAAGCACGGCGCGTATATGACGGACAGCCTGTTGGATGCGCTGGAGGCGCACCCCGAGGCCGTGCCGGAGTACCTGAACCGTCTGCGCAGCGAAAACGCCCGAAACCGGGAGCTGACCCGCCGTCTCCGGCTTGCCCTCCCCAAAGCGGAGTATTACGACGCCTTTGTTGACCCTGCGGACTGCACCAACATCCGCACCACCGCCAAGGAGCTGGGCGTTCCCGAAAAGCAGTTTACCCGGTATCTGGAGGAAAAGAAGTATCTGTTCCGGGACAAGAACCGCAAGCTCTTTCCCCGTGCGGTCAAAAAGAGCGCCGGTCTGTTTCTGGTGAGGGACTTCTACACCGAGCGCGGCAAGCTGGGACACTATACCCTCATCACCCCGGCGGGCAAGCGGCATTTTCTGGAGAGAACGGATGAAATTCTGTTTGAATAACGCTTTTAATCCATCAGCAGTCCCATCAGGAGGTGATGAATATGGCAAAACGCTCGCCAAGGCTGATTTTCACCGAGGAAGAACGTGCCCTGCCGGAGCTGGAACGAGCTGTCCGCAAGGCGGACAGGGCGGCGGTTAAGCTGGAAAAGGCCGAAGCGAAAATTCCCAAGAAAACCGTAAAGGTCAAGGAGCGCGTTGCGGACGCCGAGAGCGGCAAGGTCACGACGCGCCTTTTCTTTGAGGAGGCAGACAAAAAGCGTCCGCCCTCCAGGCTGGCCCACGCCGCAAGGAAAGCGCCGCTGGATACCATCCGCAGCGCAGTCCACCGCAAGCTCCGGGAGGAGGGCGACGACAACCCCGGCACGGAGGCGGCGAACACCCTGACCGAGACGGCGGAGCGCACCTGGCGCATTGCGGAATCGGCGCACCGCTCCCATGCGGAAAAGCCCTACCGCAAAGCGGACAAGGCGGAAGCCGCCGCAGACAAAGCCAATCTCAAGGCGCTGAACAAACAGTACGAGCAGGAATACGGCAGGGCTTCCAACCCCTATTCCCGTTGGCAGCAGAAGCAGGCCATTAAAAAGGAATACGCCGCCGCAAAAGCGGGGAACGGCGCGAGGAACACCGTCAAAGCGTCCGAGACCACCGCGAAGGCGGCAAAGCGCGCCGCCGAGGGAAGCAAAAAGGCCGGCAGCTTTTTTGTACGGCACAAGAAGGGCTTTCTCATTGCGGGCGGCGTCGCCGCCGTGATATTGCTGCTCATGACCTGCATTTCCTCCTGCTCCACGCTGTTTCAGGGCGGGGTGTCCGGCATTGCATCCTCCACCTATCCGCTGGAGGATGCGGATATGCTGGCGGCGGAAGCCGCCTACTGCGCCATGGAGGACGAGCTGCGGGAATACCTGAACAGCTACGAAAGCACCCACGATTACGACGAGTACCACTTCGACCTGGACGAGATTGAGCACGACCCCTATGTGCTCATTTCCATGATTACCGCCCTCAAGGGCGGAGAATGGACGATTGACGAAATAGGCGGGATTCTGGAGACGCTGTTTGAAAAGCAGTATATCTTAACGGAAACCGTCGCCACGGAAACCAGATACCGCACCGAAACGCATATCGGCTATTACACCGACGAAAACGGCAATCTGCAAAGCTACGAGTACGAGGCGGAGGTTCCCTACACCTGGTATATCTGCCATGTGGAGCTGGAAAACTTCAACCTCTCCCATGTGCCGGTGCATATCATGTCCCACGATCAGCTCTCCATGTACGCCGTGTATATGAGCGTGCTGGGCAACCGCCCCGACCTGTTCCCCGGCTCCCCGTATGTGAACCGGTACTACCACACCCAGTATGAGAAGTACGAGATACCCCCGGAAGCGCTGGCGGATGAACAGTTCGCCGCCATCATCAAGGAAGCGGAGAAGTATCTGGGCTACCCCTATATCTGGGGCGGCAGCACGCCCGCCACCTCCTTCGACTGCTCCGGCTTCGTTTCGTATGTCTACAACAACTGCGGCCTGCATTGGCACTTCGGCAGGCTGGGCGTGGAGGGGCTGCGGGGCATGTGCGCCTATGTCTCCCCGGAGAGCGCCCGTCCCGGCGACCTGATATTCTTTGAAAAGACCTACGACACCGCAGGCGCGTCCCATGTGGGCATCTATGTGGGCAATAACAGGATGCTCCACTGCGGCGACCCCATTCACTACGCTTCCATCGACACGAGCTACTGGCGAAGCCATTTTCTCCAGTTTGGCAGATTACCTTAGCAACAACCATATCAACGCAAAAAGGAGGATGTTATGAACCCGCGACTTGAAAAGCTGCGTCAGGAGCGCGAGAAGCTGGCGGAAAAGCTCACATCGCTGACCGCACGGCTCAAAGCCCTGGACGAGCAGATTCTGAAGCTGGAAAACACGGATATTGTGGGCATCGTCCGCGAGAACGGGCTGACCATCGAGCAGCTCGCGGCGCTGATGGCGATGCTGGAAAAGCGTCCAACGGCGGCGCTGCCCGACGAATACAGAAAAACGGAGGATTTTACGGATGAAGAATAAATGGAGATTTTTTGCCGTGACGCTGGCCGTCGTGCTCTGCATGACGGTCTTTTCCGTTACGGCCTATGCAGGCGGCGGCGATATGGTCGATTCGACAATGGGCGACCCGACCATGGAAACCCCAACTGCAACCACACAGCCGGAGAATACGAATACCGGTGAGCAGACCCCAAACGGACAGACCCTGACCGTGCTTGTGACCGAAAATGCGGACGGAAGCCATACCGTGACCATCGGGGATCGGAGCTGGACGCTTCCCGCCAAACGGGAGCAGGCCGGAAAGGTGGTCAACGTCCGCACCTATTTGAACCTGCGCACCGGCCCCGGCACGGATTACACCGTGGTCGGGCATCTGCTTAACGGCGCGGAGGTGAAGGTGCTGGAGGAAAGCAACGGCTGGTACAAGGTGGTCGTGCCGGAGCAGACAGGCTATGTATACGGCAAATACCTTGACGTCATGAACGCACCGACAGAAAACAGCGGCAACGATACGGATATGGCGGGACTTCTGGAGATACTGCTGCAATATTACGCCGCTGCCGGAGGTTCCGCGCCACTGACCCCGGACGGCAACCTGACGCTCATAGACGATATCGGCTCCGCTTTCGGCGCAGGCAAGCAGTTCATCACCGTGACGACCAAGGGCGGCAACACCTTTTATCTCATCATCGACCGAGACGATAAGGGCAATGAGAACGTCCATTTCCTGAATCTTGTGGACGAGGCCGACCTGCTGGCGCTGACCAAGGACGGCGAGAGCATCGTCCCCGCCTGCTCCTGCACGGACAAATGCGCCGTGGGCAAAATCAACACGGGCTGCAAGGTGTGCAGAACCAATATGAGCGAGTGCGCGGGCAAGGAAGTGACGGAACCCACGCCACAGCCCGCCGAGCCTGCGGAGACCGCGCCTGAAAAGAGTACCGGCGGCGCGGGGCTTGTTGTGGTCGTCCTCCTGCTCCTGCTGGGCGGAGGCGGTGCGCTGTACTGGTTCAAGCTCCGCAAGCCCAAGGCCGACACCCGCGGGGCGGACGACCTGGACGATTATGACTACGGCGAGGACGAGGAAGATGAGGATTACGAGTTTGAAGCCGAGGACGAGACAGACGCCGGGGAGGATGAAGAAAAGTGACACAGACTGTCAGCACAGAATCGCCCATGGAGCTGTCGCCCCGCGAGAAGCTGATTCAGGTCATGAAGCGCGAGCAGGCGCTCATGGTCAAACAGGTGCTTTCCCAGAAGCCCGGATACCGGGGCGGCAAGAAAGCCTTTGAATACTTCATCCGGCAGAAGATCGTAAAAGCCGTGGAAGCGGGCTGCGGGGACGCGGAGGCGCTGCTCCGCACCCCCAAGCCCGTCAAATCCATCTACTGCGACTTCAAATACTATTTCGACGAATACAGCTACGCAAACTGTGACCTGTATGTGGAGAAGGCCATCGAGGACTGCGGGAACAACACCCTGCGCAAGGAGTTCCTGCGGGCAAAGGGCTGGGACGCGCCGGATGATTTCGATATCAACGATGAGGAGGAATAAAGGAATATGAACGAATACCGATTGGTTGTGTGTGAAAAGCCCTCCGTGGCAAGGAGCATTGCCGCCGTTTTTGGCGCAGGCAAACGCGGGGACGGCTTTCTTTCGGGCGGCGGCTATCTCGTCTCCTGGTGCTTCGGGCATCTTGCGGAGCTTTCGGATGCGGACGCTTACGATGAAAAGTACGGCAAATGGCGAAGGGAGGACTTGCCCATTCTGCCGGAAAGCTGGCAGTACACCGTGGCGCGGGACAAGCAGAAGCAGATGAACACCCTGCGCACCCTCATGCACAGAGAGGACGTTTGCGAGGTCATCAACGCCTGCGACGCCGGGCGCGAGGGCGAGCTGATCTTCCGCACGGCGTATAATCTCAACAACTGCCGCAAGCGCGTAAAGCGGCTCTGGATCTCCTCCATGGAGGATGCGGCGATTCTCCATGGTTTTGACAATCTCCGCGACGGCGCGGAGTACGACAACCTCTACGCCTCCGCCCTCTGCCGCAGCAAGGCGGACTGGCTGGTGGGCATCAACGCCACCCGCCTGTTTTCCGTGATGTACCACCGCACCCTGAACGTAGGGCGCGTGGTATCGCCCACGCTTGCGCTGCTGGTGCAGCGGGAAGCGGAGATCAATGCCTTTCAGCCGGAGAGCTTTTACACCGTCCATCTGGACTTTGACGGCTTCTCCGCCGCAGGCGGGCGCATGAAGGAGCAGGATGAGGCGGAGCGGCTTGCCGGGGACTGCAACAGCAAAGCCGCCGCTGTTACCTCCGTCGTGCAGACGGAAAAGACAGAGAAAGCCCCGGGGCTCTACGACCTGACCACGCTCCAGCGGGATGCGAACCGCTTGCTTGGGTACACGGCGCAGCAGACGCTGGATTACCTGCAAAGTCTCTATGAAAAGAAGCTCTGCACCTACCCCCGCACCGACAGCCGCTACCTCACCGACGATATGGAGAGTGGCGTAAACGCGCTGGTGCTGTGCTGCGCCGGTATCTGCGGCACGGAGCCGCCCGCAGCCGTCTGTTCGGGGCAGGTGTGCAGCAGCAAAAAGGTCAGCGACCACCACGCCGTCGTTCCCACGATGGCAGCGGGCGAAACGGATTTGGAAACCTTGCCCGCAGGCGAACGGGAGATCCTGCGCCTTGCCGCCCGTCAGGTGCTTATGGCGGTCAGCGCACCCTTCGTCTATCTGGAGACCGAGGCAAGGCTGGACTGCGGCGGAAATGCCTTTTCTGCCAAGGGGAAAACGGTGGTGCAGCCCGGTTGGAAAGCATATGCGGATGCGGAGCTTACGGACAAGACCCTACCGGAACTTTCCGAGGGACAGATGCTTTCCGTTTCCTCCTGCGCGGTCAAAGAGGGAAAAACGACCCCGCCCAAACAATTCACCGAGGATACGCTTCTGTCGGCTATGGAGACGGCGGGCAAGGAGGATATGCCGGAGGATGCCGAGAGAAAGGGATTGGGAACTCCCGCGACAAGGGCGGCGGTCATTGAAAAGCTGGTGGCCACGGGCTTTGCGGAGCGCAGAAAGGCGAAGAAATCTGTACGCCTCGTTCCCACCGAAGCGGGCGTTTCCCTCATTACCGTGCTGCCCGAACAGCTCCAGTCCCCGCTGCTCACCGCCGAATGGGAGCACCGCCTCAAGGAGATCGAATGCGGCGAGCTGGGCGCGGACGAGTTCCTCGACGGCATTCAGAAAATGGTTTCCGGTCTTGTTCGGGACGCTGCGCCTGTGGACGGCGCGGAGGTGCTGTTCCCCTCCGGCAGACCCGTTGTGGGCAAATGCCCCCGCTGCGGCGCAGAGGTCACGGAGAGCAAAAACGGCTATTTCTGTGAGAGACGAAGCTGCAAGTTCGGGCTGTGGCGGGACAACCGCTTCCTTGCCGCCAAGAAGATCAGCCTGACAAAGAAGATGGCTTCCTCGCTCCTGGCGCAGGGACGCGCCTACGCCAGCGGCGTCTACTCCGAGAAAACCGGCAAGACCTACGACGCATTCATCGTGCTGGAGGACGACGGCGCGCGTTCCTCCTATAAGCTGGACTTCACCAAGTGACCCTCACAGGCTCCCGCACGGGCGTTTCATTCCCCTGCGGGAGCCGCTGTTTTTACCATGATTCAAAGGAGGTATGCATGAAATGGCTGAAAAACAGACCAACAAGGAACGGCTCAAGGACATCACCGACAGCATTGAGACGGGCATAAAGGAGCTGTTTGAGAGCGACAGATACAGGCAGTACCTTGCCACCATGAGCCGCTTTCACCGCTACAGCGTCAACAACACCATGCTCATCTATATGCAGCGCCCCGACGCTACCCATGTGGCGGGCTTCAACAAATGGCGCGACCAGTTCGGAAGGAGCGTTAAGAAGGGCGAAAAGGGCATTAAGATCATCGCCCCCACGCCCTTCAAGAAGAAAATCGAGCAGCAGAAATTAGACCCCGACACCAAGCTCCCCCTGCGGGACGAGAACGGCGATATTATCACGGAGGAAAAGACGGTGCAAATTCCCATGTACAAGCCCGTGGTGGTATTCGACGTGCAGCAGACCGCAGGCAAGCCCCTGCCGGAGCTGGCGGCGAACCTTACGGGGGACGTGCAGAATTACGAGGTGTTCATGGAAGCTCTGCGCCGCAGCGCGCCCGTCCCCATCTTCTTTGAGAAGCTGGCGGAGAATATGGACGGTTACTTCTCTGTGGACAAACAGCGCATCGCTGTCCGCGAAGGCATGAGCGAGGTACAGACGGTCTGCGTCGCCGTCCATGAGATCGCCCACTCCAAGCTCCACAATAAGGACGAAATCGGGGAAAAATATCAGGAGATTGAGCTGTTCGGCAAGCCTGCGCTGTTTTCAAACGGGCGCATCGACCGGGATAAGCTGCCGGAGGGCTTGTATGCGTATGACCTGCGCGGCTCGGATTACGATCCGGGGCTGCCCGTGACCATTCAGGAGCACGTTGTGGTGAACCACGCGGCAACCGTCATCACAGCAGCGCCCATTGAGCTGCCGGAGCAGGGCTTTCTTTATTTAGGCGAGGACGGGCTGAACTTCACAGGCGGCGAGCAGACCGTGAAGGAGTTTTGGCACGCACAGTACCCGGAAAAGGCAAAGCTCTCACGCGCTGCCGAGGAGATTCAGGCGGAGAGCATCTCCTTCGCCGTCTGCGCCTATTACGGCATTGAGACAGGCGAAAACAGCTTCGGGTATCTGGCGGCCTGGGCAAAGGACAGGGAGCTGACCGAGCTTCGCGCATCGCTGGAGACCATCAACCGAACCTCATCCTCCCTGATTACGGATATCGACCGCCATTACGCGGAAATCTGCAAGGAGCGCGGGCTGGACAAGGAGACGGAGAGCCTTGCCGCCCAGCCTGTGCAGGAGATCGCCGTGCAGGAACCTGAGCCGGTCACAGCGCCGGATAACGGCTGCGTCCCCGACCCTGCCATCTCCGTGGAGAGCATGAACGCCTACGGCTACACCGATTCCAATATGCTGCCGCTGACAAAAGAGCGCGCGCTGGAGCTCATGGAACGGGACGTGAGCGTGTATATGCTTCACACGGACAACACCGAGGCCATGGCGTTCGATGCGGAGGAAGTCCGCAGCTTTGACGGCATTTTCGGCGTGGAAGCCTCCGAATGGGAGACGATCAAAGACCGCCTTGCGCCTACGGACTATGAAAAGGCGTTCCTCGACAACCCTGCCGACAGCTTTGCCATCTATCAGCTTCGGGATAATGACGATACGGCGCAGCTCCGCTTTATGAACGCCGAGTATCTGGCACAAAAGGGGTTTTCCGCCCAAAAGGAGAATTACGCCGCCGTCTATGCGGGCGGCCTCGACCGCAGGGGCGATACGCAGGACAGGTTGGACGCGCTGTATGAGACCTTCAACATCCGCCGCCCGGAGGATTTCAAGGGACACTCCTTGTCCGTCAGCGACATCGTAGCGCTGAAGCAGAACGGCGTGGTATCCTGTCATTACGTGGATTCCCGGGGCTTCAAGGCGCTGCCCGACTTCCTCAAGCCGGAAAACTATCTCAAAAACGCGGAGATGGCCATGGAGGACGACTACGGCATGATCGACGGCGTTATCAACAACGGGCCGAAGCAGACCGTGGCAGAGCTGGAGGAACAGGCAAAGTCCGGCAAGCCCATCTCCCTCATGGAGCTGGCGCAGGCGGCGCGCCGGGAACAGGCGCAGGCGGCACGGCAGGAGAAGAAGCCCTCCGTGCTGGCAAAGCTCTGTCCTCCCGTCAACGAGCCGAAAAAGACAGCGCGTTCAAGGCGCGCGGAAAGAGAGCTGCTATGATGAATTTTACCAACGATGAAATGAACCTCATGTGCATCTACCAGAGCGACAGCCGCAGCGGGCTGATTGCCGCCCTCACCGAAATGCGCGGATACCTGGACGAGGACGAAGTCGAGCTGCGAGCGCTGACCGACAGCGCCCTGCAAAAGCTGGGCGAAATCACCGACGAGGACTTCGCGGAGCTGGAGCTGGTGCCGGACTTCGACACGGACGAATAAGGCGGATGCGGCGGGAGCGGCCTTCGGGTCGCTCCCGCTTTGCCTCCACAATCCTATTTCCCAAAATCGAAAAAGTTTTAATTTTGGGAAATAGAACATCGACATACAAGAGAGAGTGTCCCATTTCCTGCATAGGATTCGGGACGTTTTCGGATATACCGCCCCTTACATAGAGCGTCCGTTCCGGGCGCTCTAAATTTATGCCATGAAGGAGGAACAATATGCCGAGCAAGCTACAAACGTATATGCAGATGGCGGACGAGGCGCAGCGGCAGATCACCGGCAGCTACCGGGGCTGGACGGGCTTTCTCACCACCGCCGCAAGGCTGTACAAATACCCCTACGCCGAACAGGTCATGATCCACGCCCAGCGTCCGGACGCCACCGCCTGCGCGGAGTACGACTTCTGGAACGAAAAGATGGGTCGGTATGTCCGCAGGGGCTCCAAGGGCATCGCCCTCATCGACAGCAGCGGCGAAAGGCCGAGGCTTCGGTACGTGTTCGACGTGTCGGATACGGGCGGCAGAGAATTTCCCAAGAGCCGCTATCTGTGGGAATACCGGGAGGAACACGCGGACGCGGTAAGCGCCATGCTGGAAAGCCGCTACGGTGTGGACGGAAAAGGAGGGCTTCCCGACCAGCTTGAGCGCATCGCGTCTCAGCTTGCGGAGGAATACTGGCGGGACTATAAGCGGGATATCCTCGCCATCGTTGACGATTCCTTTCTTTACGGGTATGATGAATTTAACGTAGGAGCGGCCTTCCAAAGCGCCGCCGCCGTCAGCATCGCCTACTCGCTCATGTCCCGCTGCGGGCTTGAAGCGGACGACCGCTTCGAGCATGAGGATTTCCTGAGCATCTTCGATTTCAACACCCCGGAAGCCGCCGCCGAGCTGGGCACGGCGGTGAGCCGGATCAACGGAGAGGTGCTGCGGCAGATCGAAGTCACCATCAAGAATTACGAGCGCGAGAAACTCGCGGAAAGGAGCCATAGCCATGACAGAGCTGACCTACACCAAGAACGGGGACTACCTGATTCCCGACCTGACGCTGAGCGAGACGCCGGAGGACGCGAGACCCCTGGGCAAGTACGGGAGACTGCGCAGGAGCTACCTTCAGGAGCACAGACCGGGGCTGTACAGCCGTCTGGTGCTGTCGGAGAAGCTGTTCCCGCATCTGCGGGAGATCGACGAGACGGCGAACCGGAGGCTGGAGCAGATGATGCCGGAGCTGATGAAGTCAGCGGGCGTGACGGAGGAGCTGAAAGCCCGCGACCAGATGAAATGGGTGGGGCTGATGAACAGCCTGAAAGCGCAGGCCGAGGAGATCATCCTCAGCGAGCTGGTATACAACTGACCAACGACGCGCCGGAAGCGGAACCGGCGCAGCCTCCGATACCGCAGGCATACCAACTGAGCCTGTTCCCCACGGAGGAAGAGCAAATCGCATATATCGCAGAAGCGGAGAGCTACACGCCCTCCGCTTTTTCCATGTCCATCCCGCAGTCGGATATCGACCACATTCTGCGCATGGAGGGCAACGCCGACTATGCCCGCATGAAGATCGCCACGGAGTTCTCCAAGGGCAAGAGTGCGGAAGAAATCGCGGCGTTTCTTCAAAGCAGCTTCCACGGCGGCAACGGCGTCGTCACCGAGAGCGGCAGATATTCCGCGTGGTACGCCGACGCCGGCATCCACATCGCCAATGGGGACGCGGCAAGATACCTGACCTCCGCAAAGGTCGTAAGCTGGCAGGAGGCGGCGGAGCGCATCGGACAGCTTTTGGAGCAGGGCGAATACGCCGCCAATGTGGAGCTTGCGGAAGCGCCGGGGCATGAGCGCGCGGAGCTGGCGCAGTCTATCTGGTATCTACGGCAGGATTTAAGCGAAAAGGCACGGGAGCAGGGCTATCTCTCCTGCCTGTCGGATATGCGGGGCGGCGGTTTCCCGGAGGAAACGGCGCGGCTTGCCGGGCGGCTGAGAGACCCTGCGTTCCGCGAAGTCCTCATGGACGATTTAGCACAGCTCCGATCCGACTACCGGGAGGACAGGAGCCTGCTGCGCTTCCATTACCACAAGCCGGACAATATCGAGCAGAGTCTGCGGGAGCTGTCCCTGCCCCGCAGGGAGTACCGCGCCGAAATGGCGGAGATCCCCGCCGTGCAGCGGTTTATTACCGAGGACGAGATCGCCGCGACCCTGACCCGCGGCAGCAATATTGAAGGGAGCAAGGGGCGCATCTACGCCTATTTCAAAGAAAAGCACAGCCCCAAAGAGCAGGCGGACTTCCTGAGAAAGGAATACGGCATTGGAGGCAGCTCCCACGCAGTATCCAGCGCGTCCCACAGCGGTGAGGATCACAGCGGCAAGGGCGTCAGCCTGAAAAAGCAGGACTGTCCCGATGTGCAGTTAAAATGGAGCAAGGTTGCCTCCCGTATCTCCGAGCTGATCCGCAAGGACCGTTTTCTGACCCCGGAGGAAAAGACACAGTACGAGCAGCTTCAGCGGCAGACCGCAGCGCGAAGCGCAGCATGGAATGACTACAATGCCGCAAAGGAAGCCCACCCGGACGACCTCGTGCTGTTTCAGGTGGGCGATTTCTTTGAGTTGTACGGTGAGGACGCAAAACAGGCGGCGGGGCTGCTGGATATGAATCTGACCACCCGCAACATCCCCGGTGCTGGCCGTGTGGAGATGTGCGGTGTACCGTCGCACAATTTAGAGATGTATGTGGAGAAATTGCGCGATAAGTATGATGTGACGATTGCCGAAGCGCCGGACTTTAGAGCTGAGCGCCACATTTACACGCTGCGCTCTATCGACCATGAAGCAGAAGCCGCCATCAATGCTTATGAAGCAGAGTTCGGCGCGGACGGCACGAGGGTGTTCCGCGATCCTGCCGCAGAGCAGCCACAGCCCACCGTGGCAGAGCTGTTTGAGGGGTATAAGCTGACCGTGGGCAACGCGCTTGTCGCGGACGACGCTTTCCTCAACGCCTGCCGCAACTCCGACCGGGAGAACGCCTATCTGGAGGGCGCGGCGGCAATCCGGCGCATCGTCACAGAATCCGGCGATTTGCAGCTCACACGGCTTTATTTCGATATGCCCGCGTTCCACAACCGGCTCCATCAGGAGCTTTTGGACGAGCTGTATCCCACGCTGGCAACCACGGTCACGTCCTCACCCTACAAGGTCACGCAGGCGGACATCGACGCGGCCTTGCAGAGCTGGAACGGCAGGATTGAAAGCAAGCACGCAGTTGTCCGCTATATGAAGGCTCATGCCCGCGACAGGGATACCGCCGCATGGCTGGCAGCGGAATACGGCGTGAAGGATGCTTCCAAGCCGCTGCAAATCTCCGTGGGCAATTCCGAGCCGGTCACGCTGTCATGGGCAAAGGTGCAGCGGCGCATTGCGCAGCTCATTCAATCCGATAGCTTCTACACCGAGCAGGAGCAGGACAACTTTGACAATATTGACCCCATCGCCATCCGGGAAGCGCTTGCTGAACGCGGTATTGTAAATGGGCAGATTGTGGATGCGGAGGCTAATCGCAACAGCCCCTTCGTCCGGCAGGTCATGGAGGATGTGGAGCGGATCGCGGCGCAGGAAGCGCAGGAAAGAATGGCACAGCAGGAAGAACCTGCCCTTGACCCCGCAGACCGTTTCCATGTGGTAAGCCTTGACCGGGGCTTCCGTACCCTGTACGCCGTGTGGGACGACGAGACCCACGGCTACCATGTGGACGCGGACGGCGTGACCGAGGAATTTACAAGCGAATGGCAAGCGGAAGCGTACCGTCTGGATCTGCAAGGACAGGCGGAGCAGGCGCTTTTAGAGCGGGCAAAGGGACTGATCTCCGACTTCTGCCGGAACGAATACGGCTCCGAGGCGGATTTCAGCGACCCGGCGAAGGTCGGCGTCGCCTACACCACCGTCACCGACGATGAGATTCCCATTCAGGTGAACATCGACCTTGTGAATTACCGACTGGAGCGCTATCTGGATGACGCGCATCTGGAAACCCGGCAGTACGGCTCTTTGAAGGAGCTTATTACCAACGAGCTGGAAAACCTCGATTTCAGCGACCTCATTCATGTTTCGGATGAGGATGTGGAGCAGCACCGCTGGCGCGTGCCGGAGGAAGCAGTTGCGGAAGCTCCCGAAACGGCTCCTGTCCCGCAGAGAGAACCGTTCCCGTATTCCGCAGGCGATACGGTGTATCTGGAAAACGGCAAGCCCTATATTATCGAGAGCATCGGCGTCTTTGATATTACCCTCAGCGACCCGACGCTTTTCTATC
>OCHJ01001503.1_pt1 | contig 17121 bp, 20 predicted proteins | sample 1538381 | NCBI WGS metagenome assembly OCHJ01 (sample SAMN04571688, study PRJEB22368) | human gut metagenome | biome: human gut; material: stool | host: Homo sapiens | place: Luxembourg | collected 2012-06-29 | reverse complement strand
ATATATTTCACATGGAATCTTCCCTTTAAGCTAATTCATGGAGCGGATTGAGAATTCGTTATTGGCTTCACAGCCTCTTTGGGTGAAGCAGGCTAGTCATCGTTTCTTTAGACTAATCAATCATTACTCCTATAATTATTTGTTATATTCCTCTGATAATGAAAAAGACACTCATTACGCTCATTGCTCTGGCGGGAATAGCTCATGCCGATTTTATATGGAACGGCGGTGAGAGCATTACTCAGGAGCTTTGGCAGACAGAATCCAGCTGGACCGTCACCGGTTCAGATTCCTGGCCGTCGGCAGGAACCGGTCCCGGCACGCCCAATTCCAACGCATGGTCTCTTATTTCCGTTTCCGGCGCGAGCGGAAGCATTACCCAGCTGGAAGGCTGGACATTGAAGCTTGCCCTGCAAAACGGTGCGGATTTGACTGTAGGGAACGTAAATGAGGAATGACAGAAGAGTTGATATAAGTTGAATCAGGGTTGAAATCCGTTGGAACCCTAGAAAACACGGGAGTTAAGTAGGGACAGGCCAGATACGAGCTATCTTATAAAAGTCGGAGCTAAAAAGAGGGCAGATGACAGGTATCTGATATAAGTACACAAGCTATGCAGGGATGCTGCACAAGAGCTGCAAAGGGTAGGTGATAGAGAAAACGACAAGGTAAAAAATCATGATAGGATGTCCCGCATGTGTACACCTGCATATTGCATTCCCTTGTATGGCTCCATGACTGTTATCTCGCCCGAAGACCGAAGGAAAAAGAATCCGCAAATTTATCATCTCCATGATACCGCTGTCGTGTTGATGTGGACAACTCGTGAAAGAAGTAAGACGACATGCTGGGTGCGGGATGTACTCGACAATGTGTGGATTGTGATCAGGAACGAAAGAGAAGATGATTGAAAAGAAAAAGGCCGCCAGGAACAACCTGACGGCCTGAATTGTATCTGCCCAGTGGGCTAATTATCGCAACATAAAGCACGGACAAAAGGCGTCATTTCCTCGCCCTGATGATCCTCCAGCAGTTGCTCTATCCTTTCGTCAATGATACACAGGACAGTAGAATAGAGACCATCAGCATATAGTGACTGCTTGGTAGCGACAACAAGCATCTGGATGGCTAAATTGGACTGTTGACCATTGCGATCAATAACGTAGCAATTAAGCTTATCGCCCGGCGTTAAGGTTTTCATGATGGTTTTTCTGTTGTTTCAATCCGCGCCCCACAAGGGGGCGAAAAGAGTTAGAATGGGAATTGTACGGCGTTTTTCCATCCACGGGATGTGGAAGGATTGGGTACAGGGAACTCGTCAACGATGACGGCCCCATCCTTGGCAGCCATGAGCGCCTCAGGCCATGTGAGTGGATAGTCAGGATCACTCATGGCTGCACCTCCTGATCTGGCATCCATATATTACTGCGGAATCCCCGCTTGGTGGACTTATGCGGCCCAGGAGTGGGAACAATACGTACAGCCCCGACATGATCAGCCAGCCTGCCGGGCGGCATGGTGTCGCGGCGGGCATGCGGCTCGTAGGTCTCCTGGCCGGTCTCGGCGGCCAGCTTGCGGGCCTCTGATCGTCCCCGGTTGATGACGGTGTACATCAGCTGCCGGACGTGTTCCACGGCGGCCCAGTTGCGTAATGCCTGGTACACATCCCGGCCCGTGCAAGGCAGGTGCAGCTGGTCGCGCACGATCTCGGCCAGATAGTCCGGAGTTATCTCATAGCGTTGCATGGCATCATCAAGCAGGTGGATGGCCTTGTCCATCTCCGACCAGGTACGGTCCTTGACAGGCGCACAGCCAAGATAAGATGCCAGCCTATTATAGATAGGCACGTAGTGCTCCTGGGTGGCTTTGGTCAGTGACTCGGTGATCCCTGTGGCAGCCCAGACTTCGTCGTGCCTCCAATCCGTCAGGGACGGGAGGGGGCATCCCTGGGACTGGATACGCTTGTAGGCCTTGCCGGCCATAATGGACAGTACGGCAATCTGTCGCTTGGTAAGTGGCTTATTGCTCATGATCGGATTGTTGTTCGGAATTTTGCAGAGCCTTGATCAGTTGTTGCCGCTGCTTGGGCGTCAGATAGACAAGAGTGGCTGTTGCTCCTCCTCTTTCAGTGCCCGTCCAGATAGTCAGCAGGGTTTGGTATCCATAGTCTTTAACCTCAATCTTAGTCATCCCTGGTGCTCCTCTCTACATAGAAAGTCTCCACCTGTCTGATCTCCAACCCCAGCTTGGCGAGCTTGTGAGTCTTGACATGCTGGCGGATCGCATCCTTGTCAGGAGTCACCTTGGTGACCAGGTACGCCTTGCGGCGCGTAGTCTTGAGCAGGGCGACAATCTTGTCCCACGTCCAGCCCTTGGCGGGCTTGAGGGTGGGCTGCCCCAGACGGTAACCGTAGGTGGTCAGGGCAGTGGTACCGGATTTTCGGCCCTTGGAAAAAAGCTCGTCCCTGCGAGGGGATGCCCATTGCTCGGCCAGTTTGGTGAGCCGGTCAATTTCCCTGGTCAGCTCGCTGATTTTGGGGTCGTGATCTGTGAGCACTTGCTGCATGGCGGTCTCCTTGGCGGCCTGCAAGGTATCCAGCTCGACACCTTTGCGGGCGATGTCGTCCAGAGTCTGATAAAATTCAGCATTATCCTTAATAACCTGCTGGTCGGTTGCTTTAGTGGTTGTGCGTATTTTACCCATTGTTGCGTGTATGTTGTTTGTTAAGTTGTTTGCGTTTCCTGGCCAGCATGTCGACGACATGCTGCCAGGTGAGGTCTGGCGTGGCGCTGAGCCACTCCAAAAATCTCTCTCCATCTACAGGGACGTAGTACTGTCCGAGCTGCTCCAGCCGGATGGCGATCATGCCCGGCCAGCGGGGGTCGCAGACTTCCCAGTGATCACACGCGCCGGGGAAACGGGAGAGTTGCAGGCCGATGAGATAGGCCAGTGTATTGGGATCATAGGTCATGGCTGGTCAATGTAGATGTAGACGGGAGGAATGGGATTAACAGGTTCGGCTCTGTTGATCAGCTTGTGTACCAGATCATCGGATGAAAGATGATTGCCGTGATTGGCGCGGATCAACTCTGAGCGGATGCCCTCAGTCATGATTCTTCGGCACTCCGGGCAGACCGCATAGGTCTGCCCATGGCGCTGGATGATCTCCAGGCGAGCGTGCCGGTGGTAATAGCAGTAGATGTCCTCATTCATGGCGGCCCTCTTTGGAAGCATCAAAAAAGCGAGGCAGGAAACGCTTACTCAGTTCTCCCGTGTTGCGATTAAGGTGCGCGTTGATGCCGGAGATATCGTGCATGAAGTTGAAGTTATCGGCCTGTTCCATATCGGCGAGCTTTAACGGACACCCGTTGCAATGACATGCTTCCAGGTCCATCTGGATATCCAGCTCATCGACGTCGGTATTGCCGTATTTGCGGTAAAGGGCGACAGCCCGCTTGGCGATGCGTTCAATGATTTCGCGCTCTTCTGTAGTGGCTGTAAATAAGTCTTTCATTGTTTGCCCTCCTGTTTGCGATTGATGACATCCTCAATATGGAGGATATAATGGCCGCCTCTGGGGGCCGGCTTGACATTGGGGGCTTGCTGCCCCCTGTCCTGTTGATGGTTGGTGTTGTACATGATAATGGTGTTATTGGTTGGAAGCTGAGTCAGGCTGGTCGGCCTCGGACGGACCGACGGTGATACTGGCCAGGCGGATATTGCCCAGCAGGGTGTGCAGATGAGATATGGCCAGATTGAGGGTGTCATAGTCCGTTTTGGTCAGGAGAGCCACCTTGCAGTGGCTGACCCGTTCAACATGGATATGCTGAGTGATGTAAAGCAGCTGACGGTGCCGTTCCCACTGCGCCTCGCTCAATACCGGGATGAGTTCCAGGGAAAGGCTGTGATGCGTGGTGATGAGGGTGTCGAGGTCAGCCAGGCGGAGGAGGGGAAATTTGGCTGGACGTCAAATTCAACGGCAAGGGGAAACTGACCGGCACGTCGATCATGTATGAGCAGGGCACGGTCAACCCTCTCATACTCTCGGACGAGTTGGCAGACGAGTCGGAAGAGTTTTCCTATTCATTCCACATTGCGACGGTGCAGGACAAGGAGGTTTACCAGCACATGCTGGGCACCATCCAGATTCCGCTTAATCACGGCACTTTTTATCCATACGGCCCCGCCATCTAAATTTTACCCTATATATAATAGTATGATCAGAATCTTTATTTTTTCGTATTCCGGAGACGCCGCTGAGGCGGTGGCTTGCGTGCGGTGCGCCCGGATGTCCGTACCCTGTGCCAGCGTAACGGTGGTGGACGATGCGTCCAGCCCGGTACAGGAGGAGACGGCGGAGGCTCTCCGGAGCATGGGTGCGGAGTATGTGCAGTCCTCCTGGGAGCGTCACGGCAACCTGCGGGGGCCTGACTGCATCCGGGGCATGCTTTCCGAGATGTGCCGGGAGGCGGAGGATGACGATATCCTGGTCAAGGTCGACTGTGATACGGCTCTGCTGGATGGCGGCTGGCTGCGCTGGATGGAGCAGCGCCCCTGGTGCCAGATGTATACCTCCGGAGATTTTGTCAATGGAGACTGGCGGGTATTCGGGTGTTTGTACGCATTGAGAGGCTGGATAGCCAGACGTCTTTATCGGGAGATGGATTGGACGCTCCTGGATGACCGCGCCCCGGAAGATTGGACGATTGGACGGGAGGTGTTGGCCAGGGTTCCGGCAACATTGTGCCGCATTGATGAGCCATGGCGCAAACGTTCCCCGTGGAGTGTATGGACGGCCTGGTGCTGGCCCAGCCGCACGGTAAGCGCCGAGAGTTACGCGGCCAGGTTTGCCGTGGTGATTACCGGCAGCCCCCGCATGCCCGATCAACCCGCCAGCGAGCGGGCCAGGGTGATGCACCTGCTGGCCGACGCCAGGGAGAGGATGCTCCGGGAGGGTGTGGCCAGGGAGGACGACGAGGCGGTGGATTGGGGTGACCTGCTGGCCGCTTGTAAGGGGGAGGCAGAGTCGATGCAGACCTCCTGCACGGAGCTGGCAGACAGACAAGTTATATAAGATACTTGTCGTAGTTCTATCAGATGTCTTGGCGCGTTACATAAAAAAATTCCAAGGCGGCTGTTCTATTGATATTGATCAATCATCTACGCTGACCTTCAACAGTTATAACGGCGGCAACGATGGTGGGCGCACGACGTTGAACAACTACGGCACCTTTAACCTGGCTTATACCAAGAACCAGGGCGGGGAAGGATTTTACGCCAATCTGGGAGCCACGGGCATCATGAACCTTACTTCCTCCAACGGTAGTTCATATACCGCCAAGATAGCAAGTCTGACCGCTACGCTGACTCTTGACGGAGGCACCGCCAGTGGATGGACTGAGAGCGGGCATCAAATCCTGACCAGAAACCTGGTTACCCTGGGAAGCAATATGTCTTTTGACAGCACGAACACTTCCCTGGAAATGCTCAGCGGCATTGCAGGCATTGATACCCTTACTGCTGTGGACGATTTGACTAATGCCGAAGTAGGTTCTTATATGGTTACCAAGAATGAGAACGGGTACAGCGTTTCCTATGTGGTTCCCGAACCCGCAGCGGCTTCCCTGAGCCTGCTGGGCCTGGCTGGTCTGGCGATGCGCCGCCGCAAGTAACGGCAAACTTGGATTCCTGTTTCCATTCAGCTCCCTTCCGCGGTTAACGGAAGGGAGTTTTTTATTATTTCCCGGAAAGGCGGCGTATTTCCGGAAGACGTCCGGGCGGAACGGGAGAGAAAAGCCGGTAGAGTGCACACGCATGGGCCTGTTTTTCCCCGGAGGATGCCGAACCCGGATTAGTTCCTGCTGTGGTTCTGCAAACCTGCACAAAAGGGCAGGACGCCTGATGTTGCCAAGAATAACCACTTCTTTTCAAAAGAAGTGGTAGGCCCGGTAGGAATCGAACCTACATCGTCGGTACCGGAAACCGATGTCCTATCCATTGAACGACGAGCCCATGTTCCCGAGGAACGAGAGAAATAGAATAGAAAAAACGGGCCGGATGCAAGTATTTTTATGCCGGTGACGGGATTGGCATGATGAAAATATGAAACGGGGAAATTCAGGGCAGGGAGGTTTCCGGGTATTCCGGAGAGAAGGAAGGGGTGTCAGGAAATTTTGTGATGGAAAGAAAAGACGGCAGCCAGGACGGCCACCACGGTAACGGCCATGATGGCCGCGAAAAGGGGCCAGAGATCCAGGAAGCTGGCTCCTTCCAGAAAGATACGCTGGATGAGTTCCAGCCCGTATCTCATGGGGTTGAGCAGCGTGAGGCTCTGAAAGATTTCCGGCATGCTGGAGATGGGCGTGGCGAAGCCGGAGAGCATGACCATGGGCACCAGCAGCAGGAAGGTTCCCACAATGGCCTGCTGGAGGGATTGAGCAAAGGAGGAGATGCACAGCCCGATGGCCGCCGCCGTGACGATGAAGAGCAGAAGGGCGGCGGAGAGCAGCCAGATGGAGCCCTGGAAGGGGATGCGGAACCAGAACATGGCTACCAGCACTACGAAGACGGCCTGTATGATTCCGGTGATGACGGAGGCTGTCCCTTTACCGAGCAGGATTTCTCCGGGGGTGTACGGGGCGACGAGAAGCTGGTCGAAGGTGCCTTCCTCCCGTTCGCGGGCGATGGAGAGCGCTCCGGAGAGGATGGAGTTGATGAGCACGAGCACGGCAATGAGGCCGGGAACGATGAACCAGCGGGTGATGAGGTTGGGGTTGAACCATGCGCGGGATTCTATTTCCACCGGGGAGGATCCGCCGTTTTGGGAGAGCAGATCCGCCCCGTAGGCGGAGGCGATTTGCTGGCCGTAGCTGAGGGCGATGGCCGCCGTGTTCGTGTTGCGCCCGTCCGCAATGAGCTGGAGGGAGGCGGGCCTCCCCGTCTGAATGTTGCGGGAGAAGTCCGGGGGGATGGTGAGCCCCACGACGATTTCCCGGTTGTCTATCATGCGGTCAATATCCTTTTCCGTGGCCGCCGTGGCCTGCCTCTGGAAGATGCCCGTGCCTTCCAGGTCCGCGATGTACTGAGAGGCCGCTTCTCCGCCGTCCTTGTCCAGCACGGCGTACGGCACGCGGGTGACGTTCATGGTGGCGGCATAGCCGAAGATGGCTATCTGGATGATGGGCGGGATGATGAGGGCCAGCCGGCTTTTTTTGTCCCTGAGCACGGCCAGCAGTTCTTTTCTGACGAGGGAGGCTATTCTGACGAGAAAGTCCATGGCGTTATTCGAGGGATTTGGGGGCTTTCAGCCGGGCGATGCCCATGAGCGCCACGGCAAAGACGCCCAGCGTGATGCAGCAGGGGATGATGACGGAGGGGATATCCCCGGCCAGGAAGAGGGTCTGGAGCAGGGTGACGTAATAGCGGGCCGGGATGATGCAGGTGATGGCCCGGACGGCGGGGGGCATGTTGAGGATGTCATACAGGAAGCCGGAGAGCATGAGCGCCGGCATGAAGGTGCCCATGATGGCGAACTGGCAGGCCAGGAACTGGTTTTTGGCGGCGGTGGAGATGACCAGCCCCAGCCCAAGAGCCACAATCAGGAACAAGGCGGAGACCGCCAGCAGCAGCGTGAGGGAGCCGCGGATGGGGATGCCGAAGACGAAGGCGGCGAAAATCATGGAGATGGCCAGGCTGACCATGCCCAGCAGGAAGTTGGTGGCTGCCTTGGCCGTCAGGATTTCTCCGCTGCCCACGGGCGTGACGAAGAGGCTTTCCAGCGTGCCGCGTTCATATTCCCGCGCCATGACCAGGGAGGTGAGGAGCGCCCCGATCATGGTCATGATGGTGACGATGACGCCGGGAACCAGGTAGTAGTGGCTGTCGTTGGCTTCATTGAAGCGGGTGCGCGTCTGCACGTCCAGCACGGGTGCTGTCCGCCCGCCCAGGGAAGACGCCCAGGAGCCGACGACGGCCTGAAGGTAGTTGCGGATGAGGGTGGCCTGGTTGGCATTGACTCCGTTGACGACAATCTGGACTTTCGTGATTCCATTGTGGAGCGTGTCCGGCGCGTTGCTTTGCAGGGCGATGAAGGCGTCCGCTTCATGGGTGCGCAGTTTTTCTTCAGCCTCCCGGGTGGAGAAGACGCGCGTGGTCTGGAAATATCTGGAGAGGGTAAGCCTTGTTTCCAGGTCCGTGGAGTGGCTGGAGGCAGGGACGGCTAGGTAAGCGATGCGCACGTTTTTGATGTCCATGCTCATGCCGTAGCCGAAGAGGAGCAGGAGCACGGCCGGAAGGATGACCGCAATGCCCACATTGCCGGGGTCCCGGACCACCTGGTGGAGTTCCTTGACGATGAGGGCTCCTATCCTTTTGAGGGAGGCGGTCATGTTTCTCCTCCTCCTTTTTTCATGTGTTCTTCCGTGATGGCCAGGAAGGCGTCTTCCAGAGAAGCGGGGGCTCCGTCTTCACGCGGGGGAGCGTGTTTGCGGATATCGTCCGGGGAACCTTCCGCCAACGTGGTTCCATCCATCATGATGAGTATGTTGTCGCAGAATTCCGCTTCTCCCAGGAAGTGCGTCGTGATGATGACGGTGACGCCTTTTTCCGCCAGGGCGTTGATGCGCAGCCAGAAGTCGCGCCGGGCCAGGGGGTCCGCTCCGGAAGTGGGCTCGTCCAGAAAAAGGATGTCCGGGGAGTGGAGCAGGGCGCACGCCATGCTGAGGCGCTGCTTATAGCCGCCGGGCAGGTGCGCGGCGGGGGCGTTCATGTACGGAGTCAGGTGAAATTCTTCTTCCATGGAGCGGATGGCTTCCTGCCGCTCCTTTCCGGACATGCCGTAGGCCCCGGCGAAGAATTCCAGGTTTTGACGCGTGGTCAGCATGCCGTACATGGAGAATTTCTGGGCCACGTATCCCACTTTCCTGCGCGCCCTGGCGGCGGCGGTCCGCAGATCCGCCCCGGCCACCTTGAGCGTGCCGCCGCTGGCGGGCAGCAGCCCGCAGAGCATGCGGAAGGTGGTGCTTTTCCCCGCTCCGTTGGGGCCCAGAAGGCCGAAGACCTGCCCTTTGCGGACGGAGAAGCTGACGTGGTTGACGGCAATGAAACTGCCGAATTTCCTGACGAGGTCCGTTACCCGGATGACGGTGCCGCCGTTTTCCGTCCGCTCCGGTTCCGGCGTTTCGGCAGGGGCGGGGATGTCCTGCGGGGCGAGGTTCACTTGTCCGGCAAGCAGGGTCATGAAGCCGTCGGAGAAGTCCGGCTGCGCGGGGGCGGGATGGTATTCCTCCAGCTTTTTTCGTGCTGGGTGGCCGTGGGGAACGATGATGCGGACGGTGTTCCCCTGCGGGGTGGCGTTGATGATGCCGGGCACGGCGGCCAGCCTGCTCTGGAATTGGCGCGCATGCAGCCCCTCCGGCGTGCGCACCGTCACGCACATGCCTTTCGCCCGGGCGATGACGTCGGCGGGAGGGGCGTCCATAAGCAGGCGCCCTTCATACATGATGAGGGTTCTGTTGCAGTAGGCCGATTCATCCATGTAGGAGGTGCTGACCAGCACCCCCACGCCTTCCTCTCCGGAGAATTGTTTCAGGATGCTCCACAGTTCCCGTCGGGAGAGCGGGTCCACGCCCACGGTAGGTTCATCCAGCAGGATGAGGGGCGGGGAGGAGACCAGGGAACAGCACAGGCCCAGCTTTTGCTTCATGCCGCCGGAGAGCTTTCCCGCAAGCCGCGTGGTGAAGCGTTCCAGGCTGGTCATGGCGAGCAGGCTGCGGAAGCGCTTTTCCCTGTCCTGGCCGTAAACGCCGTGCATGCGGGCGTAAAGCTCCATGTTTTCCCGGACGGTAAGGTCTTCATAAAGCCCGAATTTCTGCGGCATGTAGCCTATGGAGGCCTGGATGGACCGGCTTTTTTTCACGGAGTCCAGATTTAGGACGGAGATAGACCCGCCATGCGGTTTCATCAATCCCGTGATGAGGCGGATCAGGGTGGTTTTTCCCGCTCCGTCCGGCCCCAGCAGCCCTACGATTTCCCCGGCGGACAGGCGGAAGGAGACGTCATCCACCGCCGCAAATGGGACGCCGGCGGAGTCCGGAAATATTTTCCGGACGTTCCGGCAGTCAATCAGGGGCTGGGATTCCGTGGTCATGGCCTGGGCTGTTCCGGGGGCTGTGTTCCGGCGTTTTGGTCCAGGGGGATGGTGACGGTGGCGGGGGCTCCCAGGCGCAGCCGGTTGTCCGGATCGTCCACAATGATGCGCACTTCATAGACCAGTGCCGTTCTGAGATCCGGCGTTTCCACGTTTTTAGGGGTGAATTCCGCTACGGAGGAGATAAACCCCACCGTCCCTTTGAAGCCGGTGTCCGGGAAGCTGTCATTGCGCACGGTGGCGGAAAAGCCGGGCTTTACTTTGCCGAGCTGGGATTCCGTGAGGTAGGCCCGCACCCATTTGGTATGGTTCAGGGAGATGTTGTAAACGGGTTTCTGAGGGGAGGCCATGTCCCCCTTTTCCAGAATGCGGTTGCGTACCACGCCGTTGCCGGGGGCGTAGAGCACGGCGTCTTTCAGGTTCTGCTCCCTGATGGTCAGGCTGGCTTTGGCCTGGTTGTACTGGGCCAGCGCCTGGGCGACGTCTTCCTCACGGGACCCGGCCAGCAGCAGTTCCAGCTGTTTTCTGGCTACATCCAGATTGGCGGCGGCCACTTGCCGGGAGGCGATGGCGTCGTCCGCCTCCTGGCGGGAGATGGATTTTGTTTCAGCCAGCGCCTCCAGCCTTTTGCTGCGCATTCCGGCGTTGTTCAGCGTAGCTTCCGCGGCCTGAACGTTTGCCCTCGCCTGGGCTATTTCTTCCGCGCGCGGGCCGTTTTTAACGCGCAGGTAGTTTTGGCGGGCGGCTTCCGCTATCTGCCGGGCTTCGTCCGCGGCCTGCCGGAGCCGCACCGTTTCCAGCGTGGCGAGCTTCTGGCCGGGAACAACCGTGTCCCCTTCGTCCACCAGCACGGAGTCAATACGTTCGGAGATGAGGAAAGCCAGATCCACCTGGCGCAGGTCCACATTGCCGTAAAGAACGGCTTTGTCCTCGGGCCCGGACGGAGTTTTCCGGTAGATGAGCCAGGCGGCCGTTCCTGCCGCCGCAAGGAGAACCAGGAGGATAACCAGCTTTTTCATAGTTTTATTTATACGTGTGTATAATTTATTGCAAGTAAAAATGGAGCCCGCATGACGGAGAAGGAATTAGCGATTTACTAACGGAGGGAGAACAGGCATAATCCGGCGTCTTTTACTTTTCCCATTATCTGTTATGATGACCGCCACCGAGATACGCCAAAGCTTTCTGGACTTTTTCCGCGAAAAACAGCACACGGTCGTGCCTTCCGCTTCTTTGATGCCCCAGAGCCCCGGTTTGTTGTTTACAAATGCCGGCATGAATCAGTTTGTCCCGTATTTCCTGGGCGTATGGACTCCCCCGTGGACGCCCGCCCGCGCTACGGATACCCAGAAGTGCATCCGCGCAGGCGGCAAGCACAATGACCTGGAGGATGTGGGGTATGACTCCTACCACCACACGTTTTTTGAAATGCTGGGGAACTGGTCCTTCGGGGATTATTTCAAGAAGGAAGCTATCCGCTGGGCCTGGGAGCTGGTCGTGGAGCGGTGGGGATTTCCGGCGGAACGCCTGTACGCCACCGTGTACGCGCCGGACAAGAGCAAGGGCGACCCCGGAGAGTTTGACCGGGAAGCCTGGGATTTCTGGGCTGAGCTGTTCCGTTCCCGAGGGCTGGACCCGGACGTGCATATCGTGCACGGGAATGTGAAGGATAATTTCTGGATGATGGGGGAAACCGGCCCCTGCGGCCCCTGTTCCGAGCTGCACGTGGACCTGACCCCGGAGGGGAATACGAAGGGAAGCCTGGTAAACAAGGATTCCGACCAGTGCATAGAGATATGGAACCTGGTGTTTATCCAATACAATGCGGAGAGCGACGGCTCCATGCGCAATCTTCCGGCATGTCATGTGGATACCGGGATGGGGTTTGAGCGCGCGTGCTCCATCATGCAGTGCACGAACGGATTCAAGGATTTTTCCCGCAAACCGTCCAATTACGCCACGGATGTATTCCGCCCCCTGTTTGACCGCCTGGAAGTTTTGAGCGGACGGAAGTACGCGGACGTGTATCCGGCGCCCGGTTCCAAAAGGGTGGATGCGGAGGACGGGACCCTTCAGGAGGCGATTGCCTTCCGCGTGATTGCCGATCATCTGCGCACGCTCAGTTTTTCCATTGCGGACGGCATTCTGCCGGGCAACAATGGCCGTAATTACGTGCTGCGCCGCATTCTGCGCCGTGCCGTGCGCTATGGGCGCCGCCTGGGCTTTACCCAGCCGTTTTTGGCGGAACTGGTGGATACGCTGGTGGAGTCCTTCGGACAGGTGTTCCCGGAACTGGCCGCCCGCGCCGCTACCGTGAAGGAGGTTTTGAACCGTGAAGAGGCCAGTTTTAATGAGACGCTGGACCGCGGCCTGGAATTGTTTGACGCGGAAACGGCTTCCGCCGGAAAGGTGAGCGGCGAGTTCGCCTTCAAGCTGTATGATACGTACGGGTTCCCCATTGACCTGACCGCCCTGCTGGCGGAGGAACGCGGCCTGGATATTGATATGGAGCGGTTCAACAGGCTGATGGAGGAACAGCGGGAACGCGCCCGGGCCGCCCGCAAGAGCGAGGTGGTGCGCGCCCTGGATTTGAAGACGGACGCCGTGACGGAATTTACGGGATACGATGTGGACGAATGCGCCGCTACGGTGCTGGAAGTGAGCCGCCAGGGGGATTCCCTGTTCATCATCACGGACAAGACTCCGTTTTACGCGGAAATGGGCGGGCAGGTATCCGATGCCGGTTTGATTGAAATCGGCGGGGAAAGCTACCATGTGATGGCCGTCCAGCAGATAGGGAATGCCCGAGCCCATGTGGTGGAGGCCCGTCCCGGGCTGGAGGTGAGGCCCGGCGACCGCGTGCATTTGAGCATTGACGCGGAACGCCGCCGCCGCATTGAGGCGCATCACACCGCCACGCATCTTCTTCACTGCGCCCTGCATCAGGTGGTCAGCCCGGATGCGGCCCAGCAGGGGTCCTTTGTTTCGGGAGATCGGCTGCGCTTTGACTTTAACAGCAGCGCCGTTTCTCCGGATCAGCTCCGCCTGATTGAAGAGAAAGTGAACGGCTGGATTGAGGAGTCTCTTCCCGTGCACTGCACGGAACGCGCCTATGCGGACGTGAAGGGCAATGCCGCGATTGCCCAGTTCTTCGGCGACAAGTACGGGGATGTGGTGCGCGTGGTCCAGGTGGGCGGATGCAGGGATGGGCTGGACGGGGTTTCCATGGAATTCTGCGGCGGAACTCATATTGCCAATACGAAGAATATCGGCCTGTTCAAGATTAAGAGCGAGGGTGCCATCGCTTCCGGCGTGCGCCGCATTGAGGCGATGACTGGGGACGCTGCTCTGGAAATGATACGGCAGCATGTTGTTGCCAAGAGCCTGGAAATCGCCAAGGCGGTGGAGAAGATCAAGGAAGTCAATTACGAGTTGGCGGACATGGGGCTGGAACAGGTGCCTGTCCCCACGATTGAAGGCAAGCCGGGGCTGACGGCCCTGGGGGCTTCCGATATCCGGACGGTAAATGATTCCCTGGCGCGTTTCGACGCCTCCGTGGAGCATTTCAAACAGACGGCTCTGGATGCGGAGAAGAAGCTTAAAAAAGCCCGCGCCGGGCAGTCCGCCGCCAAGGCAGACGCCCTGCTGAATGAGTGGCTTTCCGATGCCCCCTCTTCCCTGATCCAGGTGGCGGAGGGCGCCGGGGAATTGCTTCAGGAGCTGCTGAACGGGTTGAAAAAGCGCCAGTATGCGGGCGCCGCCTTCCTGTTGTGCGTGGACAGTTCTTCCTTGCTCCTGGGCGCTTATTGTGGCAAAGATGCCATTGCGGACGGATTGTCCGCCGGAGATATGATCCGCGAGGTTGCCGCTCTTGCCGGAGGCAAGGGAGGCGGTCGTGCGGACCAGGCCCGCGGTTCCGCTCCGCAGGATGCCGATCCTCAGGCCCTGGCTGCCGCCGCCCGCAATATTATTAACGGATAAACCCCTTACCTGGGCCCTATCGGACACCAATCATGGACAAGAAGATTTTCCCGGACGAACCTGAGATTCCCATTTTGCCTAATTTGTTTACGGCAGGGAACCTGGTGTGCGGTTTTTTCGCCATTCTGACGATTTTTGAGGGAATCAACCAGGCGGACAGCGACGCTGTGGCTGCTTTTTCCTATTATCAGAATGCCACTTTTTTAATCTTCGCGGCATGTTTGTTTGACTTGTTTGACGGCCGTATTGCCCGCATGCGCGGGCAGGACGGCCCGTTCGGGCGGGAATTCGATTCTCTGGCGGATATTGTCTCCTTCGGCATTGCCCCGGCGCTGCTGGTAGCCAAGGCCGTCCTGTTCCAGCTGTCCCCTCCGGAGGTGGGTTGGGGCATCGGCATCCTGTATCTGCTGTGCGCCGCGCTGCGCCTGGCGCGGTTTAATTGCATGGCGGCCGCTCCCCGGAAGGAAGGCCAGAGCAGCGATTTTGTGGGTCTGCCCGTTCCGATGGCGGCGGGAGCCGTGGTCTCCACCATGTACCTGGTGATGTATCTGGCGGGCAGGGCTCCGGACGGGGCCATGGACCTGGGCGTCTTCAAATACGTGATTGCGCTGGCAATGGCGGGAGTCTCCATTCTGATGATGAGCCGGGTGGTCTATCCCAGCTTCAAGCATATCAACATGCGCACGCGGGGGACGATGTACGCGATTGTGTTCATCGTGCTGGCGGTCATCTGCATTTTCAAATTCCCGTGGGTGATGCCCGCAGTCATTTTTTCCATTTATCTGCTTTACGGGCTGGTGCGGCCCTGGGTGGCCCGCCGCTGGCGGAACAGGCTGGAAGCCCGCGATGGAGAATAGGAAGACTTTTAGAAAACTGTTCCTGCCTCTTCTTTGAACAGACCATGCTGCGCCGGATTGATGCCGGGCGGCGGTGTTTCCGCGGCCCGGTTCCGGGAATGTCCCTGGGTCCGGCTTTTTTAAGGGCGGGAACGCAGCCCTCCCTTTCAGGACCGTCCGCAATTTTCCTGCGCGGAGCGTGCGCCGGAACGGCCGGGGGATAAAGATTCGGCGTCCCGAGGAAAGACGGAGAAGGAGGGAAGGGGAGGAATCGTCCCGAAGGACCGGAGCTTATTTGTTTTTCTTTTTAAAATCGTCCGCGAAGGGGTCTTTTTCCGGGGCGGTGGGCACGGCGTGCGTTTCAATGTCCTTGGTACTCTTGACCAGCGTGATGCATACGGGCTTGCTGCGGTTGCCCATGGCGTCATAAGTGTAAAGGAAGCGGCGCACGAGTTCCTTGGTGCGGGAATCGAACATTTGCTCTTCTCTCAGGTTGGCGTTGCCGTCGTAGCCGTAACGAACGAAAAAGAGTTCGTTTTTCTGCCCGTCAAAGATCAGGCAGGAGCGCAGCTCTCCAAAAGGCCCTCTTTTGTACAGGGTTACGGAAACGAGGACATTGCGGATGTTGTAAGTGGTTTTTTTCATCCCTTTTCCGTCCCCTGTTTTTTCAAAGTAGCTGCGGGAACCGTCTTCATGTTTGACCATGCGGGAAGAAGCGGTCTGGACATTGAAATCGTCCTGGCCGGAGGCCAGGGCTCCGGACGTCATGAGCAGGGGGATGAAGAGAAGCAGGGGCGTTGTTTTCATGGTGAAAAAAGAGTTTCTGACTTATTAAAGTGATGTATAGTGGCTTTGACAAGAACGTAATTAGATGAACTGGCTTGTAAGGAGAGACGTATTGGATGTGGCGCGCGGAGGCGTGCTGATGGGAATTGTGAACGTTACTCCGGATTCCTTTTCCGACGGAGGGCGTTTTTATGCGACGGAACGCGCTGTCTCCCATGCAAAAGAGCTTGAACGGCAGGGAGCCCTTATTCTGGACATAGGGGGGGAGTCCACCAGGCCGGGGGCCGCGGAGGTTGCCGCGGAGGAGGAGTTGGACAGGGTGCTGCCTGTGGTGCGGGAACTCCGTTCATGCACGGATGCCGTGATTTCCGTGGACACGCGCCATGCCGCCGTAGCGGCGGCTGTGCTGGAAGCGGGTGCGGACGTTATTAATGATATTTCCGGATTGCGGGAGGCGGGGATGGCGGAATTGTGCGCTGCGGCGCGCTGCGGCGTGGTGGCGATGCACATGCAGGGACGGCCTGAAACCATGCAGGACGCTCCTTCTTATGGGGATGTGGTGCGGGAAGTGCGCGGCTATTTTGAGGAACGTTATGATTTTCTGCTGGGGCGGGGGCTGGAACCGGAGCAGATCTGCTGGGATCCCGGCATCGGCTTTGGCAAAACGGCGGAACACAATCTGGCCCTGCTGTCCAACATGGACAAGCTTCAGGTGGCAGGCCGCCCGGTGCTGCTGGGCCTTTCCCGCAAGCGCATGCTGGGCGCCGTCCTGGGGGATGCGGAGCAGGGACGCGCGCCGCTGAGCACCGCCGTGATGACGGTGTGGGGGCATTTGCACGGCGCGCAGATTCACCGTGTCCATGACGTGGCGGAATGCGCCCGCGCCCTCCGGCTGATCCGGGCCGCTGAACCGTTTGTCCGCTGATTGAGCCATGGAATCCGCTTCTTCCCGTCCGGTATTGACGTCCCTGGCGTCCATTGCATTTTCCCTGGCGGTGGTGTTCCTTTTTCTGGCGGTACGGGGGATCTGGCCTTTCGGAGGCCGCTTCCTGGAGTATATGGATAACGGGCAGCTGGTTTATCCTACCTTGAAGTATTATGCCTCCGCCCTGATGTCCGGAGCGTTTGACGGAGCTTTTTTTTATGATGTCAATGGCGGCGCGGGAATCCGGGTGAGCCCTACGCTGCCGCATCAGCTGCTGATCCCCTCCACCTGGATTGCCGTGGCGATGGGGGATTCCTTCCTGTTGAAGGACATGGTCTGGGTGATGCTGGCGGATGTGGCCTGCATCTGCGTGACGGCTTCCTGGTTCCTGAGACGCGTGTTTCCCTCCCTGCCCGTATGCTGGACCGTGCTGCTGACGGCGGGT
>OCHJ01001502.1_pt1 | contig 17153 bp, 11 predicted proteins | sample 1538381 | NCBI WGS metagenome assembly OCHJ01 (sample SAMN04571688, study PRJEB22368) | human gut metagenome | biome: human gut; material: stool | host: Homo sapiens | place: Luxembourg | collected 2012-06-29 | reverse complement strand
TTACAAAGTTAGGAAAGAGATTGATAATCCCAATTATTTTTCAGATTTTTGTGCCTCATAATCCACATCTGAAATAAAATGGAGAACAAACTGTATAGACTGGTCTTTTTAACTATGGTTTTCTTCTTTGCAGTAGGAGCGCAGGCGCAACGAAGAAATTCCCGTTACGTAGAATATATAAATAAGTATAGTGATCTGGCTGTGGAGCAGATGAAGCTTCATAAGATTCCGGCTAGTATAACGCTGGCGCAGGGATTGTTGGAAAGCGGAGCCGGATATAGCCAGTTGGCACGCAAGAGCAACAACCATTTTGGTATCAAGTGCGGCGGCAGTTGGCGGGGGCGTAGTGTCCGCCATGATGACGATGCGCGTAATGAGTGTTTCCGTGCGTACAGTAATCCGCGTGATTCGTACGAAGACCACTCTGAGTTTCTGAGACGCGGAGCCCGCTATGCCTTTCTTTTCAAACTGGATATTACAGACTATAAAGGTTGGGCACGGGGATTGAAGAAAGCCGGATATGCCACCGACCCTTCTTATGCCAACCGTCTGATTACTATCATCGAAGATTATGACCTGTATAAGTACGACCGTAAGGGTGTCTACTCCGAACGTAAGCTAAGGAAAAACCCCTGGTTGATGAATCCGCATCAGATTTACATAGCCAATGATATCGCCTATGTTGTCGCCCGCCACGGAGATACTTTCCAGGATTTGGGCAAGGAATTGGGCATCAGTTGGAAGAAACTTGTGAAGTATAACGACTTACATCGTGAATATACCTTAATGGAAGGAGATATCATCTATCTGAAATCCAAAAAGAAGAAAGCCTCCAAACCTCATACTGTATATGTGGTGAGGGACGGTGATTCCATGCATGGCATTTCCCAGAAATACGGTATCCGGCTCAAAAACCTGTATAAGATGAATCGTAAGGACGGCGATTATGTCCCCGAAGTGGGCGACCGCCTGCGTCTTCGTTAGGCAGCTTTGAACACGCTTCTTTTCCTTTTTGTAAAAGTTGGACAAAAGGAAAACTAAATGACTCATCCGGATGTTATTATTAGGATAAAACATGATTGGAGTATGAGTCTAAATATTGCAAAAGTTGACAAGAAGCGTGTCGTCATAGTAGGCGGTGGTTTCGGTGGCCTGAAGTTAGCTAATAAGCTGAAGAAATCAGGCTTTCAGGTGGTATTGATTGATAAGAACAATTATCATCAGTTTCCCCCGTTGATTTATCAGGTGGCTTCGGCGGGTATGGAACCTACTTCCATTTCGTTCCCTTTCCGTAAAATTTTCCAGCACCGGAAAGACTTTTATTTCCGAATGGCGGAAGTACGCGCCATTTTCCCGGAAAAGAACATGATACAGACTTCCATTGGGAAAGCCGAATACGATTACCTCGTCTTGGCGGCAGGCACTACCACCAACTTTTTCGGTAATAAGCATATCGAAGAAGAGGCCATGCCGATGAAGAACGTCTCCGAAGCCATGGGACTGCGGAATGCTCTTTTGGCTAATCTCGAACGGGCGTTGACCTGCTCAACCAAACAGGAACAACAGGAACTGCTGAATATCGTCATTGTAGGCGGAGGAGCCACAGGCGTAGAAGTGGCCGGTGTACTTTCGGAAATGAAGAAGTTTGTACTGCCGAACGATTATCCCGATATGCCGGCTAGCCTGATGCATGTCTATCTGGTGGAAGCCGGACCACGGCTGCTTGCCGGAATGTCGGAGGATTCATCCGCTCATGCGGAAAAATTCCTTCGTGAAATGGGAGTGAACATATTGCTGAACAAGCGTGTGGTCGACTATCGCGATCATAAGGTAATGCTAGAAGACGGTAGCGAGATTGCCACTCGTACCTTTATTTGGGTGAGTGGCGTGACTGGTGTTACTTTCGGAAACATGGATGCTTCGTTGATAGGGCGTGGCGGACGTATTAAAGTCGATGAATTTAACCGGGTGGAGGGAATGAAGAACGTCTTTGCCATTGGTGACCAATGTGTGCAGTTTTCTGATAAAGACTACCCCAACGGACATCCTCAACTGGCACAAGTTGCTATCCAGCAGGGTGAACTCCTGGCAAAGAATCTGATGCGTCTTGAAAAAGGAGAGGAGATGAAACCTTTCCATTACCGGAATCTCGGCTCAATGGCAACTGTCGGTCGTAACCGTGCCGTGGCGGAATTTAGTAAGATAAAGACGCAAGGTTGGTTTGCCTGGGTGTTGTGGCTGGTAGTTCATTTGCGTTCTATTCTTGGCGTGCGCAACAAGGTGGTGGTACTACTTAACTGGATATGGAACTATTTCACTTACGACCAGTCCATGCGTATGATTGTCTATGCCCGGAAAGCAAAGGAGATTCGTGACAGGGAGGTCGTTGAAGCGACTACCCACTTAGGAAAAGACCTGCTGCACGAACCGCAACAAAGCGGACAGGAAAAAGCATAATGTCGTCTTATGCGGCACACCGTTCTGTTTCTGAACGGTAAATTCGTACAGGGTGTTCGATTTCGGACACCCTTTCTTTTGGGCTACATTCTCTATTTCAGTAGTTTATGATTCTGGCACGGATTTGGTATATATAAGTTCCGAATGAATATAATACATGATAAAATCATAAACAATCAGATATGGACAGAGAAATTCCTAAGGAAGTTCGTCAGAAAGAACGTAATAAGAAAATCATTCGTTATTCGGCCATAGGGGTGGCAGGAGTTATTGTTGTCAGTGTACTCATCTCTTTGATGAGAGTGGGAGTAGAAGAAAAAGATCTTGTGTTCTCTACAGTCGACAAAGGAGTGATCGAAGTCAGTGTCAGCGCGTCGGGAAAGGTGGTTCCTGCTTTTGAAGAGATAATCAATTCGCCTATTAACTCCCGTATCCTTGAAATCTATAAAAAAGGAGGCGATAGCGTGGAGATAGGCACTCCGATTTTGAAACTCGATCTTCAAAGTACGGAAACACAATACCAGAAACTGTTGGATGAAGAACAAATGCGTCGTTATAAACTTGACCAGCTTCGTGTCAACAGCCAGACCAAACTTTCCGATATGGCGATGCAGATCAAGGTTTCAGCCATGAAACTTAGCCGGATGAAGGTGGAACTGCGGAACGAACATTATTTGGACAGTCTCGGGGCAGGAACAACGGATAAAGTCCGTCAGGCGGAACTAAGCTATAATGTTGCCCAGCTCGAATACGAACAACTTCAACAGCAGTTTAAAAATGAACAGGAAGTGGCCGCCGCAGAGTTGAAGGTGCAGGAACTTGATTTCAATATCTTCCGTAAGAGTCTGGCGGAGATGAAGCGTACGTTTGAGGATGCGCAAATACGTTCTCCCCGAAAAGCTATCCTTACCTTTATTAATAATCAGATTGGTGCACAGATTTCGCAGGGCGAACAAGTGGCAGTCATCTCCGATTTGAGTCATTTCAAAGTGGAAGGCGAGATTGCCGATACGTACGGTGACCGTGTGTCGGCAGGGGGAAAAGCGATTGTGAAAATCGGCAGTGATAAATTGGAAGGAACTGTCAGCAGTGTGACACCGCTTTCCAAGAATGGGGTGATCTCTTTCAGCGTACAGTTGAAGGAGGATAACCACCGCCGTCTGCGTTCCGGATTGAAGACGGATGTCTATGTGATGAATGCCGTGAAAGAAGATGTGATGCGTATTGCCAATGGCTCTTTCTATGTGGGACGCGGTGAATATGAACTGTTTGTCTGCGATTCGGATAGCGAACTGGTCAAACGTAAAGTACAGTTGGGCGATTCCAACTTTGAATATGTAGAAGTGCTGAGCGGGTTGAAACTGGGCGACAGGATAGTGGTGAGCGATATGAACTCCTATAAAAACAAGAATAAACTGAAACTAAAATAAGGTAGAAGATATGGCTGTCAGGGTATATTTGAAACAAGCGTGGAACTTAATGAAGCAGAATCCGCTTTTCAGCACGCTCTATATTGTAGGAACAGGGATTTCTATCGTTATGACAATGGTAATAGCTATTGTGTATTATGTGCGGTTGGCTCCTGTTTATCCGGAGACGAACAGGATGCGTACATTGGTGGTGAAATCCGCTAAAATGACAAACGATGAGAGTACTCATTCTGCCAATATCAGTTATGCAATGTTGAAAGACTGGTTCTACTCGTTGGAAAGTGCGGAAGTAAGTACCGGAGTGTCTGGTACAAGTTATGCCCGGGTGACAAACGACAAAGAAGAAATTCCGACTTATGCAAGGTATACGGACGAGAACTTTTTCCGTGTCTTTCCTTTGGTCTTTCTGGAGGGGAAGCCATTTACTGAGGCCGATCGCCGTAGCGGTATTCATAATGTAGTACTGACAGATAGTTATGCACAGCAGCTTTTCGGAACAACTAAGGGAGTGGTCGGTAAAAACTTCTTAATGGATTATACCAATGTAAAAGTGGTGGGTGTTGTGAAAAGTGGCAGTTTTCTTACACCGGACTCGTATGCCCAAGTTTATCTTCCTTATAGTTGTCGCGATGGCTATGATGATGAAGGAAGCCATTGGGCGTTGGGAGGTTATCGTGTCTACATTTTGATGAAGGAATCGAAAAGTGTCACAGATGTACAAGATGAAGTACTGGAACTTGTCCGTAAATTTAATGTATCGGATATGGGTGACGGGTGGAAGCTGGATTTAGTGGGACAACCCGAACTTTATTGGCATAGCACTTTCCGCCTCTGGAGTAATGTCGCTGTCGACTGGGGCAGGGTGATATGGATGTTTGTAGGTATCTTTATGGCATTACTTTTTGTTCCCGCTTTCAATTTGAGCGGCATGATTTCTGCCCGTATGGAACGCCAGTTACCGGATTTGGGTATACGTAAGGCGTTTGGTGCTTCCCGCAGGCGGTTATTGGTACAGATTATCTGGGAAAATCTACTCCTTACAGGCTTGGGAACTCTTCTCGGATTGGTAATAGCTTGGATTGTACTTGCTTTGTCGGGATATGAGATATTCAGTTTATTCGAAGTCTTTCCTAAGTTTCCTCCTAAAGGAGTGAATTTGGGAATGGGAATTGATATGTTTTTTGCTCCGTTAATCTTTGTGGCAGCGGCTCTGTTCTGTTTATTACTGAATCTGATATCAGCGTTAATACCCGCATGGAATGCATTACGTCATCCGATAGTTGAATCTTTGAATGAGCAGAAATAGGGTTATCACCTTATATATAATAGAATTAGATCATTATGTTGAAACTGATACTGAAAAATCTTTGGGCACGGCGAGTCCGGAATGCGTGGTTGCTTGCCGAACTGATACTGGTCACTGTTCTGACCTGGTATATCACTGATCCTCTCTTTGTGTTAAGTTATAATCAGACGTTGCCTTTAGGATACGAACCGGACGGGTTGCTGATTGCTCCTATCCGCAGTTTGCCTTCCACTGCTCCTGATTATAATAAGGAAGAAGCGGATTCTCTTCATACAATGGAAAATATGCATCGTATGTTACGTAAGTTGCGTGATTATCCCGGTGTACAGAATGCTGCTCCTTTGGTGACTTTTGCTTTTCCGGGTTCGGGAGGGAGTTCGTATAATACTTATGCATACGATACATTGGCAATACCGGCGTCCATATCCTACTTTATACCCCATACCGGATTCTTTGAGACTTTTGGTTTCAAAACCTTTGAAGGAAAGACATTGGGAGAATTGGACAATATGGATTATCAGAGAAATGATCTTGTTGTATCTGCTGATTTGTTGCAGATCCTTCCGAAGGTCGGCCGATTGACCGGAAAACGACTGTTTTATAATAGCGATGACGATGAGAAGGATACAACTTTTTTCTCAATAAAAGGAGTCGTGGAGAAAGTGCGTTCCCGTAATTATGAACAAGGTATGTATTCTTTCTTTGAACCGCAATTGAATGTTCGTTCGAAAGAAGTATGGAACGGGGGATCTTTTTTGATTCGTCTGCAACCGGATGTGTCCGAGCAACGTTTTCTGCATGACTTCCGTACTTGGGCATACAGTAATCTGAAAGCCGGTAATCTTTATATACGGGAGGTCTCTACTTACAAGGAACAATTGGATTACTTGGAATATGGCTCCGGTGTTACCAATAAATACCGGATGAATATAATATTAGCGGTTTTCTTTCTTATTAATCTGGCGTTAGGAGTCACCGGTGCTTTCTGGCTCCAAACTCGTAGCCGCCGTGAAGAAGTGGGAATTATGTTGAGCTATGGGGCAGCACCGGGTAATATATGCAGGCTATTAATGGGAGAAGCTGCTATATTGGCTTCGTTTGCCTGGTTGGTGGGGTGTCTGATTTATTTGCAGTATGGACTGGCAGAAGGCAACTGGTATGAACAGGGCTATGTCGTGCCTTCACTTTGGATTAACAATTTCTGGCTGCATTATATAGTAGTGTCACTTATAGTTTATATCATTATTATCGTTGTGGTGTTGCTCGGAGTCTTTATTCCGGCTTACAAGATAAGCAGGATTCCTCCCACCGAAGCCTTGCGTGATGAATAAATGATGAAAGATACGACCGGAAAAAGAGAAAGACAGATTATAATAATAACGATTTAAATACTTACGACTGTGATTAAATTAGTTGGCATTAATAAGATTTATCGCACCAATGAGATTGAAACGGTAGCGTTGGAGGATGTAAACCTTACAGTGAATAAAGGAGAGTTCCTGAGCATTATGGGGCCGTCAGGTTGTGGTAAATCCACTTTATTGAACATTATGGGGCTATTGGATACACCAACCGGTGGAAGTATAGAAGTAGCCGGAACAAGAATTGAAAGCATGAAAGATAAGGAACTTGCCGCTTTCCGTAATAAGAAACTGGGATTTGTGTTTCAGTCCTTCCACCTGATAAATTCGCTCAATGTGCTGGATAATGTTGAGTTGCCTTTACTTTATCGTCGTATGAGTAGCAGTGAACGCAAGCGGTTGGCACAGGACGTTTTGGCAAAGGTGGGGTTAAGTCACCGGATGCGTCATTTCCCGTCTCAGCTCTCCGGTGGTCAGTGCCAGCGTGTTGCTGTTGCCCGTGCGATTATCGGCAATCCGGAGATTATCCTTGCTGACGAGCCGACCGGTAACCTGGACTCCAGAATGGGAGCGGAAGTTATGGAACTGCTTCACCGGTTGAATAAGGAAGACGGACGGACGATTGTTATGGTGACGCATAATGAAGAACAGGCAAAACAGACTTCGCGGACAGTTCGTTTCTTTGACGGGCATCAAGTGCAGTAAAAAGTTAAGGCTATTTGCATTGTTTTCAATATAATAACTTATCTTTGTGCAAATAATATTGAAAGAGGTGCAGATCTTTTGCTTATGAAACAACGATATTTCTGTGTGTTTGTAGTTCTGTTTATTGCCGTTCTTTGTCAAGCGGCAGCATCGGAGCGTACATACAATGTGCTTTTTATCCAATCGTATACTTCGCAGACTCCTTGGCATCGCGATTTGAACAAAGGTTTGGTGAAAGGCTTTAAAGATAATGGATTGAAAGTGAATATAACGACTGAATATCTGGATGCGGATTTTTGGGCATTCAGATCTGAGAAAGTCATTATGCGTCGTTTCTGTGAGCGTGCCCGTGACAGGGAAACCGATTTGATTGTGACATCCAGTGATGAGGCTTTCTATACGCTCTTTGCGTGTGGAGACTCGTTGCCCTTGCAAATACCGGTTGTATTTTTTGGTATTAAGTATCCGGATGAGAAGCTGTTTGCCGCTCATCCCAATGTCTGCGGATATACGGTCAATCCTGATTTTGATATTATTTTGCGGGAGGCACAGCGACTGTTTCCCAAACGCAAAGAGGTTATTTGTGTGATTGATAATAGTTTTCTGAGTAACAAGGGACTGGAGGATTTTCAGGAGGAATGGGAAGTCTTTCAGAAAGATAATCCCGATTATGACATGAAGATATATAACACACAAAATCAGACAACCAGCCATATTATTTCTGCTATTTGCTATCCGCGTAATAGTTACGGACGTGTGGTAATTGCTCCCAAATGGTCTCCTTTTCTTTCTTTTGTAGGCAAAAACTCGAAAGCCCCTGTTTTTGCTACACAGAATGTTGGTTTGACCAACGGAGTGTTCGGTGCTTATGATTGCGATGCCTATACTTCGGCAATGCAGGCCGCACAGAGAGCTTCTTCCGTATTAAAAGGAACATCTCCCAAAGACGTCGGGGTTACTGAGATTCCGCAAGGGTTTATATATGACTACAAGCAATTGGAATTTTTTCATGTCAATCCTGACAAGATAGGCTCGAAAGGAACTGTTGTCAATGAACCCTATTGGGAGAAATATAAACTCTTGTTTATTCTTCTTTATCCGTCTATTTTGGCATTATTGATTGCGTCTATCGTATGGTTAATGCGTGTTAATCGTCGTGAGGCCAAACGGAGGGTACAGGCGCAGACCCGTTTGTTGGTACAGAATAAAATGGTGGAACAACGCAATGAGTTTGACAATGTCTTCCATTCCATTCGCGACGGTGTCATTACATATGATACCGATTTACATATCCATTTCACCAACCGTTCCCTGTTGCAAATGCTACATTTGCCGTTCGATATAGGCGGACGTGTGTATGAAGGAATGATGGCGGGAAGCATTTTCAAGATTTATCATAATGGTCAGGATATCCTCCATAAAATGTTGAAGGAAGTAGCAAAGACCGGAAAGAGTGTTATGATACCGCAAGGTGCCTTTATGAAAGAAGTACATAGTGACAAATATTTCCCCGTATCGGGAGAAATCGTGCCTATCTTTTCAAGGGAAGAAATTACCGGTATGGCTCTTTCTGCACGTAATATATCGGATGAAGAGATGCAGAAGCGTTTCTTCGACATGGCAGTGGACGAGAGCGCTATTTATCCGTGGCAGTTTGATATGGAAACAAATTGCTTTATTTTTCCGCAAGGCTTTCTGGTGAGGCTCGGTTATGATGAAGCTGTTACTACCATTTCTCGCGAAGAAATGGATCGTACGATTCATCCGGATGATATAAAAGAAATACGTGTTCTTTTTGACAAGGCCTTGTCGGGTGAAGAAGAAAGCACACGTTTGAACTTCCGCCAGCGTAATGTGAAAGGCGAATATGAGTGGTGGGAATACTGTTCTTCTATTGTTACCGGCTTGACGCAGGATTCTCTCTATAATATATTAGGTGTATGTCAGAGTATCCAGCGGTATAAGACTGCTGAGCAAGAGATGCGGGAGGCACGTGATAAGGCGCTTCAGGCGGATAAATTGAAGTCGGCCTTCCTTGCCAATATGAGCCACGAAATCCGCACTCCGCTGAATGCTATCGTCGGTTTCTCCGATTTGTTGAGTGATACGAGTAACTTTACCGAAGAAGAGGTGACGCAGTTTATTGCCACAATCAACAAGAACTGCGGATTGTTACTGGCTTTGATTAACGATATTCTCGATTTGTCGCGCATCGAATCGGGAACAATGGAATTTATGTTTGCGGAACATAACCTGCCTTTATTGCTCAAAACTGTCCATGATTCGCAGCGCCTGAATATGCCTGCGGGCGTAGAACTGGTACTGCGTATGCCTGCGGGCGACAAGAAATATCTTACGACAGATAATGTCCGCCTGCAACAGGTAGTCAATAACCTTATTAATAACGCTGCCAAGTTCACCGGTAGCGGCTTTATCACTTTCGGTTATGAAGAAGATAAAGAACCGGGTTATACCCGGATTTTCGTAGAAGATACGGGAGTCGGCATTTCGGAAGAAGGTATCCGCCATATCTTCGAGCGGTTCTATAAGGTCGATAACTTTACGCAGGGGGCAGGTTTGGGATTGAGTATTTGCCAGACTATTGTCGAACGTCTGAAAGGAACTATCAGTGTCACTTCCGAAGTAGGCAAAGGCACCCGCTTTACGGTACGTCTTCCTAACTACTGCGAATAGACACCCGTACCTGCTACAAACAATACTAAAACGGCTGCATACATAATCGAACGTTCATTTTTGAGCATAGTGTCCGAAAATGAACACTGTTCTTATTCTTTAATTGATTGAAAATAAATACCTTATTCTTTTGGCACATCGTTTGAACCTCCTTAGGTGAAAAATATAGTGCGTAATGAAAAAGAAAAGTATATTGTTTGCTCTTGCTGCTGTTTGCCTGCCTGTGGTATTATCGGCACAGCAGGAAAGGAAGATAACCTTGAATGAAGCTATTGCTATGGCACGCGTGCAATCCGTAGATGCCGCCGTTGCCCTGAATGAATTGAAAACTGCCTATTGGGAATATCGTACCTTCCGTGCCGATCTTTTGCCGGAAGTCAACCTGACCGGTACATTGCCTAATTACAACAAGTCTTATGGCTCCTATCAGAATGCAGACGGTTCATACAACTTTGTCCGTAACAGTGCTTTGGGACTTTCCGGCGACCTTTCCATTGACCAGAACATCTGGCTTACCGGCGGTAAACTTTCATTGGTGTCTTCGCTCGACTATATGAAGCAGTTGGGCTCCGGAGGCGACCGTCACTTCATGTCTGTTCCCATTACGCTGAAACTCACGCAACCGATTCTTGGCGTAAACAACGTGAAATGGAACAGGCGCATTGAACCGGTACGTTATGCGGAAGCAAAAGCTGCTTTTATCACCGCTACCGAAGAAGTAACCATGCGGGCAATCACCTATTATTTTAATCTCCTGCTGGCCGAAGAAAACTTGGGGACAGCCAGGCAAAACCTCTCCAATGCCGACCACCTCTACAAAGTAGCACTTGCTAAACGTGAAATGGGGCAGATCTCCGAAAACGAACTCTTGCAACTGAAACTTTCCGCCTTGAATGCAAAAGCTTCTTTGACGGAGGCCGAAAGTGACCTCAATGCCAAGATGTTCCAGCTTCGCGCCTTTTTGGGAGTGGGAGAGGATGAAAATCTGCGTCCCGTCATTCCCGAAACTGTGGACGGAACGAAAATGGAATACAATCAAGTGTTGAGCAAAGCTTTAGAACGTAACTCATTTGCTCAGAACATTCGTCGCCGACAGTTGGAAGCTGATTATGAAGTGGCCACGGCACGCGGTAACCTGCGTAGCATCGATCTGTTTGCAAGTGTGGGGTATACCGGAGAGAATCGTGATTTCCCTGCTGTTTACAAGAATTTGCAGGATAACCAAATTGTGCAGGTCGGCGTTAAGATTCCTATTCTGGACTGGGGAAAACGCCGGGGTAAAGTTCGGGTTGCCAAGAGCAACCGTGAAGTGGTGCTTTCCAGAATCCGTCAGGAACAGATAAACTTCAATCAGAACATTTTCCTGTTAGTGGAGAATTTCAATAATCAGGCGCAGCAGTTAGCTATTGCAAAGGAAGCTGATCTCATAGCGCAGCAACGTTACAAGACCAGTATTGAAACCTTTCTGATTGGCAAGATTAATACGCTGGACCTGAACGACGCTCAAAGTTCCAAAGATGCGGCGCGTCAGAAGCACATTTCCGAGCTCTATTATTATTGGTATTATTTTTATCAGATTCGTAGCCTGACGCTTTGGGATTTCCGTACCAATACCGAACTGGAAGCCGATTTTGATGAAATAGTGCGACAATAAAAAAGGAAAGGTCCATAAAGACAGTATTTTTTTGTAGATTTGCATCATCACAGTAATAGAAAAGGAAGCTCTGATAGAATATAGAATAAGGAATACGAACTATGATTCTGATAATTGACGATGATAGCGCGGTACGTTCTTCGCTTAGTTTTATGTTGAAGCGTGCGGGATACGAAGCACAGGTAGTTCCCGGTCCCCGGGAAGCTATCGAGGTAGTGCGTACGGTAGCTCCGGATTTGATACTTATGGATATGAACTTCACTCTCTCAACGACAGGTGAAGAAGGTTTGACTCTGCTCAAACAAGTGAAAGTGTTCCGTCCCGACACTCCGGTGATACTGATGACCGCTTGGGGGAGTATCCAACTTGCCGTGCAGGGAATGCAGGCAGGAGCTTTTGACTTTATTCCCAAACCGTGGAACAACGCTGCCCTGCTGCAACGTATCGAGACGGCCTTGGAACTTTCCACTGCTCCTAAAGAAACAACGCAGGAACAGAACGACGCATTCAATCGTAATCATATCATCGGTCGTAGCCAAGGCTTGACGGACGTATTGAATACCATTGCCCGCATTGCAAAGACCAACGCCTCCGTATTAATAACAGGCGAAAGCGGTACAGGTAAGGAACTGATAGCCGAAGCGATCCATATTAACAGCCGGCGTGCTAAGCATCCTTTTGTAAAAGTAAACCTCGGAGGAATTTCCCAAAGCCTGTTTGAAAGTGAAATGTTCGGGCACAAGAAAGGAGCTTTTACCGACGCTTCCGCCGACCGTACCGGACGTTTCGAAATGGCAGACAAGGGAACGATCTTCCTTGATGAAATAGGCGACCTCGACCTTTCCTGTCAGGTGAAGCTTCTGCGTGTATTGCAGGATCAGACCTTCGAAGTGCTCGGCGACAGTCGTCCCCGCAAAACGGACATCCGTGTAGTTTCCGCCACCAATGCCGATTTGCGCAAAATGGTGAATGAACGTACTTTCCGTGAAGACTTGTTCTATCGTATCAATCTGATAACCGTTAAACTACCCGCTTTGCGCGAACGCCGTGAGGACATCCCTTTGCTGGTGCGTCACTTCGCTGACCGTCAGGCAGAGACGAACGGATTGCCTCGCACGGAATTTTCCGCTGATGCCATGCAATTCTTGAGTCGCCTGCCTTATCCGGGAAATATCCGCGAATTGAAGAACTTGGTGGAACGTACGATACTTGTCAGTGGCAAGCCTACTCTCGACGCATCCGATTTCGACGCCCAGTATATCCGCCATAACGATCAGAAAGCAGCCGAAAGTACTTCTTTTATCGGCATGACTTTGGACGAAATAGAGCGTCAGACCATACTTCAGGCTTTAGAACGGCATAAAGGTAACCTGAGTCAGGTAGCTATGGCATTAGGTATCAGTCGTGCCGCCCTTTACCGGAGGCTTGAAAAGCATAATATAAATTATACGTTATAATAGCTTGTATATTGTGGCTCTGTCTGATGATGCAGACAGATAATTACCAGTGAATCATATAACTTAAAACTATTTGTCCGTGCGAATCAAAGGCTTCTTTTACATATTCGTCATCTTGTTGCTGATTTTGGGAATTGGCTTGCTTTGCCTTTCCGGCCAGTTACGTCCGGCTTTCTTTTATGTAGGAGAGGGGCTGATCCTGTTCATCTTGGTCTATCTGGTTTTCTTTTATCGTAAGATAGTGAAACCTTTGAACACGATTGGAAGCGGTATGGAATTGTTACGCGAGCAGGATTTCAGTAGTCGACTGAGCCGGGTGGGGCAGTACGAAGCCGACCGTATCGTGAATATCTTCAACCGCATGATGGAACAACTCAAGAACGAACGCCTCCGTCTGCGCGAACAGAATCATTTTCTCGATTTGATGATTAAGGCTTCTCCTATGGGAGTTATCATCACCTCCCTTGACGACGAACTTTCGGAACTTAACCCTATGGCGTTGAAAATGCTCGGTGTCCGCTTCGAAGATGTTCAGGGGAAAAAGATGAAAGACGTTGACTCCCCGTTAGCCGGGGAACTTGCCAGTCTGCCGAGAGGTGAGACAGTAACCGTCCGCCTGAATGACTCGAACATTTACCGATGCACCCATTCCTCCTTTATCGACCGTGGATTCCAACATCCTTTCTTTCTGATCGAAAGCCTTACGGATGAAGTGATGAAAGCTGAGAAGAAAGCCTATGAGAAAGTAATCCGTATGATAGCCCACGAAGTGAACAATACCACTGCGGGAATTACCTCTACGTTGGACACCGTAGAGCAAGCGCTTACCACGGAAGAAGGTATGGAAGACATCTGCGATGTGATGCGTGTCTGCATTGAACGCTGTTTCTCCATGAGCCGCTTCATCACTCGCTTTGCCGATGTAGTGAAGATTCCCGAACCGACGTATTCTCTTGTCAATCTCAACGACCTAGTCTTTGCTTGTAAACGTTTCATGGAAGGAATGTGCAACGACCGCCACATCACTCTCCGCATGGAGATAGACGAAAGTCTGCCGGACGTAAAACTGGACAGCTCCCTGTTTGAACAAGTGCTTGTCAATATCATTAAGAATGCGGCGGAGAGTATCGCACCGGAGGGGAAAAGCATTGTGCCTGAAGACGAAAGTCCGGAACCCAAAGGAGAAATCATTATCCGTACCCTGTCTCCTGCTACGATCGAGGTGATAGACAACGGCAGAGGGATCAGTAAAGAGACAGAAGCCAAACTGTTCAGCCCCTTCTTTTCAACGAAACCGAACGGTCAGGGGATCGGGCTTATCTTTATCCGTGAAGTCCTGATGCGTCACGGATGTACTTTCTCTCTGCGTACTTATTCCGACGGATTAACCAAATTTCGTATTCTTTTTCCTTAAATGTGATAAATGAGAACAGTTCTTCCGTCAAACAGAACTATTAATTGTCCCCAAATACCCTTACCTTTGCCCCGCTCAATTCAATAGAATTTAAGGTATGAGACTAATGGTAAAAGGTGTACTAACGCTCTTTCTTTTCTTGACTATCAGTATTCCGCTAAGTGCGCAGTATATACTGCAAGGCGTGGTGACTGATTCTCTGACAAAGGAACCTTTACCTTATGCATCTGTACGTCTGAAAGACACGACCGAAGGAACGACCACCGGAAGCGACGGACGTTTCTACTTCAAGACCAGCCGTTCCGAAGCAGTGCTGGTAGTTTCAGTGATAGGCTATAATGATTACAGCCGGCAGATTCGTCCTGCCCGGAATGCATCTTATAAAATCGCCCTTTCACCCACTTCGTATTCCCTCAATGAAGTCGTAGTAAAGCCCAAACGCGAACACTACCGTAAGAAAGACAATCCTGCCGTAGAATTTGTCCGTCACATGATAGAGCATCGTGACGACCATTCGCCTGACGAAAAAGATTTCTGGCAACGTGAACGCTACGAGAAAACTACCTTCGCACTGAACAACTTTGATGAAGAAAAACAGAAAAAATGGCTCTACCGCAAGTTCGATTTCCTCACGGAATATGTAGATACCTCCGCCGTGACCGGAAAGCCGATCCTTACCGTATCCGCCCGTGAACTGCTCGCTACGGATTATTACCGTAAATCCCCTCATGCCGAGAAACAATGGGTGAAAGGCCGCAAACAGGCAGGTGTCGACGAGTTTCTTTCCAAACAAGGAATGCAGGCAGCTATCAACGAAGTGTTCAAAGACGTTGATATTTACGAGAATAACATCTCCTTGTTCACCAACAAATTTGTCAGTCCCCTGTCGCGCATCGGTACAGGATTCTATAAATACTACCTAATGGACACCTTGCAGATAGCAGGTGAACAATGCGTAGACCTTGCCTTCACTCCCTTTAACTCAGAATCTTTCGGCTTTAACGGACACCTGTATGTGACACTCGACTCCACCTATTTCGTGAAGCGTGCCGTATTCAATTTCCCGAAAAAGATAAACCTGAACTTTGTCGATTATATGTTACTCGAACAGGAATTTAAACGTGCCGAAGACGGTACGCGCCTGCTCGACCACGAAAGTATTACCGTAGAATTCAAGCTGACCGAAGGACAGGACGGTATCTTTGCCCGTCGCGTAGCGGATTATACGAACTACACATTTACTCCCACTGCCGAAGCGGACAAAGCCTTCGCCAAGCCGGAGCGTATCATTGAAGAAACGGAAGCCCTGTCCCGTCCCGCAACCTTCTGGGCGGAGAACCGTCCGCAAGCCGCTATCTCCGAACAGGAGAACTCCGTGGACAAGCTGATGACGCAACTGAGCGGTTATCCGGTTTACTACTGGACGGAGAAGATTCTCTCTATCCTCTTTACCGGATACATTCCTACTTCCAAAGAAGCCCCTCTTTTCTATATTGGCCCGATGAATGCCACCATTAGCGGTAACACGCTCGAAGGTCCCCGTCTCCGTGCCGGAGGAATGACTACCGCATGGCTCAATCCGCACCTTTTCGGTAAAGGTTACATCGCCTACGGCTTCAAGGACGAACGGGTGAAAGGACTGGCGGAACTGGAATACTCTTTCAAGAAAAAGAAAGAGTACGCCAACGAATTTCCTATCCACTCGTTAAAACTACGTTACGAGTCAGACGTCAATCAATATGGGCAGAACTATCTCTACACAAGTAAAGATAACGTATTCCTTGCCCTGAAACGCGAGAAAGACGATCGCATCGGTTATTTCCGGCAAGCCGAGTTGACCTATACCAACGAGTTCTACTCAGGTTTCTCTTTCCAACTGACGGCACGTCGTCGGACAGACGAGTCCTCCTACCTGATTCCCTTTCTTCGGAAAGAAGGTGATGTGCTGACTCCGGTCAAAGAATACTCCACCAGTGCGGCCGAATTGAAACTGCGCTATGCTCCGAATGAGAAATTCTTCCAGACGCAGTGGAACCGTTTCCCCGTGTCGCTGGATGCTCCGGTGTTCACGCTCTCCCATACCATTGCCGGAAAGGGAGTGCTGGGAAGCGATTACACCTACAACCATACCGAAGCGGGAGTGCAGAAGCGTTTCTGGTTCTCCGCCTTCGGCTATACGGACGTCATACTGAAAGCAGGAAAAGTATGGGACAAAGTGCCTTTCCCGTTGCTGATAATGCCTAATGCCAACCTTTCCTATACCATTCAGCCCGAATCCTATTCATTGATGAATGCCATGGAGTTTATGAATGATGAATATTTCTCTTGGGACGTCACTTATTTCCTCAACGGCTGGCTGTTCAACCGTATCCCGTTGTTGAAAAAACTGAAATGGCGTGAAATCGTTTCATGCCGGGGATTGTATGGTCATTTGAGCGATAAGAATAATCCGGAATTGAGCGACGGATTGTTTGCTTTTCCGATAGCGGATACCCGTGCCATGGGGAAAACGCCTTACGTGGAAGTGGGCGTAGGTATCGAAAACATATTTAAGGTATTACGCTTGGATTACGTCTGGAGGCTTACCTACCGTGATTCACCCGGAATAGACAAGTCCGGTTTGAGAATAAGTCTCCACATGACCTTTTAAAAGTTAAATCCTGCTAATTGCAATG
>OCHJ01001501.1_pt1 | contig 17155 bp, 16 predicted proteins | sample 1538381 | NCBI WGS metagenome assembly OCHJ01 (sample SAMN04571688, study PRJEB22368) | human gut metagenome | biome: human gut; material: stool | host: Homo sapiens | place: Luxembourg | collected 2012-06-29 | reverse complement strand
TGCTGTACGAGGTACGACGGCGCGCGCCATACATGAGTCTCCCGTCATTTCTGCCCTGTAGGGATTTTCTGGAGTCCTCAGTTTCTTTGTGTTTTCTTTTTACTACCATCCCGGATTGGAGAGAAGGAACATGGGATCCCGACTGCTGCAATGGAATGCTTTTTCTGTATTGCCTAGGATTAGCAGGAAAAGGTTTGATTTCCGAAGCATGGTCTCATGATTTGTTACCTTCTACTATATAAATAGAAAAATTGGCTTTTATGTGAACATGATGGAAAAAGATTTTTTTATGATGTATCGGCAGGAGTTAGACAGACCCTCAAGATAGATTTGAGGAAAGAAATTTGAGGCTTGAGGAGGTAGAGACAATTCGGTGGGAGATATCAGACGGTCAGACTTCAGACTAGCAGTGTATCTTGTAACGTAGATTCTACTTACGGTGGTGAAACTGTGCGTGGGAGATTTCTCGGTTTCCCTCGAAATGGCGGAAAGGGGAGAAACTTATCAGACGTCAGGCGGAGAGTGTTCAGCGGTCCGCTATGGGTTGTCAGATTCCTGCTTGCGGCTGGCTGCTTATGGCCCCCTTCCGGCCCGCCACCCACCTCCTGAATGGGGATGGGCAGGCAAAAAGAGGCGCTCTGCTTTTTTTTAGTTTGAAGGCTGCCCGCTGGCTTTTGGGGAGTGGGGACTGGGAATGGATTTAAGATTATAGAAAAGTAGTAGGAATGGAAAGGGAAATGTCCGTACAGACAAAGAAGACTACGATTTGCAAAAAGAAATAAAAGCATAGCTGGAATCGCGAGGGCGCCTTTGGATAGAAGGCGTCCTTTTGGTATGGCGTAATGTAGAGAAAAGAAAATTGAGGTTTGAAGGAGTAGAGGCATTTCGATGGGTGATAATCAGAGGGAGGGGAGAGTTCGGCTATCTGCTATCCGCTTACGGCTATCGGCTTTCAGATGCCTCTTCGCCCCACTTGCGCTTGCTTCCCACAGGCAGGAGCGGGCAAGTCATAGGCTTTGTGGTCCGTAGGCTGCTCATCTAACAAACATTATTTTAGTGAACAACTTGTATTATATCTTTTCAGGGAGTATAATGAACATGAAAAATAACAGCCACTGGCTTTGGTGCTTTTGTGGCGGCTTTAGTTCAGGAAGGAAAGAGGAAAATGAAACTTTGGATAGCAGCGGCGGCGGCTCTTTTGGCGGCAGGGTGCCTGCTGGCAGGGGGCTGCGGGAAGGAGGCGCCTGAAGCGGGGGCTTCTTCCGAGGAGCATGTGCATATTGTGACTCATGCGAACTGGAATCCTTTCGAGTATTTGAAGGATGGGAAGATCACGGGTTTTGATATCGATCTCATCGAAGAGGCATCGAAGCGGGCCGGGCTTACGCCGGATATCACCGATGCGGGATGGGAGGCTATTTTTGAGCAGATCCGCACGGGACAGGCGGATGCCGCTGTTTCTGGGATTACTATGACCGGAAAAAGACTTATCTTTTTTCCAAACCTTATTTTGTGTCCCGGCAGGCGATCCTGGTGCGGGAGGATACTGATATTTCCTGTGCAAAGGATCTGATGGACGGGAAGACGGTGGCTGTGCAGAATGGTTCCACCGGCCAGGAGGCGCTGGAGAAGCTGATGGGGAAAAATAATCCGGCCATCCGCAAAACGCCTATGTCCATTCAGATGCTCATCGGCGGTCAGGTGGATGCGCTGGTGGGGGATGAAACGTCGGTGAAGGCTATCAAGGCCCAGTATCCGGATCAGCATTTGAAAATCCTCTATGATGACGCTGCTTTTACGCCGGAGTATTTCGGCATTCTTTATCCGAAGGATAAAGGACAGGCGCTGCAGCAGAAGCTGGACAAGGCTCTTTCGGATATGGTCAGCGACGGCACGTACAGCCGTATCTATGAAAAGTGGTTCCACAGCAGTCCCGATGAGAAGATGCTGGCTTCTTTGAAGCAGGAGTGATAGAAAATGTTTGATTTCAAAGTGTCCATTGTGGAGGAGTATACGCCTTTCTTTATTTCCGGTGCTCTGCTGACGGTGAAGCTGTCGGTGATTGCCATTGCGGCGGGATTCTTCATCGGCCTTTTCCTGGCGCTGGCCCGGATTTCATCTAAGAAATATTTGTCTATTCCGGCGGTGTGCTTTATCGAGAGCATCCGGGGAACGCCGCTTCTTCTGCAGATACTGATTACGTATTTCGGTGTGATTCCGCTGATTATGAGGAAACCGGACGGTGTGCTGGCGGCGGTGATTGCGCTTTCCATCAATGCGGGCGCGTATATTGCAGAAACCATCCGCGGCGGCATTCTGGCCACAGACCCGGGGCAGATGGAGGCGGCCAGCGCTCTGGGGCTTTCTCATTTCCAGGCCATGCGGTATGTCATCCTGCCTCAGGCAATCCGATCGGTGATTCCGGCGCTGGGAAATTCTTTCGTCAGTCTCATCAAGGATTCGTCGCTGGCGTCGGTGATTGCCACGCCGGAGCTCATGTACTGGGCCAATGCGGCCAATGCGCAGTATTACCGGGTATGGGAGACTTTTATTACTACGGCGGTGATTTATCTTTTCCTGACGCTGGTGACGGGAAGGATTTTGGGAGTCCTGGAAAAGAATCATTAAAAAAACAGTGAAATCGAGGGGATATCGGTTTCACTGTTTTTGTTTATTTTCGGAAAGTGATGATGCAGAGAAGGGCCATGAGGGCGTGGCCCTGGTTTTGGCTCCATCAGCTGCCCTGCTTTAAAAAGGTCGGTTTACTTAATAATCAGCACCGGTACTTTCACATGATGGATCACGTACTGGCTGACGCTGCCCATGATGAAGGAGGAAAGGGAGCCTTTGCCGCTGTTTCCCATAATAATGAGGTCTATATTTTCTTCGTCCACCAGGGAGGTGATGACGCTGCCGGGGACGCCGGTGCGGATGATGGGGGTGAAGGGAAGGCCCTGGGGAATCTGTTTTTTGATTCTTTCCATGACTGCTTCTGCTTTTTCCCGGACCGAGGCGAAACCGTTTCTGTCAAGGTTGACCTGCATTAAGGGGTAGGCGGCTTCGCCTATGTCTGCCACTACGGTGACGAAAAGCTGGGCCCCGTAGGTTTTTGCCATTTCTACGCCGTAGCGGAGGGCGTTGTCCGCGGTGCCGGAGCCGTCTACGGGAACAAGGATTTTCTTGAACTGCATGGAAAAGACCTCCTTTTGAAAACGGATTTCCTTATCTGGAATTTCCTTCTATGGTATATAATAATTATATCATCACATCATTCGGGAAAGCACAGATTCCTGTATAGAATCTGCTTATAGTAAAATTTTTATGGTGCCGGGCCACGAGACTGTGCAGGGACGGCTGTTTCCCTTACTGCCTGTGATTCGGGCATCCAGGCGGCGGGTCATGGAATCGGTGCTTTCCCGTCAGGAAGAAGGAATTTAGATTATGAAAAAAGCAGCAGTGATTTCTGCCATGGTTCTGGCGGCGGCACTGTCCTTTCAGGGGACCTGGGCCAGAGAACCTGTGGCAGGAGAGGCAGCGCCGGTTTCGGAAGCAGCCTATACCTATGATAATAAAGTCAGCGGGCTCACCATGGTGATTCCGGGGAACCGGGTGGAAAATGAGAAGTCTTCACCGGCAGTGTATCAGGCGTTTCTTCCGGATGAAGGAATCTCACTTTCCGTTTTGTCCAGGGCCTATGGCCAGCCTTACAGTGAGGGAAAGATAAAGGAGCAGGCGAGGGAAGCGCAAAAGTTCCTTCAGGAAAATATTAAAAAATCCGGAGAAAAGCCGGTGTCCATGAAGTCTGTGGAAACGAAAGCCGGCAGAGCGCTCCGGGCGGAAACGAAGGGACAGGGAGAAGGCGGCCGCTTTTCAGTAATCCGGTATCTGTTCCTTCGCCAGGAAGGGACCGCCATGATTTCCTTCACCATGAAGGAAGAGGATGTGAAGAGGAACCGGCCGCTGGTGGAAAGCATGGTAGAAAGCCTGTCTTTTTATACGCCTATGCAGAAGGTGAGCGTGAAGGGCACGGCCTATACCTATGATATTCCGTCGTCCATGCAGGTGGACTATGACCCGCCGGTGGCGCCGGACCATGTGCTGGTGGCGGGAAACCACCTCCTTATGACGGGAGTGGCAGCGCTGCCGATTTCAGAAAACCGGGAGTTCAGTTTCCTTCCGTCAAGCCTCGCTTCTTTGAGTGATAAGGAAAAGGCGGACATTGAATCCCATTTCCGGGCGAAGCTGGCCAGCGAAAGTTCCGGGAAATATGTGAAGAATGTGACGTTCCTCTTTGATTCTTTTCACGGGCTCCCCGGATTGAAGCTGGACTTTGATGACCAGGGAGATCATAATACAAGCTATATTTTTGTGAAAGATGGGAAATATATTTCCTTTGACTATATTTATAATGTAAAAGAAAAGACCTATGCCGATCAGGTGATTGCCCAGTCGGCGGCGTCCATTTCTTTGTAATTCATACCGGCTTTGGAGGTGGTATCCTTGTTTTTTAATCTGTTTGGCGGAGGAAAAGATCAGTATATAGAAGAGTATGCCAGCCGTATGGCGGAGGCGGCAGTCAATGATGAGCTGGACGCAGACCGGCTGGAAAGTTTCATCGCCTATGCGAAGGAAAAGGACCTGGGCAACAAACAGCTGGCCCGGGCCCAGGCGCTGGCTTGTGATAAGGCTTTTGAGAAGCTTTACCATGACGGCTACATGGATGATGACGAATACGGCATGTTTTCCGATCTGCTGAAGCTCTGCTACATGATGAAGGAAGAGGCAAAGTACAAGTACACCACCATTGCCAAAAGGTGCAATGCCCTCTATAAAATCCAGGAGGAGGGGCTTATGCCCACGGTGAACAGGGAATATGCCAATGTGAAGTACCGGGAAGGGGAGGAACTGCATTTTACTGCTGCCGGCCGGCTCATGAAGCCGAAGAAGCCTGTCACCGGTCCTGTCCTGATTTCCCGGGGCCATCCTTTCAAGGTGGGCCAGTGGGAAAATAAGGAGGATAAGAGTCTCTTTGAGGAAGGAGACAAGGGAGCTTTCTGGCTGACTTCAGAGCGAATAGGCTTTAGAAGCCGGAAGGAGAGGATGGAGACTGAGCTTTCTGATGTGGACCGTGTGGAAACGGGCCAGGGCCCTCTCTGTGTGTATGAGAAGGGAAAGGACAGTCCCTGGTGCGTGGCCATCGATGATTATGAAATGGCAGGAGCCCTGCTTTCGAATCTTTTGAATCGATAAGTTCCCTGTGGAGATGTGGTACAGAAGTGTCATGCCGGACGGGAAACTATATGCGAAAAGTTTTCTGCCGCGATAGAAGCCAGCAGTGCCATGCCGGATGGGAAACTTTTCAACAATAAGTCACAATATTTTACGCTGTTATGATTCTGCCAAAGCAAGGAAAGGAGATATACCATGGAATTCGATCATGTGCTTTCTGCGAGGTGCTCGGTGCGCCGGTACACGGAAGAGCCGGTGTCTGAGGAGGATATCCAGAAGATTGTGAAGGCAGGGGAAGAGGTGCCGGTGGGGCATTTTGATTTCAAAAATTATGCTATTGCCGCCATTACGGACAAGAAGGTGCTAAGGCTTCTGGCTGAAGAGAATCAGGCGCTGTCGGGGAGAGGGGATCCTATTTACGGGGCGCCGCTTCTGCTGCTGATCATGAACACCCCGGAGGCACGGGAAGATTCTATCAAGCTCAATGCCGGGATTATGGCGGAAAACATGCATCTGAAAGCGGTGGACCTGGGGCTTGGGTCCATCTGTATTTACAGCTTTATCCGCACGCTGAACCGGGAAGAGGGATACGGAAAATATTTCCAGGCTCTGCACCTGCCGGAGGGGCTGAAGCCGGCCATGGCGGTGGCTGTGGGGCATACGCCCATGGTTCAGCGGGAGCGGCGGTTTGTGGCAAGGATTCCCACCTTCCGTATTGACGGGAAAGAATGAAGGAGGCTTATTATGGAGTTTGATACAGTTTTATCGCTTAGAAAGTCGGCTCGTTCCTATACCGGCGAGGCCGTTTCCGAAAAGGAAATCCATGCGCTGATTCATGCAGCCGAGGAATCTTCCGTAGGCCATCACAATGATAAGGGCTATGCCCTGGTAGTGGTAAGGGATCCGGAGGTACTGAAGCGGATCAGCACTGAAGGGGGAGAAAGGGTGGGAAAGCCCCACATGATTTACGAAGCGCCCCTTCTCATCCTCATTTGCCGCACGAAGGATGTGATGGAAACGCTGGAGGGCTTTGATGCCGGCATTATCGCAGAGCATATCCATCTGAAGGCCAGTGACCTGGGGCTGTCGTCCATCATTCTTTTCGGCTTCATCCGTCTTCTGGGAAAGGATGCAGATTATCTCAAAATGCTTCATCTGCCTGAAGGGGTGTCTCCTATTCTGGCAGTGGCTGTGGGCCATTCGCCGCTGGATGGGAAAAAGAGGAAAGAGGATCGTCATTTTGCGGTGATTGAAAGATAAAAGAAAGCCTCTTTCCGCTTTCGATTTCTGTAAGATACCGAAAGCACTGATTTCATGCGTATCTGTTTTGATTTCTGTTTTCATGCGATGCAGGGAAGGAAAAGGAAAACAGCAGGCTGTTTAAGAATTTCCATGACCTGCAGCATACCATTTCTGATGAAAGCAGATACGGAATGAATCAGTGCTTTTTATATGAGCAGAGGGGGCTTTTTCCTTTATAATTCCTATTGCTATTCCCCGGGAAATCTCGTATAATCAAATTAATATTTCCATTTAGGTTTTTAGGGAGGATGTATTTTTTTCTCATGGCTTTAGAAGTCGGCAATATCGTAGAAGGTACCATAACCGGTATCGCAAAGTTTGGCGCATTTGTAGAACTGCCGGATAAAAAGGTGGGTCTGATTCACATTTCTGAAGTGGCTAATGAATATGTAAGTGATGTGAATGATTATCTCAAGGTCAAAGACAAGGTGAAGGTCAAGGTCATTACCATTGATGAAAGAGGCAAAATCGCCTTATCCATCAAACAGGCCCAGCCAGCTTCTGAAAAAGGGGAAAAGAAGCAGGATCGTTTCCACCATGACCATCAGGGACACCGTGATTTCCATGAAAAAAATGAGTTCCGCAGCCGTGAAGGCCATCGCTCCTTTGAACGTCGTCAGGAAGAGGGAGAGGAATCCTTCCATTCTGAAAGGACCCAGTACAGCCGTCCGTTTTCCGGCGGTTTCCGTACGGCCCGCAGGGAAGCACCGGCTTCTTTTGAGGATAAGCTCAGCCGTTTCCTGAAAGATAGCGATGAAAGGCTTCTCGATCTGAAGAGAAATGTGGAATCCAAGAGAGGCGGAAGGGGCGCAAGGCGTTCTGACTGAGAGAAATAAGGGAGCATTCCATGCTCCCTTATTATTTTAAGCAGTTGGCTCATTGTTTAACCTTATTTGGGGGATATGATGCGTGCGATTATTGATATCGGGACAAATTCAGTCCGTCTTTTGATTGCAGAAAAGGATGAAAAGGAAGAGTGGAAGGTCCTGAAGAAGGACCTTCGCAGTACCAGGCTCGGGGAAGGCATGACGGACAAGGCTTTCATCGGGAAGGGACCCCGGGAAAGGACGCTGAAGGCTATCGAAGAGTTTACGGCGGCCGCCCGCCTGGCAGGGGCTTCTGAAATCTTTGCCTACGGTACTTCCATCATGAGAGATGCGGCTAACGGCGGCGAATTTTCCGATGAGGTGACTGCGGCTGCCGGCATTCCGGTACGGATCCTTTCGGGAAAGGAAGAGGCCTATTACAGCTATATCGGTGCAGCCGGTACGTCCAGCGTGGTGACGTCGGTAGTGGATATCGGCGGCGGCTCCACAGAAATCTGCATGGGTTTCGGCACGGATATCGGCATGCGTCACAGCTTCAAGCTGGGCTGTGTACGCTGTTCCAAGCAGTTCGATACCACCACGCCCCGGGGACTGGCGGAGCTGAAGAAGCACTGCTTCGACCTTTTCCGCCACACAGAACTGATGGACAGTGTGAAGAATGTGAAACGGTGGATCGGCGTGGGAGGCACAGTGACGTCCATGGCGTCCATGCTCCAGGAGCTGGAGGTCTATGATTCCTCCAAAGTGCAGGATTTCATCATCCATCAGGAAGATGTAAATGCCATGCTGAAGAAGCTTTCTTCCATGTCCTATGATGACAAATGCCATTTGACAGGACTCATGCCGGAAAGAGCGGACATCATCGTGGCCGGTGTGGCCATTCTTGACAGTCTCATGGAATACTTTGCCCTGCCGGAAATCATGGTGAGCGACAGGGACCTTTCTGAGGGACTTCTGGATGCGGACGTGTTAAGGCCCAATAACGAATGAAGAAAGAGGACTTTCTTAAAAGGGTGCTTGCCTTTTCCCATGAAAATCATTTGTGGGAAAAGGGGGATGGAATCCTCGCTGCTGTTTCCGGCGGCCCTGATTCGCTGGGACTCCTTCTTTTTCTGAAGGACATAGAGGAAAGAGAAGGAATCCGCCTGGGCTGCTGCTGCGTGAACCATCATCTGCGGAAAGTGGCGGAAGAGGAAACAGCCTATGTGGCATCGGTGTGCCGCCGTTTCCATATTCCTTTCTATAGAAAAGATGTGAATGTGCAAGAGGCGAGGAAGAAAGGGAAGGGCTCAGTGGAAACCGTGGCCCGCATTCTTCGGTATGAAGCGCTGGAGGAGGCGGCAAAGGCCGGCGGCTACCGGAAAATCGCCCTGGCCCATCATGAAGATGACCAGGCGGAAACCATTCTTTTCCATTTCCTCCGGGGCAGCGGCCTGAAGGGACTGACTGGCATACAGCCGAAGCGGGATGAATTTATCCGCCCCTTCCTCTGCGTCACAAGAGAGGATATCGGCTGTTTCCTTTCTGATTATCCAGTGAGTCCCTGTCATGATGAAACCAATGATATCCCCGATGCCACTCGGAATAAAATCCGTCTCACCCTCCTGCCCCGACTCCAGGAGTATAATCCGTCCCTGGTCACAGGCCTTACCCATATGGCTTCCCTTTTGAGGGACGAAGAGGATTTCATGGAGGGAGAAGAGGCGAAGGAAGCAGCCTTCTTCCGGCAGCGGGGCCGTCTTCTGGCCTATCCTTTCCATCGCTTGCAGGCGCTCCATCCTGCGATGCAGCGCCGCCTCATCCGGCGGGCGGTGATGAGAGTCTCCCATCATACGCCGGATGCAGAAGGGGTGGAGCGGATGCGTAAGCTGGCTCTGGAAGGAAGGGAAGGCAGGAAAACCTCTTCCTCCGGTGCCATGATGGAAAGGGCAGGGCAGTTTCTCTGCTTTTTCCCCGGCAGCTCCCGGAAAGATACTATGCCTGTGAAAGACCTGCTCCATCTTTTTTATGAATTTTGTGAAGAAAAAGAAAAGCCTCCTTACGGGGAAACTGGTATAATAACAAATAACCATGAAGTTCTTCTGACCGCTCCTCCCTGGGGGCTGACCGGGAAAGTCCTTTCTCATCCGGTGGCCACAGGGAAAAACCAGTATCTTCTCGATGCCGGCAGTGTAGGACAGCTGGTCCTTCGAAAGGCTGAAAAGGATGACTCCATGGAGCCTCTGGGCATGAAGGGAAGGAAGAGGGTATTTCAAATCCTTCAGGAAAAAGGAATCCCTTCGGTGCTTCGCAGAGAATGGCCGGTAGTGGCCGATGAACATCATATTTACTGGACCTGCTTTCTTCGGGGAAGCAGACAGGGCCGGGTGACGGAAGGTACGAAGTCCTTTCTCCTTCTGACACTCACCTTAAGGGATAAGGAGAATGAATGAACAACATGAAAAATCTGGGAAAAGATATTAAGACCGTACTCATTACCAAAGAACAGATTGAAAAAAGAGTGGAGGAACTGGGCCGTCAGATTACGAAAGACTATGAAGGAAAAGATGTGGTGCTGGTTGGCATTCTGAAAGGTGCCATGCCTTTCCTCTGTGACCTGATGCGGTCCATTGACCTTCCTGTCACACTGGACACCATGTGCGTATCCAGCTACGGCAACAGCACCGTTTCTTCCGGCCATGTGAATATTAAAAAGGACCTGGACCGGGATATCCGGGGCAAGAACGTAATCGTAGTGGAAGATATCATTGATACCGGCATTACCATGAGCGCCCTGGTACCCCTTCTCAAACAGAGGGGCGCTGCTTCTGTGGAACTGGCCATCTGTCTTAACAAGAAGGAAAGACGGGAAAAAGAAGTGGACGTAAAATACGTGGGCTTTGACATTCCCGATGAATTCATCGTAGGCTATGGCTGCGACTATGCGGAAAAATACAGAAATCTGCCGGACGTATGCGTCCTGGACAGCCGGGTGTATACCAAAGCGTAAATATTTGGACGCTCCCTTCCGGAGAGTCCGGGCTCGGACGGTTCGAAGATGGCTTGCCCTTTGGGCGTGAAGGGCCTGCTTTGCAGCTAATCACTATTTTTCAACCTTTTACATTCCTGCAGGCAGGAAGCTGTTCCTGCCTGATGCAGGGTGACTGAAGGGGGCATAGGATTTCAAACAATCCTGTTGCTTAAATTTCTAAAAAATGGTAGAATTAATTACTGATTGAAAAGTCTCAATTTAGTCAGCGGGGTGGATGGTGGAAAGCACCGATTGAATCGCGCTTCCCCAACCGGTCAAATGGGCTTTTATTGCACAGATCATGAGAAGGAGGAATATATTGAATAAATTTATTAAGAATGTGGCACTCTACGTGCTTCTCATCATCATCGCAGTGTCCATATTCAATACATTTGTTCATCCCCAGGAAAAACATTCGGAAATCACCTACAGTGACTTTATTTCACAGGTGGAAAAGAAGAATGTATCCTCGGTGGTGATGACAAATAACGCAGTTACCGGGAAGATGAAAGACGGCACTGAATTTGCCACATACATTCCTGACAATGATACCCAGCTTCTCAATAAGCTGAGTGACGGCAATGTGGCCATTACTGCCAAACCGCCGGAACAGCCGGCATGGTGGATGAGCCTTCTGTCCAATCTGCTTCCCATTATCATCCTCATTGCCGTCTGGTTCTGGATGATGAACCAGACCCAGGGCGGCGGCGGACGGGTCATGAGCTTCGGCAAGTCAAGAGCTAAAATGACCGGTGAAGGCCAGGTGCACGTGAACTTTAACGATGTGGCCGGTGAAGATGAAGCCAAAGAAGAGTTGTCGGAAGTGGTGGATTTTCTGAAAAATCCGGGACGGTACACCGCTATTGGTGCCAAGATCCCCAAGGGCGTCCTGCTTGTGGGACCTCCAGGTACCGGCAAGACCCTTTTGGCCAAGGCAGTGGCCGGGGAAGCCAAGGTACCCTTCTTCTCCATCTCAGGCTCCGATTTTGTAGAAATGTTCGTAGGTGTCGGTGCGTCCCGCGTGCGTGATCTCTTCGCCCAGGCAAAGAAGAATGCGCCCTGCATTGTATTTATCGATGAAATCGATGCCGTAGGCCGTCAGCGCGGAAGCGGACTGGGCGGCGGACATGATGAACGGGAACAGACATTGAACCAGCTCCTGGTAGAAATGGACGGTTTCGGTTCCAATGAAGGCATCATTACTCTGGCAGCCACCAACCGTCCTGATATCCTGGACCCTGCCCTCCTGCGCCCCGGCCGTTTTGACCGCCGCGTAGTAGTAGGCCGTCCGGACCTCAGAGGCCGTATCGCCATTCTCCGTGTCCATGCAAGAAACAAACCGCTGGAACCGGATGTGGACCTGCCTACCATTGCCAAGAAAGTACCGGGATTCACCGGCGCCGACCTGGCCAATATGCTGAATGAAGCAGCCCTTCTGGCAGCCAGAGATAACAGAAAAACTATTTCCATGGCAGACCTGGAAGAAGCATCTGAAAAAGTTTCCTACGGTCCTGAAAGAAAGAGCCACCGGGTGAGCGATGAAGAAAGAAAACTCACGGCTTACCATGAATCGGGCCATGCCATTATGGCCACCCTTCTGAAGGATGCAGATCCGGTGCATAAAGTCACCATCATTCCACGTGGACAGGCCGGCGGTTACACCATGATGCTTCCCCATGAAGAACGGTCCTTCATTACCAAATCCCATCTTCTGGCCCAGATCCGCGTAGCTTTAGGCGGACGCTGCGCTGAAAAGATTATTTTCAACGAAATCTCCAGCGGCGCTTCCGGGGACCTGCAGCAGGTCACCTCCATCCTCCGCAAGATGATTATGGAATGGGGCATGAGCGACCGCCTGGGACCCATGATTTTCGGTGAACACCAGGAGCAGATTTTCCTGGGTAAGCAGCTGGGTTCTGAAAGAAACTACGGCGAAACAGTGGCCACCATTATCGATGAAGAAATGCACAAGTACCTGGATGAAGCCTACAATGACACCATGCAGGCACTGACAGATAATCTGCCTGTGCTCCACGCCATGGCCAAGGCCCTGATGGAAGTAGAAACCATCAACCATACCCAGGTAGAAAACCTCTTCAAGTATCACTCCATCTACGCGCCCGGCGAGGAACCGAAGAAGGATGACACAGACAGCAGTGACGCCCCGCTTCCGCCTGCACCTTCTGACGACAGCCCCCTGCCTCCGGTGTTTGGAGAATAAATAATGAAAACTGCGAAAGGAAGTCCCTTTCGCAGTTTTTTGATGGGATGTTCGCAAATAGTTTCCCCTAGAGATGCACACCATTGCTTTAAGTCGAATAGAAAACTCTTGTGAACAGTTTCCTGTCGGGATGGATACCATTTGTTTCATACCGAAGGGGAAACCTATTGCGAATAGTTTCCTGTTGGGATGGATACCATTGCTTCAAGTCGAACAGGAAACCTTTCGCAAGCAGACTTCCCCCATTTCCTGTATAATAAGGAGCGATACAGCTTTGAAAAGGAACACAAGGAGATACTATGAAATTACTGCGTTTGACACTGCAGGGCTTCAAGTCTTTTGCAGATAAAACTACCATAGAATTTGCTGATGGCATGACGGTGATCGTGGGACCCAACGGCTGCGGAAAGAGTAATATTTCCGATGCAGTGCGCTGGGTGCTGGGAGAGCAGAATGTGAGGAACCTTCGGGGGCAGAAGGCAGAGGACATTATTTTTTCCGGCTCTGAGACCAGGCAGGCAAAGAATGGAGCGGAAGTACAGCTGGTGCTGGATAATTCGTCCCATGAACTGCCGCTGGATACCACGGAAGTCGCCATTACCAGAAGGCTTCTCCGAAGCGGGGACAGTGATTTCAAAATCAACAAAAGAAGCTGCCGGCTGAAGGATATACAGGAGCTTCTGGCCAATACAGGTCTGGGGCGGGGCTCCCTGGCCATTATCGGGCAGAACCGGGTGGACCAGGTGTTGACGGCCCGGCCTGATGAGAGGCGTCTGATTTTTGAGGACGTGGCGGGCATCAGCTTGTACCGCATGCGGAAGAACGAAGGCCTCCGGAAGCTGGAAAAGACGGCAGAAAATATGGACAGGGTCCAGGACATGGTGGCTCTTTTGGATGAGCAGCTCATTCCTCTGAAGGAAGGGGCGGAAAAGGCCAGGGTCTATAAGGAGCTTATGAAGAAGAAAAGTGCCGTCACCGCCTCTATGGCGGTGCTGAAGCTGACATCTATCGGCCGCATGCTGTCTCGCTATGAAACGGAGTACCGGAATCTGGAAGAAGATGATGTGAAATGGGAAACCGCCCTTTCTTCGTTGGCGGCGGAAAGGGAAAAGCTGGAAAAGCAGGCCCTTGATTTTCAGGAAGGCCTTCGCAGCCTGGGACAGCAGACCGCTGAAGCCCAGCAGAAAATGGAAGAACTTCGCGGCGATTTCCGGGTGAAGGAAGAAAGCTTCCATCATGCCGAGGAAAAGAAAGGGGAGCTGGCAGCAGCTGAAGAGGACCAGAAGGAAGCGGAAGCAGAACTGGCAGAGGAAATCAAAAGCGGTGAAGAGGAATATCAGGGTTATGTGGATGACTGCCGCCAGTGGAACGAAAAGAAAGAGAAGGGAGAAGAGGAAAAGAAGGCTCTGGAAGAAGCCCTGGCCTGTTCAGAGGCTTCCTATGCGGAAAAGCTGAAAGTGAACAGACAGCAGATGTCTGAAAAGATGCGGATGGAGCAGGAGCTGTCCCATGTAGAAGAAACCATGAACCGGCTGGAAGCAGAACGGAAAGAAGCCCTGTCTTCACTGGAAGAGAAGAAAAAGCGGCTGGCAGCCCTGAAAGAGGAGCTCGCGCTCTTAGTGAAAGAAGAAAAAGAAGGAGCAGAGCGCCTGTCAGATCTGGAAGAAGCAGGAAAGAAGGACAGTCTTCTTTTGAAAGAGGAGGAAAACCGGCGCTTTGTTCTGATGAATGAAAAGGGAAAGCAGGAGTCTGCCCTTTCCGCTCTTCGGTCAAGAAAAAATTATCTGGACCGGGCAGAAAAGGAATATGCCGATTTTTCCATGGCAGTCAAAAATATCATGGCCAGCCGGGATCTCTTCGGCCCATCCATTCACGGTCCTCTGGGGGACTTGGTGCAGGTGCCGGAAGCCTATACGACAGCGGCGGAAGTGGCCTTGGGCAGCCGGATTTCCTGTATTGTTACGGATACCACTGAAGCGGCAGGCCGGATTATCCGCTGGCTGAAGGAACGGCACCTCGGGAGGGCCACCTTCTTTCCTCTGGAGTCCATGCATCCTTCTGCCTACGGCGGCGAGGAACAGAAGGCTGCCGGGGAAAAGGGCATCTGCGGCATTGCGTCTAATCTCATAAACTGCCATGACCGGTACCGGGATCTCCTCACGTCCCTTCTGGGACGGACCCTGATTGCGGAAACTCTGGATGATGCCAGAAGGGTGGCAAAGAAATACCGCTACCGGTTCCGCATTGTCACCCTGGACGGCCAGCTGGTCAATGCCGGCGGCTCCATGACCGGCGGCTCCATGAGGAAGAAGGAAAATACCTTCTTCGGCAGGAAACAGGAAATTCGCCGCCTCTCCCGGGAGGAAGAAGAGGGGCGAAAGGCGCTGGAAACATGCAGCCGAAAGCTGGAGGAGCAGGGCCATATCTGCGATACCCTGGCGGGAAAGGTCATGAAAGAAAGGGAGGAATGGCAGACCCTCAAAGTCAGCCTGGCCTCCCTCACTGCCCGGAGGGAAGGGATGGAAAAGACCCTGGAAGACCAAGAGAAGGCGGCAGAAGAAGAAATGGCGCTGAAGGAAAAACGGGACCTGGAACTGAGAGAAGGAGAAGAGCGGAGGACCCATATTTCCGAAAATCTGGAAAAGCTGGCTCACATTCCGGAAATGGAAGAAGATGAGGAAAGCGAAACGCTGAAAAAGAAACTGGAAGAAAAGAATGAGGAAATTCTTTCCATTCATGTGTCCCTCACCAAGGCCCGGGAATCCCTGGCCTTCGGAAAGCGCATGAAAGAGGACCGGGAAAAAGCGCTGGCAGAGCAGCAGGCGGACCGGGCCAAATTGGAAGAAGAAAAGAAAGAAAATGAAAAACTTCTGCAGGTGCTGAAGGAGGACATGGAAAGGCTGAAGGAGGAATTCCGGAAAGCCGAGTCCCTGTGGCAGGACCGGCAGAAGAATCAGTCCTGCATGCAGGATGATTCGGACCGGTTCGCCATGGAACAGAAGAAACTGGAGGAATCCTGGCGAAAGACCCAGGAACAGTCGTCTAAAGTGAAACGGGATATGGCGGAACGACAGGGACGAATTGACAATTTCAAAGCCCAGGAAGAAGAGGAGCTGCGCAGGCTTTCGGAAAACCATATGACCCGACAGGAGGCGGAAGCTCTCCGGCTTCCCGGCTCTATGGCAGATATGAGGAAGGAAGAGGAAAGCCTTTCCCGGAAGCTCTCCGCTCTGGGCCAGGTGAATCCCAATGGCGAGGAGGACTACCAGAAGCAGCTGGACAAGCGGACATTCTATGAAGAACAGATAGAGGATCTGACGAAGGCCAGAAACGGTCTGGAAACGGTGATTCGTGACATTGATCAAACTATGACTGACCAGTTCAGCAGGGCTTTCAAAGAAATCAACCAGGAATTCGGCCGCATTATGCAGCTCATGTTCCAGGGCGGCCGGGCCCGGCTGGAGCTTACCGACGAAGCCCATCCGCTGGAGGGCGGCGTGGAAATGTACCTCCAGCTTCCCGGCAAGAAACGGCAGCCCCTGTCCCTCATGTCCGGCGGCGAAAGGGCTCTGACAGTGATTGCTCTCCTCATTTCCTTCATGGCCTTCCGCCCGGCGCCTTTCTGCTTCGTAGATGAAATCGATGCAGCCCTGGACGATGCCAATGTGGAACGGTACAGCCGCATGATTGCGGACTATAAAAAGAAAACCCAGTTCATCGTCATTTCCCATAGAAAAAAGACCATGGAATTTGCAGACACCCTGCAGGGCGTCACCATGGCCGAAAAAGGGGTATCTTCCCTGATTACGGTGAAAATGAAGGATTATGTGGAGTAGCGGGCATTGTGCTTATGGCCCATCCATGTCAAAATGGCGTCTGTCTTTGTGACAGGCGCCATTTGACATGGGTTTTATTTACAATGTGGATGCCAGGAAGGCCATGAGAAGGAGGAGAAGAAGCATTTTCCGGTTATTCTTTCCTCTGAGGTCACGGTCTGCTATGTGGACGCCCCAGTTCCATCGGGTATACAGGGCCATGGCGAGCCACAGGAGCAGGGATGCCACGGTGAGGCGGAAGGTGCTTTCCTGGGGAATGCCCGGAACCATGCCGAAATCCACCGATACCATCATCAGCAGGGTGACGCAGACAAGGCCGCTGGTGAAATAGAGAAGCCACCTCGGTGCTTCCCGATATAAAAATTTTTCCTCTTCCGTAGAGGCTCTGCCGAGAAAATAGGACTTGATAAACCAGAGAATGATGAGGACGGCCACGCCGTCAAAAAGATAATTGTGTTCCATGGTATGCACTCCTTTTGCTTTTCTTTATTATGGACTATGGAATGGAATGGGGCAAGGGGGACTGTCCGGCGAGGGAGAATGGTATTCCTATGGACAGGAAACTGCTTGCGAAAAGTTTCCTATCCGGCGTGGGGAAGATGATATTCATAGCGACGGGAAACTGCTTGCGAAAAGTTTCCTATCCGGCGTGGGGAAGATGATGTTCATAGCGATGGGAAACTGCTTGCGAAAAGTTTCCTATCCGGCGTGGGGAAGATGATGTTCATAG
>OCHJ01001489.1_pt1 | contig 17332 bp, 9 predicted proteins | sample 1538381 | NCBI WGS metagenome assembly OCHJ01 (sample SAMN04571688, study PRJEB22368) | human gut metagenome | biome: human gut; material: stool | host: Homo sapiens | place: Luxembourg | collected 2012-06-29 | reverse complement strand
GATATAATTGGCTTGTTGTTCCATAATATTCAAGTTTAATCAAGGCAAATATAAATAAAATGTCCCGTTTTCATGCACAAACGGGACATTTTGTTTTATCGTCTTCTCCTTTCTCTGTTTCAACAGAAATGAGACGACTTCATTTCTATCTCCGGTGTGGACGAGGACGCGGTCTGGCAGTAGTCCGCCGAGAAGATGATTACATAGTATCGCAATGTCTGCCACAACACCTTTCTTTATCATTTATCAAATGCTTATTATGATTAAGTCTTTGTCTGTGCAGGGAAGAATTATTCCCCTTGCCATTTTTTCTCAAAGTATGTCAGTTTATTTACCGGATTGAGAAAATACAAGAATAAAAAAGTTACCTTTGCCAACCGTTTTTTCTAATTAGATGTTATTCTTATAAGATTATATTAGATCACTATTATCAGCATGGACAAAAGTAAGAATCTACACGGTCATCTGTTTGCGTTGACAGCAAACGTTATGTGGGGCTTAATGGCTCCTATTGGTAAATCGGCTCTGCAAGAGTTTTCCGCTCTTTCCGTCACTACATTCCGTATGATAGGAGCTGCGGCTGCTTTCTGGATGTTATCTATATTCTGTAAACAAGAGCACGTCAACCACAGGGATATGCTAAAGATTTTCTTTGCCTCTCTGTTTGCCTTAGTATTTAATCAGGGGATCTTTATTTTCGGACTTTCCATGACTTCGCCTATCGACGCCTCTATCGTAACTACTACTTTGCCGATAGTAACCATGATTGTGGCTGCCATTTATCTGAAAGAACCGATTACAAACAAGAAGGTATTGGGAATCTTTGTAGGTGCTATGGGGGCACTTATCCTTATTTTAAGTAGTCAGGCTGCAAGTGGCGGTAACAGAAACCTTATCGGCGACTTGCTCTGTCTGGTAGCACAAATCAGTTTCTCTATCTATCTGACGGTATTCAAAGGACTATCTCAGCAGTATTCAGCGGTAACAATCAATAAATGGATGTTCGTTTACGCCTCGATATGTTATATACCTTTCTCCTATTATGACATTTCAACGATTCAGTGGGCCTCTATTTCCACCGTTGCTATCATACAAGTGCTCTATGTAGTACTAGGGGGAAGTTTCCTAGCCTATCTCTGCATTATGACGGCACAAAAACTGCTTCGTCCTACCGTTGTCAGTATGTATAATTATATGCAGCCGATTGTGGCTACGATTGCTGCCATTATTATGGGAATCGGAAGTTTCGGCTGGCAGAAAGGACTTGCCATTGCGCTCGTATTTCTCGGTGTATATATTGTAACGCAAAGTAAGTCGAAGGCTGATTTCGAGAAAGCGGGAAGGGAATTGTAATAACCACCAATCATTATTAGTTATCAGACACGGATTACACAAATTTCACAGTCCTTTGATTGACTAAAACTGTGAAGTCCGTGTAATCTGTGCCTGAATAGTTTTATTCTAGTTAGCCAGGATAGTCACTTCTGCACCGGACGCAAAGTCTTGTCCGTTCTGCGAACTCAAAGCAGTAAAGCGAATATAACGTGCCTTTACCGGCTTGTCGAACATCACCCTCTTTTCCTTTGAGTTATTAGCAAAAGTACCTTTCTTGACCGGATCACCCCATTCTTTACCATCCATGCTGACTTGAATAGAGTAATCCTTGATATTGCCATTATTTCCATTCTGACGCGGCAGATAGGTAAAGCCTTTGATTTCTTTTACTTCACCTGCATCAAGATCCACCCAGTGCGGATATTTGGCAACCGTTACTGAATACATTGTATGCCATATCGTACTAGGATCACCATCAACCAGATTAGCAGCATCTCCATCGCCTGATTCCTGGCTGCTGGCATATACCACCTGCATCTGGATACTTTCTATCTTTTCAAACTTCATAACGGCACTAATATCCTTATTGTCCTTATACCATGCTTTCACAGTACCTCCATTACGCAAAGGAATAGGTTCTGTATATTCCTGTACCTTTTTACTACCGTCAATCGTATAGCAGAATACAGCGTCTTTCTTTGCCGACGTCAATTCTACCATCCCGGCAGGAGTACGTGTGATAGACAAAGGAATATCTCCGGCAGGAGCAACATTAGCAACAGCTGCCAAATTCGCACCAACAGCCGGACGGATAATAAAGCCCATATTATGATGACCGGCAAATACCCTGTCTTGAACAAGAGGGCCACCTTGACCGCAGCTATTACCACCCAAACCGGTAACTGCACAATCCAGATGCAAATAAGTATCACCTGCTTTAGGCAATTGATATGGATGAGAAGCCAGGATCAAATCAAGAGCAGAATATTGAAGTGCAGACACCGACAGGCGATCGGTAGCTATAAAGACTGCCCCTTGTCCTGCCTGATTCGTCAATGCACACCAACGTACATCTTCATGATTACCCATATCCTGCGGCTTCGGGAAATTCACAAACTCACCCGCTACCGTATTCGTATGTTGCTCTATGAACTGGCCACTCTTACGGTCGGCATAGTTATCAATCGGTCCACGACCATAATAAGTAAAGTTAGCATATTCCTGAGGAACTTTCATCACATAGCCAAGACGTGGCAAAGTCAGGCTGGGACGAGTAGAAGTAATACTGGACTGCAATTCGATAGAACCGTCCGGATAAACCGTCCACACCTGATTGGTAATAAACTTAAAGTCATTGGCTCCAAATTTCCGGTCTGTCAGTTCCACAATACTATTCTTACCGGAACTGGTCCCCCCTTTAATGCTTGCAGCATTCGGTGCCTGCGATTCTACGGTAAAACTCAATACCATTTTACCATCCTTCTCACGAGCTGTTACCTCTATCATTTTATGTTGCAGGTTATGCAAACCATATTCAAACCAAGGAGTATAGAACCAGTTATCATTGTTTGTAAAGGCACGAAGTGCATCAAGTTTCGGTCCGTTTCCGGCCGCAATAATTGTTTTATCGCCGTATTTCAAGCTATAAATACTTCCGGTCTGCTGATCGAATTCCGCTTCAAAGCCGTCCCCTTTAATTTCGATTCTCTCTGTACTCGGGTTCATACGACTCTTCAGACTTCCCGCAGTAGCGGCAGCCACTTCACTGATTAACGGACGATCCGTAGCTTCCTTCACCAGTACCTGTTCTTCCGCCATTACGAAGTCTTTATCAGCCCAAGGCATCTTGTCTTTCAATATAAACTGCACTTTCACAAAGTACTCCGCATCTTTTTTAAACGCAGCACGATTATAGGGAAGAGAGATTTGCATCCGCTGGCGGGGAGCCAGATTGATGTCTTTCTTCAGAGTTGCCTGAATAGCCTTGCCGTCCTCATAAACGGACCACATCAAATAGTAGTCGTCCGCCAGATTCTTGAAATAATACTTATTGAAGATCTCAAAGACACCCTTCTCAACATCGACAGCTTTCACTCCGATATTCTGATATACTTTTCTCACTTCATAATATTGAGGTTTCGGTTCCAGATCTCCGAACACGATTCCGTTCATTACAAACTGCCCATCATTGGGAGTATCGCCGAAGTCACCTCCATAAGCCAGATAACGCGTACCCGTTTTCGGATCGTAATTATACATGGACTGGTCTACCCAATCCCATATAGCACCGCCACAGAAGAAGTTGGTAGACTCCATAGCTTCCCAATAATCAATAAGATTACCGCAAGCATTTCCCATTGAATGAGCATACTCGGAGATATGGAACGGATATTTAATATCATATTTCCCCTGTACAGCACCACGTACCCAACCGATAGACGGATACTGATTCGAACCCATATCAACAATATCATTGTTACGTTCATATTGTACGGGACGGGAAGTATCGAACTTCTTCAACGCATCATAAGCCGCCACAAAATTCTTACCCGGACCGGCCTCATTACCTAACGACCAAATCACGATAGAAGGATTGTTGACATTGGCATGCACCATTTCCATAACACGAGCCACATGAGCATTTTTCCATTCCACCGGATGAGAAAGCGAAGCGGCACCATAATAATATTCGTGTGATTCGATGTTAGCCTCATCTTCCAGATAGATACCATATTTGTTGCACAGGAAGTACCAATACGGATCATCCGGATAGTGAGAGTTACGAACATGATTGATGTTAGCACGCTTCATCAGCATAATTTCTTTTTCCATCATCTCACGGGTAATGGCATGTCCCACAGCAGGGTTGGATTCATGACGGTTCACCCCTTTCAGTTTAACGGTCTTTCCGTTCACATAATAATAGCGTCCGGCAAGCCCGAACTCATCTTCTGACGCAGGTGTATCTTTGATTTCCACTTTCCGAAAACCTACGATAGTAGAAACCGTTTCAATAGTCCTGTTCTTTTTATCTTTCAGTTCAGCAACAAGCGTATAGCGATAAGGAAACTCCGCCGACCACTTGTTAGGAGCCTTCACCTGAAAAACAGTTTGAACCTTACCAATCTCATTCGGAACGATCTTCTCTATTACCGGAGATGAAACGCCGTCTACCAACGTATTTTCATCAGAATACAGTTTATTGGCATACAAAGAATAATATACTTTATAATCCTTGGCTGCCTTTTTATCCAAGTTACGGATATCGGCGTTGATAGTCAAAGAACCATCCGTATAAGTAGCGTCCAAATCGGGAATAGCCACCAAGTCACGGAAATGAACCTTGGGAACCGAGTACAAAGCTACCGTACGGAAGATACCCGGCAGACGGAACATATCCTGTGCCTCCAGAAATGAACCATCCGAGCTACGATATACTTCGGCTGCTACGATATTTTTGCCTTTCTGAAGATAAGGGGTAATATTGAAATTAGCGGTATTGCGCGAGTTCTTGGAGAACCCCACATACTTACCGTTAATCCAAAGATAGAAGAAAGAATCCACACCGTCGAAACTGATGAATACTTCCCTGCCGTCCCAATCCTGAGGAATCTCAAAATCGCGGCGGAAGGAACCAACCTCATTACGGTGCTTATAAGTAGTCCAGTTAGCGGGCGGAGTACGCATCACTCCTCCGCGCCAGTCGTCTACCTTCACGCTATGTTGGAAGATAACCGGTTGATTGACATAAATAGGAGTTCCATACTTCAAGCTTCCGTCTTTCTGAATACCATAGATATTCCAGCTCGACGGTACAGGGATTACGTCCCACGAAGTCACATCATAATTCGTCTGATAGAAATCTGCCGGACGGGAATCGGGGTCGGGTGCCCAATGAAACTTCCAGTCGCCATTGAGAGACTGCCAGAACTTACTGTTTTCGGGCAATACTTTGCGAGCACTTTCCAAGTCTTGAAACGGAAAGAAATAAGCATGCGGCTGCTCCTTATTGAGTGCCAAGTTTTCGGGAGATTCCCACTCCGCTCCTGTCGGAGCATTCAAGGTAGCATAGGTAAACCCTTCCAAAGGTTGGTCTGCGAAACTCTGTACTGTGAGGGTGCAGCACAGAAGACCTGTTAACAAGGTTTTGTTCATAAGGTATTTTAAGTCAATAAATAATATTCTGTGTCCAATATTCATGGTTCTCTGAATGTAAATACAATCAGAAAGCATACCACCCCTATTTTTTCATCCGCTTTTTAACGTTCTTTTTCTAGTCGTCCCGTTTCAGGTCTGCGAAATAAGTATCGAGTAGGCTCTTTGCGGCTATAAATGATGTCAGATTTCCTTGCAACACTTGCTGTTCCTTTTCCAGAAGCATGGCTTCAATCTTCGGATTATGATAGAAACTGTCACGAAGTTGTTCGTTGATCGTTTCATACATCCAGTATTTACTTTGCTCGTTACGACGATATTCAAAATAACCGTTGGTCTTCACAAAGTCAATATATTCATAAATCATATCCCATATCTCCTTCACTCCGATATTATAAAAACCGGAATAGGTCAACACTTGGGGAGTCCATCCCGATTCGGGAGCAGGGAAAAGATGCAAAGCGTTACGAAATTGAGTAGCAGCCAGTTTTGCACGTTCCAGATTATCCCCGTCGGCCTTGTTGATAACAATGCCGTCGGCCATTTCCATAATACCGCGCTTAATGCCTTGCAACTCGTCTCCTGTACCTGCCAACTGAATCAGCAGGAAGAAATCTACCATAGAATGAACAGCCGTTTCACTCTGTCCCACCCCGACGGTTTCCACAAAAATCTTATCGAATCCGGCAGCCTCGCAGAGTACAATCGTCTCACGCGTTTTGCGTGCCACTCCTCCCAACGAACCTGCCGAGGGGCTAGGGCGGATAAATGACTTCGGATGTACGGAAAGCTGTTCCATACGCGTCTTATCTCCTAAGATACTGCCTTTACTACGTTCGCTACTGGGGTCGATAGCCAACACAGCCAGCTTTCCTCCTTTTTCAAGCACGTGCAAACCGAATACATCTATTGAAGTACTCTTTCCCGCGCCGGGAACTCCGCTGATACCTATACGGACAGAATTTCCGGAATGAGGCAGGCATTTCTCTATCACCTCTTGTGCTACGACCTGATGTTCCGGTTTCACACTTTCCACTAATGTCACAGCCTGACTCAAAATAGTAATGTCGCCTTTCACAATCCCCTCAACAAACTCCGCCACCGAAAGCTGACGCTTTTTCGGCTTACGTTTCAGGTAAGGATTTACAGACGAAGGCTGCTCGATGCCTTTGTTGACAGCAAGCCCTTTGTATTCTCCACTATTTTCAGGATGTTCCATAGCCATAGAATTTAGCGTTTGATATTGATTTCAACTTTCGGATTCAACGGGTCGTTTGTAATCATAAGAATGCGTAAATGATGCTTCTTATTACCGACGTCACGTTTACGAATCGTTACTTTCAGCTTCGTCATTCCGTCCGGCGGCAGCACGGTCTTTTTCAGACTAACGCCCACAGAAGAATTAAACACCTGCAACTTACTGATTACTAACGGAGTCTTTCCGGCATTAGCAATCAAGATATTGTAGCTGGCTTTCTTTTTCTTTATCAATGGTACACTGAGGTCTATATTTGTTTCCGAGATACGGATAGCCGGCGCGTCCAACGAATCTTTCGCCGTCATCCGCGAGAAATCGGGAAGTAGAATAGCCGAAACGGGAATTTCATTATCCTCACTGACCTTATCACCGGCAAAACGGGAGAGATAGACGGAAGTCTGTGTCAATCCGTAATCATTCAGTTGGCTGGCGTCCAACGTCAGTTTGACAGTTCCTTTCTTTCCTTTGAGCAGCACTTTAGGTTCCGCCTCCATTTTCAGGTAAGGAGGAAGATGCATCAGTACCGGTTCATAAGGACGGTCGGAAAGGTTGGCAATGCTGAACGTCATAGTTGGTTGCTGTCCGCGATATACATCGGGGAAGGCAAATTCATCCCGGTCGATACGGATATTACCGATAGCGAAAGGATGAGTCTTCGTATAATCCTTTATTTCCTGCACCACTTCACCCGCAAACTTCAGATAAACCAGATTCGGAGTAGCATTGCTATAAATACCGACCGACTTCTCGAAACGTCCCAATGCTTTGGCATCAAATGAAGCCTTTACAATACCTTTCGCTCCGGGAGCAATCGGTTCTTTTGTCCAGTCGGCCACGGCACAGGCACAAGAAGTGGTGACGTTGGTCAGCACCAAAGGCTGATTTCCGGTATTGGTAATGGTATACTCCACTGTCACCGGACGTTTCCATTCTATTTGTCCGAAGTTGTGCGTCTCCTTATTAGAAGAAATACGAGGTTGGGCGACAGCTGCCAAAGTGACAATAAGCAGAAAAAATATAGATAGTAAACTACGTTTCATGTGATATATTTTATTTTGGTGTACAAATGTAGGAGTTTTAGATGAGATATGAAACGTATTGAAAGGATTATTAACGGTGAACGTTTACCGTTCACCGTTAATAAGTTAATTATTTCACTTCTACCGTCATTGAAGCCGAATGAGAAGCATATTCCGGCGCATAGGCACATTGCATGGTTGCCAGCCCCGTTTCGTAAGTTCCCGCACGACTGACACGGTAACTATATTCCAGCACATAAACTCCCTTCCCCAAGTGATCGAAGAAGAAATTGGTAGAAGCATCTTTAATGTCCACATAATAGCCGATTCCGTTATTCCAGCGATAACCGGAGACACTGCCGATCGGCTCGAAACAAGCGCCACGCTGATCTTTCAACTGTACAAAGTCCATTGCACGGTCTACACGGATACTCAAACGGGAAACAACCTTATCACCTACCTGAAGCACCGTCTTTGCCGTGACCGGTTGCAGCTGAGGGGTATCATTCACCGTACGTTCCACATATAATTGTTTCTGTACATTTAACTCACCTCCCTGTTGCTTCACATCCTTGATCGGCGATTCATATTCTGCATAAACAGCTCCCCAGGCAATCCCCGGATTTCTCTTTTCCACTTCAATCTTGCGGGCATCCATGACATTCTTCTGTGTAAACGAACGTTTGATATATCCCAGTCCCGGCACCGTAGTCTTGCTCGGACTCACCGTTTCCAGTACTTCATTGGCAATCACAATCCGTACATCGCCCTGATTGTCAAGCAAATTAGTACCTTTCATCAACAGTGCATACACCGCATCTGCCGTAGTTACAGGGGAATCCCATTGTTGCGTCTGCTTCTGTTTCAACAGCCAGAGTTTCATTTCTTCCACCGTTTCGCTGTTTCCGCCGATCAATTCCAAAGCTTCCATAACGTCTACATGAGCCTGCATCCTCATTCCTCCCCACGCATAAGGATTCTCGTTGAAAGCGAAGAACATCCCCTGTTCGTCCGTCTTTGTCAGATGTTCTTTCAGAGAAGCAACAAATTCCTGCGCTTCTTTCTTTTGTCCGGCTTTATCGAGCACGATAGCAGCAATCGCCTTCGTATTCATTGAAGCTGCCGGAAGCAACTCTTTCACTTTAGAAAGATAATAAGCATACGCAGCTTTATTGGCAGCAGGAACCTGTCCGCCGGAAATAGCGACAATATACAGATATTGCAGGATAGAGCCCGACACTCCTGTGAACTTCACTCCTTCTTTCTGTGCTTTAAGAATATTTTTGTATTCTTCCAAAGCTGATTGGTGAAGATAAGTCAACGCCTTTTCCTGTAAAGCAAGTGCTGGTCCGTCCAACTTCTCACCGGTCAGCAGAGCAAGGCGGGCATTCAATTCGGCAATATAGGCCGTGACATAACCGCTGCCGTTCATTCCTTTATACCATGACCAGGCACCGTTGGAATTTTGCAATTCCTGCAATCTGGTCAGTGCAGCGATATTATTGTTACGGATATTATTCAAGTCGAACAGTGTAGCGATACGCTCTTTCTGCTGTTCTTCAGTCTGTGCTTCGAGTACCCACGGAGATTCGGACAACAGAATATTCTTCACTTCCTGATTCTTTTGCAAGTTGCTCAAGAAGGTTTCCTTCGTACCGCCCTGAAGTCTCCAGCTATCAAACACAGCCTTGATGCGTGGCTGACTGTTCATTATATACGAAGCCAATGTATTCGCATAGTAGGCGGTAGCCCATGAAATAGCGTTATTATTGACCGAAAGGCTCAAAGAAGGCAATGCCTGAATAACATACCAAGCAGGATTTCCGGTAAATTCAATCGTCAGTTTACGGTCTGTTGCCGTTTTACTATGCCGGTTGAACAAACTGTCGAGCGAGAAGGTGCGAGTTTCTTCTCCACGTATAGGCATGGGCAGTGTCTCTACCAAATGTTCCTTGTTGCTGAGTACCGGAACCAATTGTTGCTCTCCGTCGCTAAATGTGCCGCTATCGGCTATCATCCGACAACCCAGTACCTCGTATTTATCACTGACGGTAAACATGAAGTTCACACCAATTGTCTTGCCTGCCTCAACGGAGAACTTCTGTTTCTGTGTGTCGACAACCTTCTCCGTCACCGGATCGAAAAGAATCATGCTTACTGTTCCTGCTTGCGGCTTGCCAGTCATGTTAGAGACAGAGGCAGCAATAGAGGTCTTATCGCCCACACGCACGAAACGTGGCAGATTCGGGGTCAGCATAAATTCTTTACTGGTAATAGCTTCTCCGTCCAGCGTTCCCATTAACATTCCCTTGGTGTGAGCATATCCACGGAAATTCCAACGTGTCAGACTTTCGGGCATAGTGAAAGAGAAAGAAACCTCTCCCTGCTCATTGGTACGGAGTTGGGGATAGAAGAAAGCAGTCTCGGCAAGATTTGTACGCAAGCCGGCAGGAGCTTCAGGAAGCGCTTCTTCTCCGGAAGCGGCATCGGCCTTTCCTGCTACCATTGGCACTAACTCCGATTCAAACATTGTATCCGCAGCATCTTCGGAAACTAGCGCCGATGCATATCTCACCGCATTGCTCCGGCTTACAACGCTGCCTGTCACCGACATTTTCTTTTGCACTGCATATCCTCTGACCACTACTCCATCAGCTATGGATTCTGACATCGCATATACATTTCTTATATCAGGCTGCATAGCGAATCTGTCATACAACATTGCAGGTACTTTGAGAGACTTACGATCCCACCAATAATTGTAGGAGTTATTTCCAACATATCCGTTCATCCAATCGGAATAAGGAAGCAGTTGCTGGTAGTAAACCCGGAAATCCTGCCGGCGGTTCCAGATTTTATCAAGTGAGGCATCATACATCGTCGCCAACATTTCGGCATGAGCAGCCTGTCCCTGCGGTGTCTTGATTGTCAGTTTCCATTCCTCTTTCTGTCCGGGACGCAATTTATCACGGAATACGTCCCACTTCATCACCAATGTCTTGTCCGGCAAACGTTTTCTCGCCTGAACCCGTTCCTGATAAACCTGTCCGTCCCTCACCATACAGAAGTTCACGAAGATACCGTTACCGTAACTTTCCTGATACGGATATTGAAAACGAACAATCGTATCGGACAGATTCAGTGCCTTGCTTTCCAGCAGTTTATCACCGCAAAATACATTCATCATTATATAGGTATCCTTTTCCGAAGTTCCGAAATAGAATACCGCCGGATGAGCAGTGTCAAATTCCGTATTCTCTGCATAGAACCACACGGCGGACTGAACAGGCGGACGTTTGTCGTCAGAAGAGAAAAGAATCGTATTTGCTTCCGCCGTCACTTCTTTTCCCTGGTTATCTTTCACCGTTGCCTTCAGCACATACGGCCCGGAAGAAAATTTCCCCCAATTGAAGGTCATTTCCTTATTAGAAGTAAACGTTCCGGTTGCAACCGGTTTCTCGCCCAGTTGCTTGTAGTCCTTATCTTTCGCCGGATATAAAGAGTATGTACCTTTCACTTCCACAGGCTGTCCGTTCAGATTCTGTGCTTCAAACACAATGTTGAACGGCCTATCCTTGCAAATCTTTTCTTTCAACTCCGTCTGCAAAATCAATGAACGCTGTCCTGCCGAAATCATCTCCGTAGACGACTGTGTTTCACCTGCCGCATTGATAACAGTCGCTTCAACAGAATAACGATAATATATTTTATCATTATTCTTATAATCTGCACTTTCTTCCAGGCGAACCGGGATCGTAAATTCTCCGTTCCCGTTGGCAGTCACTTCACCCGAAGCAATCTGTACAGCCTCCGAAATCCTCCAGAAACTGCGAACAGAACGCTTCACCGTATACTTTACCGGAAGGTCCTGAAGCATCACACCGCTATAAGACTGTATCTTGCCTTTTACCTGCACTTCATCTCCGAGTCGGTAACTTTCCGTTTGCTTTTCAAACGTAATATCGAATGTCGGACGTTTATAATCCTCCACACGGATATTCGTTCTACTTTCTCCCGCCGTCAAAGAAAACATTCCGTTCAGACAGGCCGAAGGTAATGCGAAATCGGTGGTAAACGAACCGAATTCATTGGTACGTACCGACTTACGCCCCACTTCCTGATTATTTGTGTCCAACAAAGTTACAGTATAATCTTTACCGGGAAGCACATTGGCTGTATCCGATTTCTGCATATAAGCAATACCTTTCACATACACTGTCTGACCGGGACGGTACAAGGAACGGTCGGTCAATAACGTCATACTTTCCGTCGCTTCATCCTCATCATCGTAATAACCGTAGCTTCCGCCGTAAATACTTCGTTTCGGCATGGCTGTATCCACGCCTTTCGAAGCTTTCAAATATCTGTATTCGGATTTCCAGGGGAACACCACTTTTCCTTCTTCTCCCGTCGTAAACTCCTGCAACACTTTTTCGTCATTACTATACAATATTATCTTTGCGTTGGGTACAGGATGCCCGGTTTGAGCGTCCAAGGCCGCCACTTCATACTGTTGCCTCGGCAAACGGCACGTCAACACTTTGAAGCGGGTCACGTTAAACTCACTTTCACTATCCCGCTTGGCACGAATATCAGGAACAATACGCATGACGTAAGCTCCCACTTCCGGGGACTTGAAAGTGAACACCGTGTCCTGCGTCCGATAATCTTCCGGACGAAGAACCGAATAATGCTGTTCCTTCACCAACTTCTTCGCTTTATTAAAAAGGCGTACCGTAAAACCGTCCAGATTCTTATGCGAAGCTCTCAGTTTAATTTCTTCGCCGGGAAAAGCCTGGCTGATCACATTGACATTCAAGTAAGGAGATAGAATCTCCTGCCTCAGATTCTTCAAAGCATTAATCCTATGGTAAGACGGATAAAGTCCGATTGCCTCGTCACACAGTTTCAAGGCACTTACCGGCTGGTCTTTTTCAATTGCAAACTGAGCTTGCGCCAAATAAACTTCAGCACATATCGGTTCCGATTTGAATTTGCTTTTCAGTTCATTCAATGCAGCCAAATAAGGATCTTGCGTCAGTCCTATCAACCCGTTTTTAGCCTGGAAGGAACGGAACACCTGATCCGCCATGCGTCGCCACTGCAAATAGTTGAGCAGTGCCAACACGTATCCTTCGTTCAGACCGGCTGCCTGATAGGCGGAAATCATATTTCCATAGATAGATATAATATCCTGTTTTACCGGATCCGAAGAAATATCGCCCGGTAATGTTCCGCTACTAAGTCTTTCTATCCGGTTCAAGGATTCTATGCCACGGGAAGCCAACAAATGATACATATCATGGTGATAATATTCACTAGTCTCCCCTAATTCCACAAAAGGAATATAATCGCGTGAGGACGTTTTGAGCAGCAGCACAGAGTCCGCCAGAGCCTCTTTCACATTTGTCCGCACTTTCTCTACGAATATATTTGCTGTCCATTCGCGTAGATCTGCGGAAGGAGCTTCCTCCACGATTTCCGTCCTTCTCCGGAGCTCCCATTGGTTATTGGCTGCATAATCAGCATAGATTCCCGCTATCAATGAGTGCAATATAGCACGGTCCATAGGCTGTTTTGTTTGTTTCGCCCATTGTTCCAGCCCGGTCAGACCGACATAAAAACTGTCGGGAGTCACTATTTCCTGATATTTCATCCTCCACATATATGCCTTCAGCATCTGGGCGGAATTCTTTTCTTTTTCTCCTTTCCGGTAAATCTCGTCAGTCAATTTTATTACTGTTTTAGGCAAACTTCCTGCCTGTTCTACTTCTTTCCATAATTTGTCGAAACTCTGTGCCTGCACTGCCGGAATCACTCCCAACCATAACAGCACCACCATACAAATCTGCCTTATTTTCATAATCTTTCTAGTTTAAGTTCGCTATAAGTCTCACTGTATAAATAACAAAGTAAAGAAATAAAGTTTAAACAATCATCTTTTTTTGAATAAATATAATAGATTTGCACAATCATAACAGATATAACAACCACAATGATTGTGATCATAAAACAGAGTTATCGCCGTTAATCCTCTCCTAACAAATTGTTTATGATATATATCTGTCACCTGTCACGAAACACGACCTAACCAAATGATTATGAGCGACTAAAGATGTGACAGCAACAAGTGACAGCAGCAAGTGACGGCAATAATGCTGTCACCTGGAATTGGATTGAACATGAAAAACTGACACTACGCCTTAACACTGTTGGTTTCGCGGCTCGAAACCCTGGTTCCATACGCTGGAAACTTCAGTTTCAGTTACTTGAAACCATAGTTTCTAACTGATGAAACTTTAGTTTCAAGCAAAGGAAACTAACTCGGACGGTAACTGTTTTGTCGTACACAACCTTCTTCTATCGAAAAAAACAGTGAATACAATATCCGGGACTTATAAGAAGCAAAAAAAGTGGGGATAACGCTTTCAATAACGTATCCCCACTGCAAACTTAGCTAATGTTCTCTCTCTCATTTTTCAATTCTGTACCCCCATGCAAGCATTTCGTTACGACCTACTTCACTGAGGATTTTTCTAACTAAAGAACTTATTTTCTTCATAATCTTTAAACTTTTAAATTACTAATACTTGAAAACTAAAAAATTAAGCTTCCTCGTTCGGGCGAATATTAATTGTTGAATATCCCCAAACATGTACGTCGGCTTCGCCGATCTTTCTAAACAATCTTTCTAACCTTTTCATTTTGTTATCCTCTTATTTACATGTTATACAACACAAAAATACAGCCTTTGTTTATACATTGTACTCCAAAAAGGAAGAATTTTATGTTTTATAGCATATTTATTGATTTGCATCAATTAATTTATTTGTTATGAAGTAAAATCGTAATATTTAAGGCAACAAATATGACAAAAAGGCACGGATGACATTTCATCCGTGCCTTTTTCTATAAGAGACCTATTATATAATAGGAAAGAATAGCATTTATTTCATTGGAGTCTGTTCCAAAGTTGCAACGAGGAAGTCATAGAACTTCTGTACAGTAGGAATCAATGCTCTTTCGTCCGGTGAATGTGGTGAGCGCAAGGTAGGACCGAAGGAAATCATATCCAATCCCGGAATAATGGCACCGATAATACCGCATTCCAAACCTGCATGAATCACCTTCACCGCAGGTTCCACGCCAAACTGCTGCTTATATGACGCTTTCATCGCGTGCAAAATCGGAGAATTCACATCGGGCTGCCAACCGGAATAACCTCCTGTCATCTCTACCTTCATACCTGCCATAGAGAAACAAGACTCAAGACTGGTAGTGAGATATTCCTTCATACTATCGCTGGAGCTACGAGCCAAAATTTTAATTTCCGCTTTTCCACCGGCAATTGTTATAATAGCAAGGTTGGAAGAAGTCTCTACCGTATCGGGAACAGTCGGAATCATACGGGTCACACCATTCTGACAAGCAAAAATAGCATCAATCAGATTGTCCTGAATTTCTTCGGGCACTTGACCTGCCGGAACTTCCACACGTTCTGCCGTGAAACTGATCGGAGTCTCAATCGTCGAATATTCTTCATTGAACAGGTCTTCGCAATATTTCACCAAGCCCAACAATTCTTCTTCATTCTCAGCTGGAATGGTAACAACCGCGTGTGCCTCCCGTGGAATGGCATTACGCATATTGCCGCCTTCCCAACTTGCCAGGCGTGCTTCGTAACTGGCAACTGCCTCGCGGATAAAGCGAACCAGCAATTTGTTGGCATTGGCACGCCCTTCATTGATTTCCAATCCGGAATGCCCACCACGCAAGCCTTTCAACGTAACCTTAACAGCGATATCGCCTTCTTCGGGAGCTACCTCCTTATATTCCAGTGTAGCAGTGACATCCATACCGCCTGCACAACCGATATACAACTCGCCTTCATCTTCCGAATCGAGATTCAGAAGGATTTCTCCGTTCACTGTCCCCGGCTTCAGACCGAACGCGCCATACATACCGGTTTCTTCGTCTTTGGTAATCAGTGCTTCCAGCGGACCATGTTTCAAATCTTTCGCTTCAAGCACAGCCATGATAGCAGCCACGCCAAGCCCGTTATCTGCTCCCAGCGTAGTTCCTTTGGCCTTTACCCAGTCGCCATCTATATAAGTTTCAATAGGATCTTTTTCAAAATCGTGCACCGTATCGTTATTCTTCTGCGGAACCATGTCCATGTGTGCCTGAAGAATCACACCTTTCCGGTTTTCCATTCCCGGAGTTGCCGGTTTACGGATAATTACGTTACCTGCTTCGTCTACAAAAGATTCCAGTCCCAAGCCTTTTCCGAAGTTAATCAGAAATTCTGTTACTTTTTCCATGTGTCCCGACGGACGGGGAATCTGTGTCAACGAATAAAAATGCTTCCATACGTTTTGTGGAGCTAAAGAAAGAATAGTACTCATAACAAATCTATTTTTATAGTGATTACTTTCGCTGTCTATTGGTCAACGACAAAGCCGCCAAACCATATACGCCCAACAAAACTACTAAAAAGGTTTGAATCCCGTGCACAATCAGAGCAAATATTCCGGCATCTGTTTCATTTACTCCATAAAGCATCATCATCGAAATGACCGCAAAATGCCATGGACCCGCTCCGTTCGGCGTAGGCACAATCACTGCAAAAGTACCGCCTACAAACATAACCAGCGCCGCCAGGATGCTCAGATGAGCAGTAAAAGCGAAGCAATAGAACGTAAAATAGAAGTGAAAAAAATAACATCCCCAAATAGCCAATGTATAAAAACTAAAGAGAGGTATATTGCGCACTCCTTTCAATGACATCACACCTTCCCAAATATTGAGCACAAAACCTTTCACTCTTTCATAAAAGAACAACGTCTTCCGTAAATAATAAAGAAGCATTCCCACTCCGATAAAACAGAACAGGACGATATAGAACCACACGGAAGTCAGCAGATGCAGGAGCGAAGGTATCTTGGTTCCAGTCTGCTGAAGAAAAGTAACAAATATCGGCAGCTGAAGCAACACCGTGACGCCTGTTATCAGAAGAATTGTCAATGTATCGACCAGCCGTTCTGTAACAACCGTTCCGAGCGACTTGGCAAAAGAAACATTATCATATTTGGCCAGCACGCCGCAACGGCTCACTTCTCCGACCCTGGGAACTATCAGACTCGCGGCATACGATATGAAAATAGCATTCACACAATCACTCCTTTTCGGGAAAGCTTCCAACGGCTCCAACATCTGCTTCCACCGCCAGCCGCGAAACACCTGTGCGAGCACCCCGAATAATAACGAAAAGAACATCCACCACCAGTTCGTACCGTGCAGCAACACCTCACCCACCTTTGTAAAATCAAAGTTGTGATATACCCAAAATAGAATAAAGCCGCCCAAAACAATCGGTAATATCAGTTTCAGCGTCTTCTTTAATAGTTTCTTCATGCTTAATTCTTCATTAGCTTCGCTGACACATCATTTATTTTTTAATAAATAGTGGTACGTTCTTCATTTAAAAGAATTACCTTTGTCGACTGCAAAAGTAATTATTTAGTTGGTAAATGAAATTAGTAAAGCCTAAAAAGTTTCTCGGACA
>OCHJ01001476.1_pt1 | contig 17430 bp, 17 predicted proteins | sample 1538381 | NCBI WGS metagenome assembly OCHJ01 (sample SAMN04571688, study PRJEB22368) | human gut metagenome | biome: human gut; material: stool | host: Homo sapiens | place: Luxembourg | collected 2012-06-29 | reverse complement strand
GCAATCCCTTATTTAGTTTTTTTTGAGGTGGCCGTTGTAACGCAACCTTAGGAGGGGTTTATTATATCCATTTAACTAAGGAGGCGTGCTTGCATATTAAATTAACAGATAATATTATACACTATCTGCTTCGGATTTGCAAGCACTTTGCGAAAATTATTTATACAGTTTTCCGTCACAGACGGTCAGTATCCTGTCGGCATATTTGGCGTCGGAAAGGCTGTGTGTGATAAGAATGACGGTTTTACCGCATTTGTGGCGGGAGAGAAGCAATTCCATTACTTCCTTTCCGGAGCGGCTGTCAAGATTTCCGCACGGCTCGTCCGCAAGGATAAGGTCGGGGTCTGCGGCGATTGCTCTTGCGATAGCGACACGTTGCTGCTGTCCTCCCGAAAGCTCATACGGCTTGTGCGACAGCCTTCCCGAAAGTCCTACAGCTTCAAGCGCCGAAAGTGAGCGTTCAAGGCGTTTCGCTGTCGGGATACCTCTGTAAGTAAGAGGCAATGCTACATTTTCAACCACCGACAGCGTCGGTATAAGATTGAACGACTGAAAAATAAAACCTATCCTTTCGTTTCTTATACGGCTCAGCTCGTTATCGGCAAGTGTTTTGGTGTCAAGTCCGGAAAACATATATGTTCCGCTGTCGCAGGTGTCGAGCAGACCGAGAATATTCATCAGCGTGGATTTCCCCGAGCCGCTCGGACCTGTAATTGCTATGAACTCGCCCACGTTTACCGTAAGGCTGACGTTGCTCAGTGCCTGTACCGTACCGTCAGCCATTGTGTAATGCCTTGATATGTCAGCGGCGTTTATCAGAGCATTCCCGTTTGCTTGATTGATATTCCTGCTTTCTTTCATAAGAGCCGACCTCCTTCGGTGAGAAATAACGGCAAGGCGAGGCTGTCGTGTTGGTTATTACGCCTGCGCCGTGAAGTCCGCAACAGCCGTCATGCTGATGTATGCAAGGCTCGCCGCATATTATCATATTCATTTTTCCACCTTCTTTTTGTGAGATTATAAAGCTATTTTTAGCCGCAACGACTGTAATATTCACAGCATTTCAGTAATATTTTCCGTAACGGCAGATAAACTAAGTAGGTAAAAACGAAAAGGAGAATGAGTATGAATTACCGCAAAACATACAAAAAAAGAAAGGCGTTTCATATTACGATTATCGCAATTTCGGTTATTGCAGGGCTTTATTTCAATATGATGCTCCCCGGTGTTATAAGGGATAACGTTCCTTGCGTGGACGTAATCTTCCCCGAAAGAACAGAATATATCCCGTCCGTAACCTGCAGCGGTACGGTAGGTTATTCACAGGTCAGGAGCATAAAAGAAGAAATACCGCTTATTATAAAGGAATATCTTGTGAATGTCGGCGACAGGGTAGACCAGGGACAGACGGTCGCCGTTGTTGATAAGCAGGCAGTGTGTGATAAGCTGAGCAATATATACAGCGGTTCGGTATCCGATGTGCTGACGGCGGCGGAGCTTTCCGACAGGATACCTGAGAAAATACCGGCTTTGGTATCCGGAACGGTATGCTATCTTGCAAAAAGCGGAGAACTTATAGATGCCGGAGCGGATATTGCAAGGGTAGGAGGCAAGGGTGCACTCGTGCTGAATGTTGCTGTGCCTGAACGCAATCTGTCGAAAATCAGAAAAGGGCAGACCGCATTGCTTACTCTGTCGTCTGTTGACGGAAAATTTGCAGGACAGGTGAAAAGCATCGGCAAAAGTATGAGAAAACAATATCTCGGTGCCGTAGAGGAAACCGTAGCCGATGTTATGATAAGTATAGAAAGCCCGTCGGACAAGCTCAAAAGCGGTGACAGCGGATATGCGGAAATACAGACAGGTCTTAAGCGTGATATAGTTACCTTGCCTTACAGCGCAGTCATGCAGGATGAAAAAAGCGAATATATCTACGTTATCGAGAACGGTAGAACAATAAGACGTGACGTTATAACAGGGCTGGAGCTTGCAAAACGGACGCAGGTTTTCGGGGTAAGCGTTGAGGAGGAAGTTGTAAAAAGCACGCAGGGAGTAGCGGCAAACTCGATTATTATCAGAAATAAGACGGAATAAAGGAATACACAGGCACAAAACGGTAATTATATAACAGTCGGATATGAAACATAAAGCGGAGGTAGGTTATGGGACTGATGTCGGTTATGGCTGATATATGGAGAAGCAGGAGCAGAAGTGCGCTGACTATGAGTGCAGTTGCTATAGGAATATTTTCGGTAACGGTAATATCGGCGGCAGGGCAGATAGGCACAGCCAAGATAAACGACAGCCTTGACGATATGGGAGTAAACTCTGTACTTGTAGAGGCACAGGAGGCGGGAGTCGCTCTGAGCGACAGCGATATAGATGCTTTGGGCGGATTGAGCGGTGTCAACGGTGCGATGCCGCTTATGGCACAGGTCACCAAGTGTGAGCTTATCGAAAGCAATGTTTCGTGTATGGTGTGGGGAGTAAACGAGAAAGCGGACGAGATTATTTCGATGAAGGCGATACACGGCAGACTTATTGACAGATCTGATCTTAAAAAAGCCGAAAATATCTGTGTTATTGATGATGAGATAGCACTCGAAACATACGGAAGGACGAACATAGTCGGAAAGACGGTGAGCGTGAATTTCGGCGGTAAATACACTGATTTTACGGTGATCGGTGTTGCCGAGTCGGGACTCAGCCCTATACAGAATATGATGAACGATGCTGTGCCGTATTTTGTGTACATTCCCTACACCACAGCGCAGAATATAAGCGGCAAAAGTGAATATGACAAGATAGCCGTTCTTCTTGACAAAAACGGTGACGGCGAAACTGCGATAGACAGAATAAAAACCTGTATGGCAAATGTCAAGGGTGAGGGGAGTATAAAAATAAGCGAGCTTCAGAGCCAGAAGAAACAGCTTGACGGAATACTGGCTGCTGCAACCTCTGCACTGTCGTTCACGGCAGGAATTTCGCTTGCGGTTGCGTCCGTATCGGTTATGACCGCAATGCTTGTAAGCGTGGGTGAACGAAAACGTGAGATAGGCATAAAGAAGTCGCTCGGAGCAAGGAATATAAGAATAGTCGGCGAGTTTTTAGCCGAAAGCACGATGATATGTATTATCGGCAGTATCGTAGGCATTGCGGCAGGGTGTGCGGTGGCGTTTGTCATAGGTCTTGCAGTCGGTGAGAGCTTTGTTATGCAGACGGATATAATGCTTATCGCAGTTGCGGTGTCGGCGGTGATAGGTATGATTTCGGGGAGCTATCCTGCATATAAAGCGGCAAAGATGAAGCCGGTGGATGCGCTGAAGATGTAAAGATTCAAAAAATTCCCCTACCCTCTTGACAGCTAACGATTATTAGCTTATAATATAAGCTAACGACCGTTAGCTTTTTATATCGAGGTGAATATATGAAACAAGCCTCCAAAAAGGAAGACACAAAACAACGCATACTTGACGAAGCGTTGCGGCTCTTTTCACAGAGCGGTTATGATGCTGTAAGCGTTGAGAGAATAGCTTCGGCGGTGGGGATAAAAGCGCCTTCACTGTACAAGCATTTCAAAAGCAAGCAGGAGATATTTGATGCTATCGTTGCGGAAACGTACCGCCGTTATGATACGTTCACGGACGGCATTGATGTGCACGTTTCCGAAAGCAAAGTCGATGAAAAGGTGTTTGACGGTATTTCCGAGGAAATGCTTACAAAAAAGGTAAGACAGCTTATAGAATATTCACTGCACGATGAGTATATCAGCCGATTCAGGCGAATGATGACGATAGAGCAGTTCAGAAACGCTGAGTTTGCGGCGATGTATTCCGAACGGTATCTGGAAAGATTGGTGCGTTATCACGCAGGACTTTTCAGAGCGCTTATCAAGTCGGGAACGATAATCGGAGAAGATCCCGATACGCTGGCGCTTGAGTATGTTGCGCCTGTTGTGCTTATGGTTGAAATTTGCGACAGACAGCCCGAAAGGGAAGCGGAGTGCCTGAAACGGCTTGAAGCACACGTCAGAAATTTCTACCGTACATATTCGCCGCATATAGTGGAAACGGCAGAGAAAAGAGGCGGTAAGCGTGACGGATGAAAGTCGTTTTATACTGTGCCCTCACTGCAAGGCGAAAACAAGAGTAAAAATTACACAGGACACGGTGCTGAAGAATTTTCCGCTGTTTTGTCCGAAATGCAAACGGGAGAACGTTATAAACGTTGAAAATTACATAATTACGTTGATTCAGACAGACGCAAAGACGCAGTGTTGACCTATTTATCGGGGCGGCACTGCGTTATTTTTTTGAAAAGAGGTTTTTGATATGAAATTATATTTCAAGGACGGGGTCACAATTGCGACTACCGTAATGATACTTATCCTTATAGGCTACATAGCATTCTGTATTCTGACACGAAAACAGACACAGCACTGGGGGCTGAGAAGCCTTATACTGCTTGTGTACGGCCTTGTTGTATGCTGTTTTGCCGCAACCCGTGACGGACTTGACAAGACTATTCAGAATGCGATTGACGGAAGCTGTGACCCGGGATTGTTTCAGCTTATCAGCATACCGAACATAGTCGGCTGTATCGGTGCGCTTGCGGTAATTGTCGGAATAATCGCAACGCCGATAGCTAAAACGCAGGCAGCCCGTGAGGTATGGTTTTATGTTATGTCGGGCGGAATAACGCTTAAGATTCTTACGGTGGAAATTGCAAGGATTATAGCATTGCTCAGATAAAGAGGTATTGATAAATATAAAAACAAAACGGACAGCAGGAAAATCTTGCTGTCCGTTGTTTTGTGCGGATATCTTTATGACCATAGGATATAGAAAGTGTTGAAATCAAATTTTTTCATAGCTTCGGCATCTACGCTGATAAATCCGTACAAAATGAGGAGTGCAACAGCTAAGTATATAAGCGAAACAAAAAAGCAGGCGATACCGTTTTTGATGATTCTGTTTATCGAGAATGTCATAAAAGCACCGCCGTAGAAGAGCAGAGATGAAAAAATGACGCTGAGTGCGGCGCTTAGCGTTTCACCGAAAACCATTATGGGAAAGATATAAGCGATTGTAGCGGTAATCGGTATTACAAGCATTGTAAGCGTTGAAAGCGCATAGAAAAACATATATTTCTTTCTTGTGTGCCGTGACTGCATAATAATCAGAATTACCACTCCGACAGCATACAGCACATATAACAGCATCATATGATCGCAAAGCCATCTGACAACGCCGAAAAGAGCAAGTGCGGGTATCGCAACAGCGGCAAATATAAGGAAAGCGACCACCGATGTTACATAAGTACCGTCAACATAATATACCTCGGCATATTCGTCATAGAATGGGTCAAGCGACTTTCTGCGTCTGACAAAAAGCACGGTTAATCCTCCAGTCCTTGATTAGACTTCTTTACAAGCAGATAAATAAATCTGCCTATACCGAGAACAAGGGTGATAAGACCGAGAACGATACTCAGTAAAAAATACAGTACCATAATAACTACACCGAATACGATATTTCCGGAGAATAAAGCACCTAATGAAGCAAATCCGAACATGGATTTCAAGAAGTGCCAACCAAATACAATAGCCGAAACAGCATATAACAATGAACTGATATTCATGCAAGTGCGGGAAAATGGCTCTATTCCCATAAAGTGAGTAACCACCCCGACTAATAAAACGGCTACAAAGACAATCACCAATATAATCCTCGGTTTGAGGTAATTTAATTGTTGTGTTTCAGTTTCTCCGAACAGTTTTCTAAACATGAAAATTTCCTCCTTGAAAAGCATAAAATTCTGCTTTCGATTAATAATATCCCAAAACGGGATATTTAGATTATACCATAATGGTATAATCTTGTCAAGGGGGCGATCAACATTTTTCGACTGAAAGAGCTTCGTAAAAAGCGAAAGATTTCACAGCTGAAACTGGCGATAGATCTTGACCTTAATCAGAATTCCGTAAGCCGTTATGAGAATGAGCAGCGTGAAGCCGATTATAAAACGCTTATACTTTTCGCTGATTATTTCGGCGTATCCATAGATTATCTTCTCGGCAGGACCGATAATCCCGAAATGAACAGATAGTACAGCGTATAGAAAACGGACAGCAGGAAAAGCTTGCTGTCCGTAATTTTATATTTACGCAATTGTCCTATCCGAGATTATCTTCCCGTCCGAAAGCTCAACTATCCGCCTGCACTTTTCTGCCACTGTTCTGTCATGCGTTACTATAACTATGGTTTTCCCGATAGAATTGAGCGACTTCATAACCTCCATTATTTCGTCTGCTGTTGCTTTGTCAAGTGCCGCTGTCGGTTCGTCCGCAATGATTATATTCGGACGGTTTACAAGTGCACGGGCAAGAGCGACACGCTGTTTTTGTCCGCCCGACAGCTCTTTTACGGGCTTTTTGAGAAGATCGCCTATTAACATCGCATAGGAGATAATCGTATAAAAACTCAGCTATCAAACCTTTTCCGCAATCAATACGTCCATACAATGCTTATGAGGAGTACCGCTGCTGTCGCAGTCAAAGATCCACTCCTCGTTTTTATGAAACAGCCAATCGTGGTAATACATAAACAACTCACCTGATTTCCAGCTATCCACAACAAATTCGCCTTTTTCTGTATCGGGCGGAAGAGGAATAAATGGCTTCTCTACAAAAATATTTACAACATTGATACCATTCGTAGTCGTATGAGCTTTAAGATTATTGATAACATTTTCTCGTAATTCAATCGGAATATAATGAAAAACCCCACTTGAAAAGATGATGTCATAGTTAGCTTCAAGCCTGAAATCTCTCACATCTGCCTTGAAAAAGTCAACCTTTACACCATAAGTATCGGCAAGCTCTCGTGCCTTTGACAACCCCTGTTCAGATGCATCAAACGCTGTAACATCATAGCCGTTTCTTGCAAGAAATACTGCGTCCTTGCCTTCTCCGCAACCAATATCCATAACCTTATACGCCTTAACAGGCGGCTTAATTCTCATTATCTCATAACACAGATTGTTAGGCTTTAAGCCCCAATAATACTCCTCATTGCCGTACCTTTTGTCATAATCGGTGACGGATTGCGATGGATACCCCAACAGCGAATCAATAGTTGTTTTCAGAATAGCTGCGATCTGCGGCAGAAGTTCAATATCGGGACATGAAGTTCCGTTTTCCCATTTGGAAATAGCTTGAAAAGAAACGTGCAGCTTTTCGGCTAAAGCCTGCTGTGTCAGACCAAGTGCTTTCCTTTTTTCTGATATTACATTGCCAATATTCATATGCCTGCCCTCCTTTGTCCTTATTATATCATCATAAATTGTAAAGTTCAATAACCGCCTTGTAGAATGATCGAGTGATATTCTATTGACAGTTGAAAATCCATAATAAAATTGAGAACTTTCCAAAATCAGACTAATGGAGTGTGAGTTTTTGTTCACGCTTAATGCAGACTGTCGAAAAAGTCAAGCAGAAATGCTAGGCTTTTTTATTGTATATATAATTTACGCAATTGTCTTATCCGAGATTATCTCCCCGTCCGAAAGCTCAACTATCCGCCTGCACTTTTCGGCTACCGTGCGGTCATGCGTTACTATAACTATGGTTTTTCCGATAGAATTGAGCGACTTCATAACCTCCATTATTTCATCTGCCGTTGCTTTGTCAAGTGCCGCTGTCGGTTCGTCCGCAATGATTATATTCGGACGGTTTACAAGCGCACGGGCAAGAGCAACACGTTGCTTCTGACCGCCCGACAGCTCTTTTACGGGCTTTTTGAGAAGATCACCTATCAGCATCGCATCGGCGGTTTTGGTGATAAGCTTTTTCATCATCTTGTATTTAACGGCAGGATTGAAGATAAGAGGATATGAAATGTTCTCATATACCGTCTTGTCGGCGAGAAGTCCGAAATTCTGAAGCACGAAACCGATTTCCTCGTTCCTTATTACCGCAATTTCATTGTTGCTGTACTTGGAAACCTCATATTCACCGAGAAAATATTTACCGCTTGTTTGCTTGTCAAGACAGCCGAGGATATGTATAAGCGTTGACTTGCCGGAGCCGGATACACCCATTATAGCTACCATTTCGCCCTTTTCTATGCTAAGATTTATATTTTTCAGTGCATGCACCTCGCTGCTTGTGTTTATATTATAATATTTATCTACATTTTCAAGTTTCATCATACGTTCTCATATCTCCTTATTGTTTCAAGCATATTACTGCGTACCAGCGTTACAGAGCCTGCAATGCTGACAATTACGGAAATTGCAATCAGATATACAGCAGTGAACAATCCGCTTTGTGCATTGATGATTTCTATAGCAAAGATGTGATTTATTGCGAGCAGGATAAGCGTAGCGGCAAGCACAGAAATAACTGTTACAGCCGTGTCGCAGACAAGTTCGAGTATTATCACAGAGCGGGTCTTACCGCCGCACAGACGGAATACCGCCATTGCTTTTGTGCGTTTTTCGGCATTCAGCAGAATATTTGCAATCACTCCGAGAGTGCCGACTACGGCTATCATTATGAATACAGGCATTAATTGTATCAGCAGCATATTGTCACGGTACAGCAAATCGAGATCTGCCACATCATAGCGTATATTCATGTACAGATCGCCTTTTGAATCATCACTGTTTGCGTCCAGTCCGTCAATTATACGAGCCGCAATTTCGCCGAGTGAAGCGTTGCCGTTTTTCAGAATTATCACATATTGATAGTAACGCTTATCCACGCTTTTTCCGGAATAGTCCTCTTGATTTTCGGGAGCGGTGGCAAGTCCGGAATTGTAGAGAATATCCGCATCGGTGTAGAAAGTCGTACCCAAGCTTTCGGTGTCAGCATTATACAGTATTACGCTGTCGAGATAGTTATCGGTGTATTTTCCGACAACAAGAAGCTCGGTAATCCCTTTCCCACATTTGTATTTTATTGTGTCGCCGATATTACATCTCGATGTATAGTTTGCGATTACCGGAATCTTGCCGCCGTAGTCCTTTGACTTGTCCGGACGTTCTCCCGAAAGTCCTATATCGAGATATTTGCTGTATTCGGTCGAATATCCGAGCAGAGTTCCGTTTATATCCTTATAAAACCGATAGAAAGTGTCATCGTCCATATTATTTATCTCGTTGTCGGTTATTCGGCTGTTTACAGAGAAAAGCTCCAATGTGGTTTCATGGTAACGCTCGACACGGCAATTTATTCCGTACTTTTTAAACTCTGAAACTATCTTTTCATCGGTTATAGGTGCTTTTGACGAGAGTGTACCGTGCAGTATCTTCTTATCATAGCGGTTACTTGTTATGTAAGCTTTTTCGGCGAGATAATCCGAAGATGCAGTGATTGCAAAATTGAACAGCAGAGTTGAAAAAATGATACATATCATCATAAGGATAAAACTGCGTTTTTTTGCTCGAAGCAAGGATAATGAAAGAGATAACAGCTTCATATTGCACCTCCGTTTGTGTATGTGGCTGAGGATATGCGCTTAAAGCCGGGCAGTAACGATATTATGATTATAATGCTGTATATTACAAATGACAGCAGATAGTCAAAAGCGGTAGGTACATATTCCATTCTGAGTTTTACCATAAGTGCGGTAAAAATCGGACTCAAAGCAATAGCGCAGATGAATGAAACCGCTGTGTATGTAAGAGTGACTGCCGATAAAAGCAGTGTTATCGGCATTGACTTGCAGCCTGTGACCTTCAGCACATTTATCTGTTCGCTGCAATTATCCGTCAGGTGAAGCATAAGCGTCAGCAGGAGCAGAGCGGTGAATATGCCTGTTACCACGATTCCTCCCGTGATGATAGTGTAGATTATGATAACAGATTCGGTATCCTCTCTGTTCGGCGGCTGAATATAAACCACCTTGCCGAGAAATTGCTCAAGTGCCTGCAGTTCATCGTCAGACAGATCGGAAGTAAAGAAAAAGCGTGCGCCGTTGTATTTTGTCGGAGCGGTATTCTTCATCTCATTTTCAAAATCTTCATCCTTTACATAAATTCCGCTGTTGTTGTGATATAAGAAAAAAGTGTACGGAACAATAAAATCATCGGAAAGACCTATTACATTAAGTACGATGTCGCCTTTATCATCGGGAATGATAAGCCTGTCACCGACATTTATACCGCAGTCGTTTTCGGCAATAATAACCTTGCTGTCACCCTTCAACTCATCTTCCGTGAAAAATCTGCCGTCGGTTATGTTATAGTCGGATTGTATGAAGCGGTACAGATCTTTCATGCTTTTGTCAAAAGCAACTTTGGCAGATTCTGTACAGATGTAGTTTTCGCTTGAGCGATAGCTGACAACCGCATTGTCGGCATAGGCAGTGTAGACTTCGGGCAGGTTTTCTCTGAAAAATTCGGGTGAATCTTCGGGCATAATACCGTCAAAGATGTAGCCTGAACAATCCATCATATTGTGATATGCCGCATTACCGCTGTTCAATGCACAGAACAAAGAAATAAATGTAAAGACAGCCGAAACAGAGATAAGAAAAATAAGTATATTCAGCTTGATATCACTTTTGAGAAATGTTTTCAGCATACTGAAATAAAGCTTTTGATATTTCATTTGTTCTTCTCCTTTTCATAATATATTTCCGTTAAGATTGTCAGCAAGTGACAAACTAACTGTACTATCAGAATTAGTACAGTTTCAGTATAGCACAGAATACCGGAAATGTCAATAGCGGTTAAAAAATAGCAGGCGGAAAACCGCCTGCCTTAATAATCACAGAACATCACAGTTCATAATGCCGAAAACGGATATTTTAGCAAAATCATTATCTGTGCTGTCGCAGGCGGTTTCTTCTGAGCTTTCGCTACCGGTATCATCGCCGCCGAAAAGCCCCTGCAACGCTTCAAATATTGCAAACTTTATTTCATAATCACGGCTTTCTTCAACCCGTTTGCTCTGTTCTTCGGTAAAAAATTCACCCGATGCGGCAGGCAGGCACAGCGGCGGGAACATTACGCACCACCAGTTCCTGCCCTCTGCATTTCCGATAAGCAGGCGGACGGCTGTGTATTCTCCCGCCGGTAATGTTACATTCTCGTACTTTCTGGTGGTGAAATATGTTTTTGCAACCTCGCATTTTACATTGTAGCTGTAGCCTTTGGAATGTACAAATTCGTTAGCCTTTTCTTCGATTTCGGCTCTGCGTTCATTTGCAACGGCTACCGATTGACTGAAGCTGTCACAGTTTCCGAATACATCCGAAAACGTTGAAAGCATATAGTCACGCAGATCGTATTTCAGCGTCTGGTCATCCTTACTGTTCGAATTTGCCAGTATATGAAGCCTCAGCACTTCCTGCGGCTTTTCCTCGCAATCCTCCGCAAATGCGGTAAAGGCTGTTATTACAATACAGATTACCGCACCCAGTATCATAGCCTTGTCAAGAATATTACGTTTAAAAAAACCTGCCATAATTACCTCCGTAGCGTTTAGCTTTGTGAGGTAATTATTGACAGGTTTATTTTGGTTATTCACTAATGCTTTTATTTGAGATTTTCTATCTGACTTAACCACAGCGTTGCACAGGCATCGCTCGGCATTCTCCAGTCGCCTCTTGGCGACAGCGTTACCGATCCGACCTTAGGACCGTCAGGCAGGCATGAACGCTTGAACTGCTGTGAGAAGAAACGGCGGTAGAAGGTTTTCAGCCATTTCAGTATTGTTTCACGGTCATACGCACCGTCAAAAGCGTACAGCGCAAGCCTGAATACTTTTTCGGGGGTAAATCCCCATCTTATGCCGTTGTACAGGAAGAAATCGTGAAGCTCGTAAGGACCTACAAGGTCTTCGGTTTTCTGCGATATTTCTCCGTTATGTGCAGGCAGAAGCTCGGGGCTTACAGGCGTATCAAGTATATCCTCAAGCGATTCTTTGAGCAGCTTGTTATCTGTCGTCTTGCTGTAGTAGCTGACAAGATGCTTGATAAGCGTCTTGGGTATTGAGCAGTTCACACCGTACATAGACATATGATCGCCGTTGTAGGTCGCCCAGCCTAGAGCAAGCTCGGACAGATCGCCCGTGCCTATTACAAGTCCGCCTGTCTGATTGGCGATGTTCATAAGCACCTTTGTGCGTTCTCTTGCCTGACCGTTTTCAAATACTACCGATAGATCGTTTATATCGTGTCCGATGTCCAGAAAATGCTGTTTTACGCTGTCGGTTATGTCGATTTCACGCAGAGTGACGCCTATCGCCTCGCATATCTTCACAGCGTTTGATTTTGTGCGTTTTGTTGTGCCGAAGCACGGCATTGTCACCGCTACAATATCCGTCATAGGTCTGTCGAGCAGCTTCATTGCATTGGCGCATACAAGAAGTGCAAGCGTGCTGTCAAGTCCTCCCGAAATTCCTATAACGGCGGTTTTTGCGTAAGTATGGGCAAGACGCTTTTTGAGTCCGTGTGCCTGCATCGAAAGAATAAGCTCGCATCTCTTGTCGGTCTCATCGGCAGAGTAGGGGATAAACGGTGTGCGTGATACAAAACGTGTTATCTTTGTATCGGTGAGCGGTATATCAAACCATATAGTTTCCGTATCGCATTTGTCATTTCTGAATGATGTGTTTTTTCTGCGTTCAAATGCCAGCTTGTTTACGTCTATCTCGCTGATAACATAATCGTTTGAGAAAAGCTCGCTTTCGGCAAGCGTTGCACCGTTTTCGGCAATTATGTTATGTCCCGAGAATACAAGGTCCTGCGTGCTTTCGCCTTCTCCTGCGGAGCAGTAGATATAACCAGAAATAAGCCTTGCAGATTGATTTAAAACAAGCGAACGGCGGTATTCCGACTTTCCTATCATCTCGTTGCTTGCAGAAAGATTAAGAATAATATTTGCGCCTTCCTGTGCAAGATATGTTGAGGGAGGGCAGGGTGACCACAGATCTTCGCACAGCTCGATTCCGAAAGAAAAATCGTGCATATTGTTACAGCAGAATATAAGTCCCGCACCGAAATATGCACTCAGCGAATCGTCGCATTCGCCGTCGGCATCCGTGTCAAACCGGTTTAAAAAATATTCGCATTTACTGCCGTCCCAGGCGGTAAAGTGGCGCATCTCGTAAAATTCGTTGTAGTTCGGCAGGTACTGCTTAGGCACATAGCCCAGCACTTTTCCGTGATAGGTCACAGCCGCACAGTTATACAGCTTGCTGTCATACTGCATCGGCAGGCCGACTACAGTTATCATATCAAGCGCAGACAGTTCTTCCAGAATCGTTATGAGCGCATTCTTAGCACCGTCAAGGAGCGTTGTCTGGTAGAACAGATCCTGACAGGTGTAACCCGTGATGCACAGTTCCGGGAAAACTGCGAGCTTTACATCTTTTTTAGCAAGCTCCTTTGCCAGAGAGATTATCTGCTTTGCGTTGTGCTTGCAGTCGGCAACCTTAATCTCAGGTGTTGCTGCCGCTACTTTTATAAATCCGTCTTTCATATTGTTCTTTTCGGCTTAAGGCTTAAAATTCGTAATTGCCTGTCATTCCGCCGACCTTTCTTTCTATCCAGGTTAAAATATCGTCAAAAACTATTTCCTTCATAGTTTCGTTTACAAGCTCGTGACGTGCGCCGGGGTACAGCTTGATATCAACGTTGCAACCCTCGTCAATCAGCTTTGCGTAAACGTTTCTTACGCCCTTGCCGTATCCGCCGACAGGGTCTGCCGTTCCTGCCATGAATATAACAGGCAGCTTTTTCGGCACCTTTTCAGCCCACTGCTGACTTGATACTCTGCGAAGAAGGGTAGTAAGGTCAACAAATCCGCTTGCCGTAAATACAAAATTGCTCTTTTCATCGTCGATATACTTTTTTACAACATCTCTGTCGTGAGTGAGCCAGTCATAGATAGTCTGGCGATCTTTGATTTTGTCGTTATATACTCCGAAAATGAGAGTGTTCAGCTTATCACTGCGGAAACGTTCGCCCTTCAAGGAAACAACGGAGCGTGTAGCCCTTACTCCTATTTCGGAAAGTGCCTTGTCATCGCCCGTACCCATAATTACGGCGCAGGTAAGCTCGTTAGGAAAGCGTGTGAGATACAGCCTTGCAACAAAACTGCCCATACTGTGACCTATAAGAATATACGGCAGTGCAGGGTACTTCTTTTTCATTATCATCGTCATACGGTGCAGATCGTTTACAAGGTGGCTCCAGCCGTCCTTTTCGGCAAAAAAGCCGAGATCTTCGTTTGATCTGACGCTGTTTCCGTGACCGAGATGGTCATTACCGCAGACGATATATCCGTGTGAGGTAAGAAAATCCGCAAAGTGTTCATAACGCTCAATATATTCACACATACCGTGCGAAATCTGAATGATGCCTTTATATCCCACGTTCATAGGAAGAACCGGAACATAGATGTAATATGCACAGTTATCAGTGCCGTTCGAGGATTCAAAAGTGCCTGTGAGCTTTTCGTATGCCATAGCGTACCTTCTCCTTTCGCAAGACGCATCAAATATTTCTTTATACTTATTATAACAAACACAGCCATAAAATACAAGTAAAACGGGGAAAAAGGGGTTAAGCGGAGGAAGTCGGGACAAAACCGGACAGCCTGTGACTGCGGATAAGCTGTGTCTGAAACCGACTTTTGAAAAGAATTATTCGGTAAGAAATGCGATGATAACATACATATCCGGCTTATTTCGCCGATGTGTTTTATGTTTATAACAGATGCTATTATACGCAGATAAACAAAACAGTACCGTGACTGAATGCAACATTCGGTCACGGCACTGTTTTATTTAAATACAATGTTTTTTGTCAAGCAAATAAGCGGTAAACCAATCGGCTTTTTTCTCCGTTGCGTATGCAAGCAATTCATCGATATTGTTCTTTTTGATAACTCCGAATTGCTCCAAGTCAAGCACCAGCTTCATATCATCTGCATCAATACAGAGCTTTACTGCATTTTTGCAAAGCGTAATAACTATTTCAGATTCAAAGATTTTCTGAAAACTCTGCTGTAATGAGTTATCTTTTCTGTTTTTATCATACCGTAGTAATTATATCACAAAATCAGTACATTAAACCGTACAGAAATCACAGCTTCAGGCTGTCCAACGCATTCTTACCTTTTTTGAAATGACTTTCTTTGTACTCAAGCAAATATGCGGTAAACCGAACAGCCTTTTTCTCTGTGGCATATTCAAGTAATTCATCAATATTGTTCTTTTTTATAATACCAAGCGGTTCGCAAGAAAGCAACAGTTCCATATCATCTGTATCAATACAGAGCTTTACCGCATTTTTTGCAGAGCGTACAATATAAGACCTGTATATTTCTTTCTGCTCGTCCGTTAAATCAACGGGATAACGCAGTCTGTTCATTGCAACTTTGATTTTGTGATATATTCCCTTGATTTTCGGAAACATTTCATCAACTGCGTTGAAATTGAACGTTGCGTTTCTTCCCCAGGATGATGCCAGTGTGTAGCAGTATTCGCCTTGAGTGCAGTCGCCGCCCATCCACACTTTGTACTTTATCTCATCAGTTTGTGCAGAGCGTACAGTCACCTCATAATCGAGCCAGTTATCATGAGTTTTATAGTTGACAACAGATCCTAACAATGAGTTGGGAGAGCCGCCATATTTATCTGAATGACTTTTACACGGCTTTGCGTCGGGATCAATAGAATCATAAACTGTAATTTCTTTGCATCCGCGAAAACTGTCTCTTCCGACTTTTCTTACAGTCTTAGGGACGGTAAAAGAAGAAAAATTACAGCCTTCAAATGCACTGTCGCCGATGCTTATGACTGAATCGGGAATGGCTATGCTTGTGAGGCTTCCGCATTCCAGAAATGCACGTTCGCCGATACTTGTGACCGAATTTGGAATTGTTACACTTGTAAGATTCCCACATTCCTGAAAAGCACCGTAGCTGATACTTGTAACAGAATCGGGGATAGTTACGCTTGTAAGACTGTTGCATTTTGCAAATACTCTGTTACAGATACTTGTGACCGAATCGGAAATTGATATTACGCTGTCCTTTCCTTTGTATGCAATCAGGATTCCGTTTTTCAGCACAACAAAATCATCCGGATATTCCGAAAGCCACTTTGTTCCTTTAAACGCATATTCACCGATATCGGTAACAGATTCGGGAATGGTCACGTCTTTAAGATTTTCGCATTTGTAAAATGCTAAGTTACCTATGCTCGTAACCGAATCAGGGATTGTTATACTTGTAAGGTTAGTACACTCATAAAATGCACAGTTACCGATATTGGTAACTGAACCCGGAATGGTTATACTTGTAAGATTACTGCAACTTACAAATGTATGATTACTGATATTTGTCACGGAATCAGGAATAGCTATGCTTTCAAGACTGTTGCAGTCGGAAAAAGCGGCTTCGCCGATACTTGTAACCGAATCGGGAATGGCTATATTTTTAAGGCTGCCGCATTTGCAGAATGCACCGGCGCCTATGCTTGTAACGGAATCCGGAATGCTAACGGCTGTAAGGCCGTTGCATTCAAAAAAAGCATTGTCACTGATACTTGTAATCGAAACGGGAATAGTTACGCTTGCAAGATTGATGCATTCTTGAAACGCACCTTTGCCGATACTTGTGACCGAATCCGGTATAGTCAGGCTATTAAGACTACGACAACCTCCAAAAGCATAATTGCCGATACTCGTCACCGAATCCGGAATAGTTACGTTTTTAAGGCATGTACAGTTTTGGAATGCGCCGTCGCTGATACTTGTGACCGAACGGGGAATAGTTATGCATATAAGTTTGTCACACCATTCAAATGTACATACGCAGATTTTTGTAACAGAATTCGGAATAGTTATATTTTCAAGGTTGCTACAGCCGGCAAAAGCCGACCCGCCGATACTTGTGACCGAATCGGGAATGGTCACGTTTGTAATATTGTCGCAGCCCGAAAATGCCCGCTCACCGATTCTTTGTACGCTGTCAGGTATAACTATCTCGGTCACACCTTTATCTTCGGTGTATTTCTTCAGTACGCCGTTGCTGATTTGAAATCCCATATTTCCCCCATATCACTATAATATTCATTTCAGATTCAAAGATTTTCTGATAACTCCGCTACGTTTAATCTTTTTTACAAGATTATCAAAATATTGTGTAATATCCTTATCCACCCCGTCCGTAACAGGCCGGATTTTTCGTTCCGGCATATCAACCCCTCCTTAAATATTCGTTTATATCAAACCCTTCCCTTACAGCCGTTCTTACAAGCTCCTCATCGGACATTCTTCGTACTCGTTCGGCTTTATCGAACATAGCAGGGGAAACTGCAAAAGCGCCTGGGTAGATTATAATATCAAGAGCAACACAAAAATATGGACATCATACTCACTTTCGTGTAAAATGTAATTACCACAAAACAAA
>OCHJ01001460.1_pt1 | contig 17637 bp, 16 predicted proteins | sample 1538381 | NCBI WGS metagenome assembly OCHJ01 (sample SAMN04571688, study PRJEB22368) | human gut metagenome | biome: human gut; material: stool | host: Homo sapiens | place: Luxembourg | collected 2012-06-29 | reverse complement strand
TCATAACTGCCTGTCTTCGGGTTCATGAAATGCGTTACAATCCGGACGCCGACAGCCAGACGCACGCCCTCTTCAATGACAATATCCTCAGGATAATTTGTGTCGAAAATAACGTCCTCTCCGATGAAGGTCTTTTTAGGGCATTTGATGTTTACCCCCCCCCATTTGCAAAGCGTTGGTCTCCAACCTCTTGACTTCATTGGCAAATGCTGCAAATGAAGGAAGATAAGTTTCTTAATTCTTGACAGTTTCATAGTTTTATAGTTTCTTTTATTGTGTTTTCAATTTGCCTTGCAACGCTTGACGCCATAAAATGTTCTTTGGCGTATTGTGCGTTATATGCGCCGACCTTTCGTGCCAACTCCTTGTCCTTTATGTACGGAACCATTGCGTCGGCAAAATCTTTCGGTTCAAGGGAGTCCGTTATAAATCCCATTTTGTCGTTTTTGAAAAAGTCAACAAGACCGCCGACATTCCTTGTCAAGATCGGCAAGCCGAAAGCCATTGCTTCAAGAACTACCGTTGGCATTCCTTCTCCATGAGTCGTTAATAATAATAATAATGCGTTTTTATACTCATTCTTAAGGGCTTCACCTGCCAATCTGCCCGTAAATATTACATCAGACAAATCTTTGTCAGCAACATATTTTTTCAGAGGTTTAAGTTCCGATCCATCACCAACGAAAGTCAGAGTCAAGTCGCTGTACTTTTGTTTTAAAATGGCAAAGGCATCTACCGCTTCATAAACTCCTTTTGCTTTTTCTATTCTTGACAAGAACAAGATGTTTTTGTTGCTGAAAGTCTTATCCTTCATAGGGTTGAAATTTTCGAGCAAGGCATCATCAACTTTAGTTGTTGTAAGACTTATTGGCGAAGTAACCCCCCATGACTTCATTTCCTCTTTAAAGGCATTTGCCAACACAAAAATCAGTGAGGCTTTATTAAAATGACGTACCACCCATTTCTTATTGATAGTCTTCGCATAATCCCAATTAAAACCATGAATAAACACAACTACCTTAAAGCCAAGGGCATGAGCAACATTTAAGAAAAAAAAATCACGTTTTAATGCAGAAGTTCCTAAAGATGGATTAACTAATACGACATCCGGACGAAATGTCAACAACCGGAATATAAATTTCAAACAGTCCCAAAGTAACCAATATTTTCCACTGCCACATTTTGTTGCATTACGTTTTCCGATAGTATTATACATTACATTTTCCGTCCAAAAAGCACGCAATCCTTTGTAATGACTTGCAACTCCGCCCATTAATTTTAAGGAGGGTGTATTTATTAGAATTTTCATGACAAACAGAATGTTTATATCAATATATCTCCATGCTATTTATAGGCATCGTTGGAGTTACTACAGAATAGTAATTAATTGCTCCTCCAATCTTGAATTGTGTAAAGGGGGTATGTGCCACTTTTGCAGTGTTGTTATTAACGTACTCACGCAACTTAGAAGGTAACCAGTTATAGTAAAGGTTTAGACTAAAACTATTTAAAGACTGTAAATCTACATACGCCACGATAATCGGTAATTTATAAACTTCAACAGCTTGCTGTATCTCCCAATTCAACAACCCTCTGTTTTTATTTGTTTGAGAAGAAACTATAACCAACATATTCTTAGAATTAGCCATTCGTTCTTTCAATTTCGCTTTCAATGTTTCCAAACTACTTGAGTCTCTCACACTATAAGTTTTCTCATGACTATTTACAAAATTAAAACGAACATTGTCATTTGTTTGCCATGCTTTTAGCAATTCAAAATTATGCAAGTCGCTATTGACAGGATTTACTTCTCCCTGTCCATCAAAGGCCACGTATGTGCCATTTCTATAAGTTCCCATATTTTATGTTCCTAAATTGTTAAACTCATACTTTACCTTATTTAAGGATATAAATTTCGTATCACTTTTATGAACTACAATGGTAGTTCCACCCATAGTTACATAATGGTCCACCAAACTGAAACATTGCAAAATATGACATAATGTTTTTTGTTTGGAAAGATTTAGCCCGGTCTGTCCGGAACCAATAATAGGCATATAGATAGGATGACCGCTATTATAGGTGTTTATCTTCTCCATCATAGTAAGCAGCATATAAGTATATTTCTCTGGCTGATAAATTACATGGTTGTTTTCATCAAACTCTGTCGCCACCACAAGATAGTACTGTTTGTCTTCCTCAAACAAACGGACAACTGTTCCTAACGGATATTTATCAAGTTTGCCACTTACATTTCTACGAGACGCAACGCTTCCCGATGAGAGGATACCATCTCTTGATATTGCATTGGTTATTTCATCATCTAAATTCTTTCTCGGATATTTATCACGATAATGCTGTATAAACAGTCCATGAACAGTATGCGGACCTATCACATCATGTTGCAACTGAGTGTCCAAATAGTTATTCACCGGAATGACCACGATACTTCCACGTTCTGTATCAAATAGATCACCCACCTTCACACGAATTCTACGTCTGCGAATAAAATCTATCCTAATTTCTTTTCCTGGTATTATTGAACTGAAGCCCCAAGCAATAGAAGCAAATAGGCAACACCCCCACATACAACTGCAATTAAATCGTGGCCATATACCGATAAAGATTGTCAGGATACAAGAAATGGTACCCATTGCCAACGCTACTTGCTTAAGAAAGAAATTGTAGTTACTCAGCATAAATATTTTTACATTATTAAGCATATCATTAATCATTGATTGCAGATTTCACAGTCTGATAATCCCACTCCACATTCCAAGTATTAAAGTTAAATTTCTTCATAGGCTTATGGATTCCTTTGTTCCGTAGCACTTCTGGACATTTGTTTCGGTCTACAATGATAGAATTATAAAGTATCACAATCTTAGCATTTTCTTTAATCGCCATATCGCACTCATAGTCCACATAACTACGATTATCTACAGAATGTCTCAACAAACAAGAATTTTCCCTATACCATTTACATAAATAACAAGCACCACTCCTCAGAGATTTAGTATGTTCACCAATAATAAGAACGAAAGTCTTTGAAATTCCCATTCTCATTCTCAGTGAAGCTTTTATATTGCAGTTGTTACTGTTATCTCTAGATTGTGTCAAGTTGTGTACATCAATGAAATGAAGACTCCAACGATTTCCCTCATTCCATTCGTGCAATTTATCAATGGCAGCCTTATCACCAGACCAGTCTCCGGCAAGATAAGTTTTAGTCTTGTTTTTTAAAGCCCGTATATTCATTAGTGTCCAATTTTGACGTATAGTTCAAAACCCGTCACTAGGCGGTTCCCTATAGTATTGTATATTACATTTTCCGTCCAAAAAGCACGCAATCCTTTGTAATGATTCGCAATTCCTCCCATTAATTTCAAACTGGGAGTATTGACTAAAATTTTCATTGCTTGGTATGTATATGTTATAATTTAAGCTTTGAAAGTTCTTGTGATTTTTTCACAACATCCCTTTATATATTTCCAGATGCCATACATCTTAAGCAAATCACGCATATAATCACCTGTCAGTGCATAGCGTGGTAAGGTATACAAATCTGCACTTGCCGAGATATTATTCGGCTTTGTTGAAAATGCAATTTTATAATATTTTTTTGCAGCGTTGATTTCTCTATGAGAAATGGACCCGTTGGGATAGCTAAAAGCGAAAATGCTCTTACCCGTGATTTTTTCTAATTGTTTTTGAGATTCACTAAGTTCAAAATCCAACAGATCATCTGGCAATTTGGTAAGAATCGGATGATTTATAGTATGTGACTGAATTGATATCAAAGGGTGTTTTGTAATCGTCTCAAGCTCATCAATCGTCATTGCTGATCGTTGTAAATCAGCAACTTCTGTTTTTATTTTTTTAAGTTGACTTTCAAACTCATCGTGGGGAAGATTTTTAAAATTTTGCATTTGTGTATAACCAACTTTTTTTGCAACGAATTCCCACCAAAAGTTGCCTGACATTATCGGATTAACGGCAATAAATATTGTTATATGAACATTGTACTTCTCTATAATTGGAATCAACTTTAAATTACCTTGCCAGCCATCATCGAATGATATATATGCCAATTTTCCTTTGGTATCATTCTTTTCCAATCGGCTATAAAGTTCTTCAATACTGATGAATTTATAGTTCTTTGAATGTAAATGTTTAATAATTGCCTCAAACCCTTCCTGATTTGGATTGTGAAAATATAATGGACGAATCATTATTCTTGATTTTTAAAAAGTTTTATAAAGGTTGATGTATGAGTTTCCTATAGCATTTACACCAAACATATTTTGCCCTGATATTGCATTTTTGATTCTGTTTTGCTGTTTGATCAGTTCTATTTGATTGGTATTTAAATTACTCATATCTTCTATAATCACCCCTGCGCCATATTTTTCAATATATTCTTCTGCAATATTGACACTTCCGTTATGGATTATAAATAATCCGGAAGCAGCGAATTCACTTAATTTAGATGGTGAGGCAGAATAATTTATAAATGTTCTATCTCTCCAAAGTATTCCTATGTCAGCTGCGGAAAGATATTTTGGAACGTCTTGGAATGGCACGAAAAGGCTAATGCACTTCTCATTGTCAAAAACCTTTTTAGATAAGGAGATAACCCTAATGCCTTTAGATATTAGGGTGTCGATGTTGCTTTTATCTTGTTGCCAAAGCGAATCTCCTCCACTTAGGCAAATTGCAAGCAATTCATTATCTTTAATATCATATCTGTTCCTTATTTCATTTCTATAGGAAACAGAGAATTCCATCACTTTTCCTGCAATATTGGGGTGAACACATAATCTGTATTTACAATTTGAATAGTTTTTCCGGATATACTCATTGATTGGTGTTGAAACTGAAGAAATGACAATTTGGCTAACGATTCTACTGTCAAACAGTCTTTTGTAGAAAAATTGATAATAATTAGCTTGAACTTTCAGCAATAACTTGCGAATACCGGAACACCGCATATACTTAAATTCGATTTCCCGATAAGCTACCCCCCTGATATCGATTAAAATTCGATTATTAAGTCTTTGATCTATAACCATTTTTTTTATAAGGTAGCCAAGATGCTCGCTTCTTACATGAAAAAATGAATTTTCCCAATCTTTTACTTTCTTTACAGCCGAAAAAATATTTCGGATAGTCAGAAATTCGAATATTTGATATGTAGGATATGATTTAAACCATACGACATCCAAAAATGAATAATTGGATAGTTTCTTTTCAATTTCCCCTTTTTCGTTGGTATTACGATATCCCATTATCAATGCCAAAGGAATACCTTTGATGTGATAAAACTTAAGCAGTTCCAATACTTGGGACTCCAAAACAGAAACATTTCCACCTGCTATATAGATTAGCTTTTTCATCATAATTAGTTTGTTTGAGTTTTTGATATTACTATAATCGCTGTAATGAGAGTGATACTGTCAATTAGATCAGAACTCATCATCGACCTAATAAATATGGCTACTATTAAAGGAAGAGCATAAAAGTTGGATATAGTCAATAAACGAAATCGATCTGGTTTTACCACTAATGGCACAAATACAATCATAACAATCAAAAGAGTTCCAACCATACCCAATTCGCAAAATAATTCCAGAAACAGATTATGTGGATATGCTCTGGCTCCGTTTGTACTAAAGCCACCCAACCCTTTTCCTAAAATGAAGTCTGTCTCTAATATCTTGAAAGCATTATCATAGTCTCTATTAAGACTTTGGCTAAGCGTAGTTGCATTCATAGAACCCTCAATAGCTTTAGACTTTAGATTTGTAAGAATAAGTAAAGAAGCAAAAGCCAATATTACAGAAAACCAAATTTTTTTATCAAGTGATATTCTGGTATCTATAATCAAGCGGATAAACAAGATTATGAAAGTTCCAAATATTGCCTGCCGTGCTTGTGCTATCAATAATAAAATTATAAGAGGTAGCAATAGTGTTACAACATTCCTTTTTCGTAGTTTAGATAGTTCAAAAGAACTTAAAATCAAAGCAATCCCCATCATTGCAGGTATTCCAACAGAATGGTAAGTCAAAACCATATCTGTGCTTTTCTTTATAAAAGAAAATGAACTCCTAAAGAAATCCAAATCAAAAATATGTGCAGGATGTTTAAACGGATAAAAGTCAAAAGCAATATATATAAACAGTAAACTTATCAGGCATAAAAACTGAGCAAGTGCTAAAGATTGTAGTTTTGGTGATTGGCAATAAACTTTCCAGTATATAATAGAACAAAATCCAATCGAAATGATATAAATCAGTTTAAAATTGCTGTAAGAATGCTGTGGTCCATATAGGTATGCAATTAGGAAAATAATCACTAGTAATCCAAAATAGATAAACTCTTCATTTATATTCAGGCTGGATTTTATATAATTCCTTAGAAATACCAATCCTAAGAATAAACATATAAAATAAGCCGTTAAAGGAATATGCAAAACAAAGAATAAAGCACCTAACACAGGGGCAGCAAAACACATAAGAGCAAAACCTCTAGTTTCATTATTCATTGAGTATAATGAAAGTATAAATAGCGTAAATGTAATAAGCGTACCAGGAACTGCAGGAATAGGTATATAAATTAGGGTTATCATTAACCATATACCGTATGTTATCCAGCGGTTGAGCGGATTACTTAATGTATTTGTTGTATTTAAATCTGTCATATTATTAGAGGAAATTTTATCTTCCACCTATAAGTGCTTCCATTGTTTTAGGTATAAAACGCTTCAATATATTATACATTATTATGCATACGAAAAGACATACAAACGGAGTTAAGAAGTAACTTATTACCCCCCCCTGAGTGCTTATATAAACCACTAATATATAGAGTTTTATCAATTAATAAACTTGCAAAGCCCCGAGGAGATGCGACAACTATGGGAATAGTATGTACAACGTAGATAAAAAAGGAAGCATTCGAGTGTTTAAAAATAAATTGATTTATATACTTGAGTTTTTTTATCATTGTATTGGCTAAAAGGAAAACAGCAATGATGCCAGTTACTTGATATATATGCCGTATACTCGTAGATATAGGCATGTTGTCGGCAGGGACAAGCATTATTAGTAATGCTATAGATAATGGAATAAGCCACTTGTAACTTTTGAAAGTATCCAGAATATCAAGTTTATTAACAGCCAGATAGCTTCCAAACACAAAAAAGAAAAGTCCTTTGACATGTATACCTGGTAGGGTTTCTATATTTAAGATAAAAGCAGCCAATAATATAGCAATACCCCATTTTTTTAAATATTTTATACCTTTATATAGCAACGGAGAAATTGCAGTTAAAATAATCAGGTCTCTTAAAAACCATAATGGGATATTGATAGGAGCTGCTAAATAAGATGAAAGCCCTAATGGATTAAAAGTGTTATTTTCGTTGATTATGAAATAGTTCCAAAAAAAACTTAGAATGTTTGAAAGTGTTGTTATTTCATCTATTGTTAAACAATCAGATGGAAGTTCTGAAATAGATAGTTTAAGTACGTACATTTTGTACAGACCGTACAAGATGCGCAGAATGATTGTTATAATAATCCATAACACATAAGGAACTAATAGCGTTTTTATCCGTTTTTTTATTTTTGATTTATATGTATCTTTATCAAATTTTTCTGTGTTAAAGAAAAAGTAATATCCTGCCGTAAAAAAGAAGAAAGGGACAGCAACAGTGCATAGATTATTGAAAAAGATTCCGATAATTGAGTATATGTTATCTGGTGATAAAGATTGCCAGTCTATGCTATAAACAGGGGTGAAATGTGGATTTAAATGGGGTGTCATGTGAATAAAGATTACCAACAAAGCCATTGGTAATCTCAACCACTTAACAATCAAAGATGTATTTATATTGTCCATTTCTAATGTTGATAAAATTTATAAAATTCTTCTCTAAGCATAGTTGGTGGATTAAGTTTTCTTATTCCGCATTTGTTTAGAAACTCTTTAATGAGAATCTTCATATATCCCTTTTTAGAATATACCCTTAATTTATTCTTTCCCCATTCAGTTTTCTTATAGTATTCAAACCAGATATCTTTATAAGGGTGTATACACTCTCTATGCCAAGGTTTGATTTTATTTGTGTAATGTATGATTACCGGGTGTTCCGCTGCCTCGTACATATCTTGCCAGCGTGATTTGTCAATATATGGATTTTTGTATAGGAATGAGAATTGCGAATTATATTTCATAGGAAGATAATAGGTATCGTCATATAGAACCGCATTCAATGCATCCTGGTCATGGAATTGCAAATTGCCTTTATGCGAATCGATATATTCAAGTACCTTATTGGGTAATTCTTTTTCTCTCCATACTTCCAAATCCATTAAAAGCAGTCCAGAGTTAAAATAACCTTTTTCTCTACTATAACCCAATCTGTTAAAGTGTCTTATGTCATCACCGGATTGGTCTATTACAACTCCTACTGCCGCATTATCCATATTGACATTATATAAATCTCTTACATTTCTGGTTACAATCATATCTGCATCCAGATAAAGGCATCTTTTCATATCTGGGGGTAGAATGTTTGCTGCAAGAATCCTGTTGTATGCCGCTGCGCTTATATACGTGTTTGTGGGACAATCTTTAAAAACAACTTCATCAACAACTACAAACGAAAGCCTTTGGTTATAGTTGTCTGCAATCTTTTGCAAGCTGTTGGTACTTTCGTTTTTCAGTCCTGCCGTAATAACATGAAATTCAATTTGCTCATTCTTGTTATTTTCAAAAACGGAAGACATAAGAACTCCACATGGCATTACAAATTTGTCGTCAATTCCACATACTATATGAATCATAATTTTTTAGATATGTGTTTAAGTTCAGGACAATTAAATAGTCTACAAATAATGGCATACGTTACCAAGCCTACTAATAGACCGACAATAAATGATATATATACATTACTGATAAGACAAATTGTTAAATATATCAACAAACACATTAGGAGTCCCCCAATATAAAAAGGCTTTAATTGCCTAATTTCTTCCTTGTAGCTGATATCTGTTATTTGTCTCACAAAATATATAATGATAATTACATCACAAACCGAATATATCAATAAAGACAGTGCGACATAAATCGCATCAAATTGAATAGCTATTAGCAGAAGAGATATACTGATTATTTTTTTTACTACTTCAGACTTAAGAGACAAGTCAGAACGACCATGAACATTCAACAATTGCCAATTAAATTTCTGAACAGGTTCCAATATGTAAGCCAAACTTAGAACTTGTAGAAAAATTATCATTGCTTCCCATTTAGTACCTAACAGTATAATAACCAAAGGTCTTGCCAGGCAGCATAAAAGAATCATTATTGGGGTTATAATAAATGATGATAGGCGTAAATATTTAAAAAACATTGTTTTAAGTTGAACACTATCGTTTTGTAATCCGCATAATACAGGATATGAAACCTGATCGATAATGGTTGCAATTTGTAAAGAAGGTGTTTTACTTAAATTATTTGCCTTTGTGTAAAGCCCCAATGCTGCGCTATTGTATATTTTTCCGATTATAAGAGAATAAATGTTAGTATATACACTGTGCAACAATCCTCCTATCATAATTTTGGAACTGAATTTGAATAACGTTCTAAATGAACTTAAGGAGAATACCAGCATCGGTTTCCATGGTTTCATTATCCATAGCCCAATCGTTGTAATAGCATTCATTATTATAATCTGCCAAACCAACGCATATGGTCCGAAATCATTATAAGCCATTATTATGCCGCATATTCCACTGATAATAACCGCAACAAGGGATATTTTAGCTTTATCTTTAAATCTAAGTTCTATTATCAATTGGGTCTGTTGTATGATAGATAATCCTTGAATTATAAGATTGAAAGCAAATAGTCTAAGAACCGGTATCAGTTCAGAAGAATCGTAGAATTTTGAAATTGGAATTGAACCAAAATATAAAACAATATAGAGAAATAATGATGCAAAATTATTAAAATGGAATATTGTTGAGAAGTCAACTTCCGTACGATTTTGTTTTTGTATAAGAGCATTCGAGAAACCACTATCTATCAGAGTTTGCGCTATTGCCATAAAAATTGACACCATAGCAACCAAGCCATAATCTGAAGGATTTAATAGACGTGCTATGATTATACTTAATATTAAATGAATAGCTTGAGTTGAAAATCTTTCAACTGCATTCCATATTAATGCGCTTTTTTGTTTTTTTGAACTAACGCTTGATGCCATGAATTATGCCTACACTTAATTTAAAGAATTGGAAACCAAATGAAAACATTATTTTTTTCATCAAAGGATAGCGTGCATTTAAGTCTATGTGATGAAAAGCCATCCTAAACATCTGATTTATTTCTTCCTGTTGAGTCTTATTAAATTGATGTTTTTCTTTCAAATATTTAATTCTTCTTGCAAACAGAGTTTGAAGAAAACGAGCATTTCCCAAACGAATAATTGAATTGTCAGTATATTCTCTTTTTATTAATTGGTTATATTTAATTTCCGTCAGTAACTTATCATAAGTTTTGACTCGGGGAGTATGGGTTACACTATTGTCATTTTTAAAATATGTATATTTTGCGTCACTGAACGCAACACGATTGGCTCTGAGTAATATAAAAAAAAAATCCACTTCATCTTGATATACATAGGAAGATGAGGTTACATCTTTTAGAAGTTCATCATACAATTCCTTTCTGCAAAGCATTCCATTGCATGCAATCATAGAACCAGAACCTTGTTTAAAGGTTAGAAAAGCAGCATCTTTTCCTGTCAGAACTTGATTGAAGTCAAACCCTTTATCTGGTACTTGGTTAAAGACTTCACCTTCAAAAGTTGTGTAATGCATGGTTGGAGAAACTATATCTGAATTTGTCTTCTTTGCCTGTATTACTAATTTTTCCAAATAAGTTGATTCAATAATGTCATCTGAATCAATGTTGCAGATCCATTCGCTATTACTTAAACTTGCTGCTTTTAATCTTGGAATCCTTGCCGATCCTGTATTTTTGATTGTAATATATTCAATGTTTTTATATTTGGAAGAATATTCATCTAATATATCCGCAGTTTTATCTGTGGAGCCGTCATTCACTACTATTAAATGCCAGTTTTTATAAGTTTGCAACAAAATGCTATCCAAAGTTGCAGGAAGCAATCTTTCAGCATTATATGCCGGCATTATAACAGTTATTTCATCTGTCACAAGATCTTTTCCCATTTTTCGTAAATGTTGTTTAGTAAAAATCTCCTACTGTCATTTAGAGCATTTAGAGAAAAATCTTTCCGCTTAGTTACCGATGACAAAAGCATTTTCAACTTGTTTGTAAAGTCTTCCTCGTCAAATCCATTGTTTGGCTTGGATATCATACCTGAATAGTTGTCAGATATAATGTCGTATGCGGCACTATAACTACCATAGACAATAGGAATAACACCAAAGTTCATACTCTCTGTTATCGTAAGTGGGAAACCTTCATAATCTGATGTCAGTAACAAAATTGAGGCTTTCTCATAAAAGCTTTTTGGGTTTTGAAAACCTACAAACTTAACAGACTGAATATTTTTATTTTCAGTAATATTTTTTAGTCTTAGTATGTCAGGACCATCTCCGACTATGGTTAATTCCCAGTCTTTATATTCAGATTGTATTTTGCCCCAGACATTTAAAATTCTTTCGATTCTTTTTTGTGTATACTCTAATCTTCCTACAAAAATTATCTGCTTTTCTTTTCGCTCGAAATTATATATAAAATCCTCATTGGCTATTGTAATAGGATTTGATATCAGTCTAATTTTTTTAAGATTCTTTAATCTAGATATCTTTTCGAATTCCGAGATAAAGGATTCTGATAAGAGAATATATAAATCGCTATTTTTATACACCTTCCGATAAGAGTATGCCAGTTTTAGAATATTCTTATAATACTTTAACTTGCCAGTAATATTATGTTTATATCTGAACTTCAATCCAAAACTTGGAGTATTGTGCAGTACTGATATAATCTTAATATTTAAATCTTTTGACGCATTTTTTATCAAAGCTGTTGTTCTGAATAAATGTCCACTTTGATTAATAATAACATCAACATTTTTGTCAATCAGAAAGTTCCTTAATTGAATTATCGCTTCTTTTGTACTTAATGTATGAGAATCTATTACTGAAACACCAATTCTGGAGTTTAATATAGGGTGTATTTCTTCTCCTTTTGATGGTGTAAGAGTTAAAACATTGCAATTATGTCCTTCTTGCACGAATTTATTTGACAATACATGAGTAACGGTTTGAACGCCACCTATTTTATAGTATTGTAATATAAATAGTATATTCATAATTGAGGAATAGTGCTGAATTAAAATTTTAATTCAGCACTTGATTAGGGCTTTAGTTATTTTTGAAAATTCCACAGAAATCCAATATCACCTTATCCTCCCGCCATTCCAGCTCTTTGAACGGTGTGTGTGCAGTCAAGAATACCACTATATCTGCTTTGTTGTAAGCCTCTTTATAATCAGTCAGTTTAAACACGTTATGCTCTTTTACATTCGGTTCTACAACCAAAATGTCGGCATTATTACAGCTCTGCATCACTTTCGTGGTAATATATTTCGCCGGACTTTCACGCAAATCGTCAATGTTTGGTTTGAATGCCAATCCCATCATAGCTACAACTGGCTTACGGTGATTCTTCAACTCAAACTCCAACATGGCGTTCTTCACTTTTTCGGCGCACCAGAAACTCTTGTAGTTGTTTATATCACGAGCATCGCTGATTAACTTGCTTTCTGCCGGGAAATCAGCGGTGATAAAGTATGGATCTACCGCAATACAATGACCGCCTACACCGCAACCGGGTTGCAGGATATTTACACGCGGATGCTTGTTGGCAAGGTTGATAAGTTCCCAAACATTGATACCCGCCTTATCGCAAATCAAGGAAAGTTCATTAGCAAAGGCAATCTGTACATCACGACTGGAGTTCTCCGTCAGTTTACACATCTCCGCTGTGCGACAGTTAGTCTTGTGAAGTGTGCCCTGTACAAATTGCGAATAGAACCCAATGGCCTTGTCAGTAGATTCAGGATTCAAGCCACCGATAACACGATCGTTATGCACCAATTCATATATGACATTGCCTGGTAGTACACGTTCCGGACAATAGGCTATGAAAATCTTACCTTCCAATTCCGGACGTTCACCAAAAATGATGCGTGCCATAGCCTCTGTAGTTCCTACAGGTGAAGTGGATTCTATTACATAAAGATCCCCTTTTTTCAACAACGGCAATACGGCACGGGTAGCAGCTTCCACATAGCTCACATCCGGTTCATGGTTTCCCTTGAAAGGGGTAGGCACTACTATAAAATAAGCATCGCTTACTTCCGGTGTAACAGAAGCCTTCAACATACCAACTTTCACTACTTCCTGTAACATTTCCTCCATACCGGGTTCAATAATGTGCAGATGTCCCGCATTAGTCATTTCCACGACATGGGGATTGATATCAACTCCTGTTATTTGAATACCGTGCTTTGCGGCAATAATGGCTGTGGGTAGTCCGATGTAACCCAAGCCCATGAAACATGCTTTCATTTATCTTTGTATTAAATATTAAATCATTCATTTACATAAAAAACATATCAGGTCAAAGTCTTCCCGAATATAAATACGCTATATTTTACACACATTTTTCAAGAAAGACAGATTGTCTATTTTGTGCTTACAAGCTGTCACATAAAAAATAAGGGAGTGAACATCATTTCCTCCTAAATCATACATTCCTGCTTTTAATAATATTTTTGCTTTCTTTTCTATGTGCTTACCATACATTCCGACCAATGACGGTATATTTAGTTGAAAAGAAATTTGGTTATCTTTCAATATTTTATAATCCTTCATCCGCATATACTCATATCGTTCCGGATGGGCCAACAAAGGATAATAACCTTTCCTTTGGATGCGTTGCAAAATAGACAGTAACTCCATTGGTGGATTGAAATAAGAGGTTTCCACTAACAGATAATGTTTTCCTTCCTCAAAGGGTAACAAGTCATCCTTTTCCAACCGTTCCTCAAAAAGGTTATCCATCATATATTCCGCTGCCAAAGCCAATTCGATCTTTCCATGATACATTTGCTTTAATTCTTGGAACTTCTGTTGCAGATCCACTGTTTCATTGGGTATGTCTTCCATTATATGGGGGGTAAGCCAAACCTTACGAACGCCTAAACGTTCCATTTCTTCCAATATCGCCAACGACTCTTCCAACGTTTTCACCCCATCATCTACCCCGGGAAGAAGATGGCTGTGGCAATCAGTGAAACCACGGAAAAAACCGCTTTCCGCTAATACTTTTTTCTGTCGGAAAAAACACATTTCTGTTGACTGTTGGGAATAATAGCAAACAGTTTCCTTGTTTATTTTGGAATACCCCTCTATTTTGTGTTGCCGTAATAAGAGTCATACCCATTGTGGTAACCATAGCGGTAACCATAGCGTCCACCTGTACTTTCCGTACCATTCAATATCACCGAAAGGTTTTTGAACCGCTTTTCTTGATAAATACTTTCCAATTCAGGTAACAGTGAGCGGTCCAATAATCCCGCCCGTACCACAAAGAGTGTCCGGTCGGCATATTGCTCGATTATTTGTGTATCTGCCACAATATCAATCGGCGGGCAATCAATAAAGATATAGTCATACTCATCGCGTAAGTCTTGCATCAAGGTTGCCAGACTTCCATCCTCCAACAATTCCGTCGGATTAGGAGGAATGGTTCCTACTGGAATTATATGCAGATTAGGATACTTTTTGTCTATCACAAGCAACTCGTTCCAAACGACTTCCTTGTTTCCCAAGTAGTCACTTAAACCTTTCTTAGGCGACCCTACATAAGCCGAAACCGTTCCATGTCGCAAGTCCCCGTCTATCACCAATACTTTTTTTCCCTTAATGGCAAAACTCATGGCGATGTTCATGGACAGAAAACTTTTTCCACTACCCGGATTAAAAGAGGTTTCTATAAATACTTTCTGCTCGGTATTCTTGCTTTTCATAAAGTCCACGTTGGAGCGAAGCACACGAAAAGCTTCGTTGATAATATTCCGGTTACCCTCTTCCACCACAATTGCATATTCCGAAAATTTATTCTTCTTTTTTTTGTTTCGGAAATATAACGGTATTTCACCCAAATAGGGCACACTCAAATTCTCCAAATCTTTCTTACCCCGAACCTTGGTGTTCATGTTTTCTTGCATAAAGATAATAACTGCCGGTACTAAAAGCCCGAGAGCAAGAGCCACCAATAAAATGTTTTTCTTATTTGGTGCCGTTGGTAAAGCACTGCCACGTGGAGCTGTAATCATTCGCGTATTATAAGCGGTAAACGCTTGTGACAGTTCGTTCTCTTCACGCTTCTGGAGCAAATATAGGTATAACTCTTCCTTTACTTTTTGTTGACGTTCTACCGATAACAAGTATTTGGCCTGACTCGGATTAGAAGCCAACTGTTGAGTTGTTGTTGCTTCCTGTTGGCGAATACTGCGTATCTGAGTATTTAACGATACGATCAGATTATCAACCGATTGAAGAATCGTACGTTTCATACTCTGCATTGAGTTCCCTAAATCTTTCACCAACGGGTTTTTCTCGCTACTGTTGGCTATCAGCCGGTTGCGATCCAACACCATCTTGTTGTATTCTCCGATTTGACTTTCGATATTTACGTTGGCTATACCGGAGTTGGTTGGCAAAGGCTGGTTCATCTCTTTCCCCCCCCAATTCGCGGCGAATAAATTGAGCCGTCGCAAGCTGGTTGGTGAGTGTCTGAATTTCTTTTTTATTCTCAGCAGACTGGCTCATATACAGACTGGAAGCGGCTTGTACGTCCGGCAACAGATGTTCACTCTTGTAGTTGGAGATATTCTCATCCACATGACCCAATTCGTTTTCAATCACGCCCAAACGTTCACCGATAAACCGTGAGGTACTTACTGCTATCTGGTTCTTGTCCTGGATCCATTTCTCGTTATAAACCTCAATCAGTGTATTCAAAATATCTTCTGCCTTTTGCACAGAAGCATCATCAATGCTCAAATTGATAATGGTGGCATCTTCGTTGCCTAATTCAGCCCGCAATTTCTGTGTATAGCTGTCAGCCATCATATCAGCCGATTCTTTACTATATCGAATAGTGCTGCCTGTAAAAGAATTCTCATATTGAGAAGTTAAGCTGATGGCCAATGTTCCTGCTGATGTTTGAATGGAATCTCCTATAATCCCTTCTAACCGTTCCCCTGTTTCTTCTCCGGCAACAATAAAGTTTGAAAGATAAAACTTGTTTTGTGCACCAACTTCTATATCAAAACTTACACTTTTTTTATCATCAAAAAGATAAGTCACCAATATCGGGCTTGATTTATACAACTCTATTCTTTTTAAGCCCCTACGAACAGTATATATCTCATTTAGCCCCAAACGCTTCACCACCTCTGTCATCAGCGTAGGAGATTTCAAAGTGAGCAGTTCGTTGTTGATATTGGTGTTTGATTTAAAAATACCCATATCTGCAAACTCATTCATTGCACTTGCCGAAGAATTGTTCTTGGAGTCATCTTTAACCAAAATGGCTGCTGTCCGGGTATAGACATTAGGAGTACTCAACAAATATAATGATGCCGTTGCCAATGCAACGAATAATGAAAGGGCAAACCAATACCATTTCTGGAAAAACATACCCCATAAATCTTGTAACCGTATAAAGTCTTCGGCAGATTTGCCTACACTCGTTCTATTTTCTATCATTTTGGCTCTCTTTTATAGCTTATGAAATAATATTAACGACATTACTTGAACAGTAAAACTCCCAACGAGGAAAGGAACGAACCGATACTGATCCACAACGATACCGATTTCACGCTGTTCTCATTAATGGTGCTTTGTCCGGCACGCACCTTGTTGGGCTGTACATACACCACATCATTCTGTTTCAGATAATATACCGGTGAATTAAACAGATCTTTCGAGCGGATATCCACCCAATGGGTTACACGCTCGCCGTTTTCTTCACGGATGACAAATATCGCATCCCGCTTTCCGTAGATGCTTAGGTCACCCGCCACGCTGATGGCTTCCAAAAGAGTAATCTGGTCTTTTGTTATGGCATATTTACCCGGAGTTTTCACCTCGCCCAACACAGAGAAATAAAGGTTCATAAACTCAACCGTGACCACCGGGTCGTTTACCAGATTCTCTTCCATCAGCCTTTTCTTTACCAGGGCGGCAATCTGGCTCTTGGTCATACCGGCAATATGCAGTGTCCCGATAACAGGAAAATCAATGTCTCCCTTATCATCCAACGTATAACCGGATATTTCACCACTGTTACTTCCGGTACGCAAATCGGTAGATCCGGCACGGTATTGTACCCGTGTAAGATTAAACAGGGCCGCCAATTGCGGATCCTTGCTGGACACCATAATGGAAATCTGGTCTTTGGGTTGCACGGTAATATCCCGTGCCCCGATAATCGCTTCGGGCTGATTAACTACGATATCTTGAAAATAGACAATTTCTTTGGAGGTATTGCAGGACA
>OCHJ01001448.1_pt1 | contig 17795 bp, 19 predicted proteins | sample 1538381 | NCBI WGS metagenome assembly OCHJ01 (sample SAMN04571688, study PRJEB22368) | human gut metagenome | biome: human gut; material: stool | host: Homo sapiens | place: Luxembourg | collected 2012-06-29 | reverse complement strand
CTAACCTAATCTCTTGCCAAAGAGATATTTATTGTGTAGCCTATATGGGCGCATCAAAATCAAACCAGACATTCCGCTGCGTATCCACCTTGAAGGATGCGGTCCTCTCATTTCTGAAAGGGGATCTGAACCAGACATCATTTCCTTTACGGGATACAGGCATATGCCCCAGATCTTCAAGAAAACCGACAAGGGAAATCTGCCGAATCTGTTCCAGTTCCATAACCCGCTAATTTATCATAAAACGAATGCCGATTCCATATTGGGTATGGCAATGTCCGAGACTTCCGCCCCACAGGAAACGCTCACGCAAGGAAGCCGTCAATGCCACACGGTCGGCAAGGTACAGTTCCATCTCCAGCGTCAGGGCACAGCCGTACACAAAGGCATCGCCGTTTTTCAGGGTGGCCCCGTCATAGAGTTTTTTATCGGACCAGTTTACCGTCTCATATCCGGCCAGAGCCGATCCTCCCAGATTGAGGAAGAACACTTTTCCCGCATCGGAAAGGAAATTCAGGTAATATCCGCCTTCTGCCGTAAACTGCGCCGAAGGGATGGTCACATGACGGTAACCGTGCTTCATGTGCAGGTATTCCGCTCCATATACCCATTTGTTCCCGCCCTTGGCATAGCTTGAAAGTGTCATTCCCATATAATACCCGTTATCGGAAGCCATACCTCCACGCATTTCCACACCCTGCATCCTTGGCAGAATCCGCTGGGCGTCTGCCTGCCCTACGGAAAGGACAAGCAGCAATGCCAGCATATACAATACTTTAGTTCTCATCGTACCTTCAGTTCGTTAATGGTTTCCGCACGCACCAGGTCTTCGTTGACCACCTCAAAACTCTGGTGACGGCCGCCCTGTTTCTCATACATCTCCACAACCAGTTTCTTGTCGTCCGGTATCGTAAACTTGGGAAGGGCGAATACCGTGCATTCCGAATCCCTGCCGTTTACACGTGTCACATAATTATAGGCACGCAGCGGATAAATCACCTGCTCCTGCATGGCCGTACGCTTCATCACCTTTTTGTCCACCACCTTGAACGTAATGAAATCCACGTCAAAGGGGACATTCGAGGAGTTCTTTACCTGGGTATGGAAATAAAGCAGGTCATTATGGGTGTACAGTCCTTTGAGCAGATACTGGATACCGAAACGCTTGCAGCCGATATGACGGATACGGCGCTTGTCATTCTCATACACGGATTTCATGATAAGACGTACCAGACGGGGGGATTCGTTATCCAGCTCGGTCAGATAGATTTCCATGGCATTGTTGGGACGGTTCACCGATTCTCCGTCATGGATGAAATCACACATCTCCACATTCAGCAGCAACGGCTCATCGGCATACTTCACATTGAAGGTATAAAAATTCCCGTCTTCGGTTATTACAGACATATTGGTCTCCTCCCTGAAATTGCGTGTCGTGGCCTTTACTCGGATTACATTCTCGGCACCGTCGGCCTTGCCGGCTATCAGGTTTGTAGAACCGAGATCCACATACTTGACCGGAACCGGGAAAATGACATGGACGGTCTTGTCATACGTTATTTCCAGTCCGTGCGGCGGAATCATCTGGCTGAAACCGATCTTGCGGGTCAGCCCCTCATAATAATCACCGCTACTCTGCTGCGCCCAGGCAGCCGATACGCCCAGTAAAAGGGCAAACATCATCAGAATCTTCTTCATGTGCTTTTGTTTAATGGTTGTCTTTTCTTTCATAGTTTCCTGTATTTCATTTCTCCGGTGAATGGAGCAGTACCCGGTGTCCGGCCTTCAAAGTAATCTTTACCGTACGCATCCGTTTGGATATGTACTGGGAAACGCCCTGTATCACACCTTTTCCCAGATCGGAGGCAATCTGCGCCCCGGCATCGGTGGAAATGTTGATACTGCTGTTCATCGAGGTTCCCATGTTGGCGGCAATCTCTCTGGCAGCGTCATATTCCAGTGAACCCGGCACCAGGATTCCCTGCTGTCCGTCCAGATCATAGACTTCCAGCTCCACCGGCAGGATAGTTCCCTTGTATTCCACGGCATTTACCATGATTTCCAGCCGTTCACCCTGTATACGTGTGCCACCTACCAGTACAGTCCCTTTCGGTATGAAACGTCCGGCAACGGACATGGGCTCGGTAAGCCGCAGGCGCAAGGCCTGTCCGTCGGATACGGTCTGTGTTCCGTGTACACAGGCAGCAATGGTATTGCCTTCCGTTACGGTCTTCCGGCCGACAGCCGTATTGAAACCGGCATTGCGTTCTCCCGAAAAGGCGGATATGAACTCTTCGTCGCTCATGGGTCTGGAAAGCGAGGATACCACCTCATTGTGGACCTGTTTCACCGGCATGGCTTTTTTGTCCTCCGCTTTTCTGACGGGAGAAGGAGTCTCCACTGCCTGACGGTTATTGTATTTGGCGGCCAGTTCGTAGGATTTTTCCATCAGGGCCATCTTTTCCTCCATGCCTGACAGTGGCTCCTGCTTCTGCTGCTGTTGCTGCATACGCTCCAGTTCCTCAATCCTTTCCTGAAGCCTTTCCTTTTCCGGATCGGTCCGCGGTTCATAGATGCTTCCCAGCGTACGGTTCATCTCACGGTAGGCTCCGGCCGAGGAACTGACCGGTCCGGCATTACCTTTTTCTGTTTCCGTTCCCATGTTTGTTTGCCTCTCTGGTATAATGTTATCGGGAAGATGGACAACACTGTCTTTCCGTTCCTCTTTGGCAAACATGGACTCCGCAGCTTCAAAGAATGTCTTCCTTTTCCTGCTTTCCTGTTCCATCAGGGCCTTCTCATAGGCATCTTTCTTGTTTCCTTCCAGGCGACTGTCCTCGGGAGAAGGGATTTCCGTATTGAACCCCTGTCCTTTATCCTGCCGCTCCTGTTCCTGCCCGGAAGGTGAGAATATCAGATAGAAACTTCCCAGACACAGCAGAAACATCAGCGGATACACCACAAATCCGGCGCGTTTGCGTTTCTGTTCCTCACTCAGCGGCTTCCTGTCCTTTGAGGACCGGAGCCTGAACGGTTTCATCAACCGTTCCATTACTTTCTTGACTTTTTCTTTCTCCATTTCTTACAATAGATTGAATGAACTCCATACGGAGTGAATCCTTTTCCATAAATTCCATTCCAGACTCCCGGTTCTTACTGCCTATAAACGGTCTGCATGCCGTATAGACACATGCAGCGGCAAACGGGACAAACAGTATCCAGAGAACGGCCTTGCGCTGTTTAACGGTAAGTCTGTGGCAGAACCTCCTGAGTTGAAGGTCCGCCTGTCTCGTCAGGTTCCTTTTCATCGCTCTACGCTCCTTATGTCCTTGTTTTCCAGTATGGTCAGATGTTCGATGATAAAGCCGTTGGGGTTGTCATCGGAACGGGACGTATTCTGAAGCTGGCAGTCAGTCACCAGCGAACGTTCCGTCACATTACTCTCACGGATAATCATCTGGCGGGCATACGTCCTGGCCTTGTAGGGGTATCCGGAAAAGTCGCAGGCCACACTGTCCACCCGTACCACCTGGTTGATATTACCGGAAATGAGACGGTTGTAATATCCTTTCTCGGCAAAATCCACATAGTAATGATAGGCGCTTTTGTCCGCCAGCTGCAAGGCACGGTTGATATTGTGCTCAATGGCATCCTTCTGTGGCGACAGCCCGAAAAAGAGCTCATGGAACCTTCTTACATGCTCCCTGGCTTCAGCCGGACGGTTCTGTGAAAGATCCTGCGAAAGGGCAAGCATCAGTGACTTGCCGCCATCGAGTACATAAATTTTCTCACGCTGTTTCTCCGCAAAGCGGTATGAGTTCCATAGGGCAAAGACGGTCACAAGCGTGCAGCATCCGACAAAGACCGCAAGCATCAGGCGTATCCGTCTGAAACTGCTTTCAATATTGGTCAGTGATTTGAATTCCATCTGTTTTCATGATTTTTATGTTCCTGTTCTGTTTATTTTCCACGCAGACGCCCTCCGATATTTCCCAGTCCGGAACCTGCGGCACCGGCTGCAAATCCTCCAGCCTTGGTCGCGGTACGGTTGATGTTTCGGTTGTAGTTTCCGGCACCGCCTGCCTGCACAATCCATCCGGCCACGGTCGGCACGGTAAAATATCCGATGATACCTATCAACATGAAGATCACATATACCGAATTGGAGTTGTCCAGCGAATAGTTCGGATTGTTCTGGAGCTCCAGGATGTCGTTCTGCAGCATAAGTACCTGAATCTTGGCCAGCATACAGCTGAAAAGGTCACTCACGGGAAGCCACAGATAGACGGAAATGTAACGTGTGAACCACTGGCTGAGCGTGGACTGGAAACCGTCCCACACGCTGAAGGCAAAGGCAATGGGACCAAGGATGGACAATACAACCAGAAAAAAGGTCCTTACCGTATCTATAAGCAGGGATGCAGCGGCAAAAAGCAGTTCCAGCAGACTGCGGAAGGCGTCACGGATATTCTTTTCCAGATTGTACATGCCCACTTCCATATACATGCCCATGCGGGTTGCCATGGCATCGGGCGACCATCCGAGCTCGTCCAGCTGACGATCAAACTCCTCATCGCTGACCAGATAGGCCGTTTCCGGATTACGGAGCATGGCTTCACGTTCCAGCCTGTCCTTCTGCTCACGGTACTGCTGCATGTCCATCGTCTGCCCCTCAAGCATCTTGTGGGTTCCCTGCACAATCGGACTCAGCACCGTATTCATCGTTCCGAGTACCAGGGTCGGGAAAAGCATGATGCAGATGCCTATCGCAAACGGACGCAGAAGCGGATACACGTCTATCGGTTCGGCACGGGCAAGCGACTGCCAGACACGGACGGCCACATAGAACAGGGCACCGAGTCCGGCAAGTCCCTTGGCCACATCCAGCATATCCTCACAAAGGGGCATCATTTCATTGTAAAGGCTCTCCAGAATGGTATGGAGATTCGAGAAATCCACGGATAACAATACCATAGGCTACCAGTATTTGGAGGTGTCATTGCCATAGAGCTTCAGGACACGGTCAAGGTCATTCTTCTTGCGGGCACGCAGAAAACTCACGGCTATATTCCTGTTCGTATAGTAATTCACGAGATTGCGGTAACGACGCATACTGGCATAACAGTCATCCACCACGTCCATACGGTCCTTGTCGGTCATGGAAAGGGTGCTGACGTTGATTACCTGCTTGAGGTCCTGCAACACCCCGTTGCTCTCTTCCAGAAGTTTGGTATAACCGAAAGCGATGGCATCCAGCTCTTCGGGAGAAAAGTTCTCGTCACCCAGCATCTTTTGGAAATTGGTCACGTAGATTTCCGACACGTCACCGACCATCAGGATAATCTCACTGACCTTACGGGCATCCTTCACCAGATTGTTGACGGACTTCAGGGCATCATAGTATTTCTTGTACTGCTGGTATATCTTCACCGTCTCCGCAAAATTCTGGGCGGTACTTGTCGCAGTTGAAGAGGTATGCACGATATTGTCCGACATGTTGATGATACTCTGGGCAAGGTTTCCCGGATCGGTCACCACCCACTGTGCCCGTATCTGTCCGGCAAGAAAAAAGGTTCCTGCACAAAGCAGCAGCAGTCTTTTTCTCATGGACGTACCTCCTTCCTTACATAGTCACCGTTCGGAGAAAAGGTCAATACGTCAGCCGCCTCATTGTAGGCGATGTCTATGCGGTAGCCGGTATTGATGAACAGGTTACCGTTTTCTTCCACCAGCAGATAGGTTTCCGGCTTCAGCTTCCGTGTCTTTCCGCTGCGGGCGAAGACCGTCACCTTGTAGGCGTCCCCTTCCTTATATATAAGGACATCGGGCTTGCCTTCCACACTGCTCCATGAACCGCACAGGCGCTCACAGTCCTTGAACCTGCTCTCACTGCAGCTCTGCAGCAGCAGTGATGCCGCCCCGATCAGGCAGGCGGCCAGTCTGTACAACTGTCTGTTTTTCATGTCTTGTCTTTTTTAATGATGTTGTTCTTGTTTTACTGAATCTCTCAAAGTCCCATCTTGCGTCTCTTTGGCTTCGGAGTGACCGGGATGTGGACTTTTCCGGTCGGCCTGTCCTTACAGGCTGGCTGCCGACATTCCTTGCGGATAATGGTATCGTCCTTTTTGTTTGGGGACTTCAGGCCAACCATGGTTTCAAACCTGGCATAAAGTTCTTTATATGCCTTTTCTGACTGTTGCCGCCTGATTTCATCCGGGGAATTCCGGTCAATGCCGTATTTCATGAGAAAACAGGAATTAATGAAAGGGCTGTCAATATTCTTCGGGTTGGCGATGAAACCTCCCAGCTTTTCCAGTTCCCCGTACAGCTTGTCGAGATACTGTACGGGAGGAGGGGAACAAAGCCGCTCGAAGACCTTCTCCACAGCATGTGTCAGTCTTACATCGACCTCTACGGCATCAGGTATCTCGCCTCTGAGCCTTCTTTCCCTGTAATCTTCCGGTTCCATACTTTCAAGCCGGTGGTACAGTTCATAGTCCTCTGAAAATCCGTAATGTTCACGGATATCCTTCGGTATGTCCCATCCGTTCATCAGGGACCAGTAGAGACATTCGATTGTCTCCTTACGCTTTCTTTCATCCGATTCAAAACTGTCATTCATAACCGTTATGCTTTACCGTTTGACCTTTTCCTTTCCCTTCTTATTTCCGCAATGCGTTTCACGGCCAGTTCCAGATTTCCGCCCAGTTCCTTGGCCAGCTTCTGCAATTCCAGCTTTTCCGACTCTTCCGTGGTATATACGTAGGCTAAGCACCCAGCGCCTTGTCATATTTCTATGGTAGGTTTCCGAGTACTCGCCTCCGAACCGGACTTACAAGTCTCCCTGTATCCGGCTCTCCACTAATTAATTCAGTCTGATTCTTCGGTCGGGGTCTATTTTTGCATGACACTTTGAGCAGACAGCCAAAGTTTTTCGTCTTCGAGCTATCATTTTCTTTTCCCAGTCGGATTTACCTTTCAGGTCTTTAAGTTTGCGAACGTGATGCATTTCGAGTTTATCGGTAGCACCGCATAATTCGCAAACTTGGAGCTTCAGCCTTTCCATAAGGCTGTTACGTCCACCTGTTATGGAAACTGTCCGTGGAATAGTGTCACAGTAAATATTCCCTGCAACCTTTTTGCGTTTGAAACCATCATGATAAAATGATTGGTAAAGTGTCTTACCCTTGCTATTTTCATATGCCACTTGGAAAACCTTGTTCTTTTTATATTTCAGAAGTATTTTCTTTACAGATGATTTGTATTTGTTCGCAAATACCTTATACATGCTGTATGACATAATGTGATAGAAAGAATTGATGACATAGCTGTTATTGGCTATTGAGTAGTAATTATAGAACCCTCGGATTTCGGCATTGAACTGACTGACTATTTCCAAGTCATCCAAGTTCAGCATGTACGTTCTGACGATGGATTTCCAAACCTCTTTGCCATTGACGACCGCGATTCTTGCGGCTTTATAATCAAAGAGTTTCTTCCGCATCGTTTCAAAATTCAGGTACAATACAGGCTTGTGTCCGAATGCACGAACCGTTTTACCGTACTTATCCTTACGTAAATCGTTACACCTACGTATAAATACGTCATATCCGAGAAATTTCGCTGGTTTCTGCGCATTGGTTATCAGTGTCTTTTCGTCTGACAGTTCCAGTTTAAGAGCTTCATTCAAATAATTCTTAATATCCTCTTTTACTGTTTTGCAGTCTTCAAGATTACCGGTAATTCCAATCAGAAAGTCATCTGCGTATCTCACGTATTTTAACCGTTTGATACTGCTGTCCATTTCATTACGTGCCGGATAGTTGTTCCGTTCTTCTCGTAGCCGCTTAATTTCGGCGGTCATCTGTTTCCTTACCTTTACATCTTTCTCATTCTTTAGTTTCTTTGCCAGTCGGTATCTTCGCTGTTCGTAGAGCTTGTATCGAGCGTCGCCTTTTCTTGTTACCCCTTTATTGAACCGATTGATGTATTCCTTGATGTACTTGTCGAACTTGTCAAGGTAGATGTTAGCCAGTATTGGGCTGATAATCCCGCCTTGCGGAGTTCCACTGTACGTTCTATGAAATACCCAGTCTTCCACATATCCGGCATTCAGGAATTTTCTGATAAGCCGCAAAAATCTCTCGTCGGCGATACGTTCCCGAAGAATATTAATCAGTACGTCATGATTGATATTGTCGAAGAATCCTTTAATATCGCCTTCAATAAACCATTTCACGGCAGTGAATGTCTTTTGTATATCTATAAGAGCAGTATGACAACTTCGTTTGGGACGAAACCCATGTGAAGTATGTTCAAAACTACCTTCATAGATTGCTTCAAGTATCATTCTGACTACTTCCTGTACCAGCTTATCATCAAAAGAGGGTATGCCAAGCGGACGTTTTTTCCCGTTTTTCTTAGGTATGTACGTCCTTTTGGACGGATTAGGCTGATAAGTCTCATTTTTAAGACTGCCAATCAGTTGTTCAACTCGGTCAATACTCATTCCGTCAATGGTTTTACCATCGGCTCCTGCCGTCATGTTGCCTGTCTTGCTGTAAATATTCTGATAGGCTACATAAAACATTTCCTCGTTAAACAGCACTCTATACAGCCGCTCAAACTTATAGTTCAAGTTACCGCTGTGTTTACTCAGACTGTTCAACACATTTTCTGGATTTCTCATGTCTCTCACATCTTCCTTTAAATTGTTAAACTTAATTAGCTGCTCCCCTTCGCCATGTACAGGGCGTTACCCTGCTCAGACTACTATGGAAGCTCCGTTGCCATGCCAGATATTCAGGGGCAGACCCCATAGCCCTACAACTGGCTTTCCGGTTTAGGCAATCCCCGTTTAGAAATTTGACGACTATTTGGCTCGATAGATTGTCGGATACGACTTTCGTCCTTTACTACTTATGGTAGTTGCCTTGCGGTAAGTTTATGCTACTCCTGCTACGTGTCATCAGTGTAGTACCGCAACATAACGGTATAATTCCGAAGAATTATTCAACTGTCTTCCGTCATTGCCCAAGGATACGACTGCTCGGACTATCGTTCAACCAATGCAGGCTTTATCCTCATATCTATCATTTTAACTTGCCATTCGGTCGCAGCCTGACAGTTGGCTGACTTATGGCTTTACCAACGTGCTATGTTCCCTTGTGGGGTTTTCCCCTCCGGTTAGCGGTTGTTAATGGGCATTTTAAACACTTGCCCAGTCGCTTGCCAAAGCGACATTCGTCAAATTCCCTTTACGGGCGCACGGCATATTCCTCATCGCTGACTTCCGTGGCATACACGGCCGAGTGGGTACCGCCAAGACCGATCCAGACCTCACGGTAGAAACGTCCGGGATGGTTGGCCTGGTTAATGGACAGGATCTGTCCGCGTTCCTTATCGGTCAGTCCGAGAAGCCGCTGGATATGGTCGAACTTGTTCATGTATTTCCGCTGGTCAAGAAGAATCTTGCAGTCACTGTTGTTGATGATAGCTTCCTTCACGACAGGGGAACTGATGATGTCATCCACTTCCTGGGTGACCACGACAGCCTCCCCGAAATATTTTCTGACGGTCTTAAAGAGATACTTTATGTACTCACTCATATTGGCGGACATCAGGGCTTTCCAGCATTCCTCAATAAGTATCATCTTGCGGATGCCTTTCAAACGGCGCATCTTGGCGATGAAGGTTTCCATGATTATCAGCGTGACCACGGGCAGAAGCACCTTGTTTCCGCTGATATTGTCCAGTTCAAATACGATAAAGCGCTTGTTGGTAAGATCCAGTTCCTTGTCCGAATTAAGCAGGAAATCATAATCACCGCCACGGTAGAACGGTTCCAGCACGTTCAGGAAACCGTCGATGTCAAAATCCTTCTCACGGACTTTCTTCTCCTCAATCATCCGGCGGTAGTCATCACGCACAAACTCGTAGAATCCGTTGAAATCGGGTCTGACATCCCTGTTTTCCGTTATCCTGCGGATGTATGCGTTCACCGCTCCAGAAAGGGCCACTTCTTCCGAACGCCTTGGGGCTTCATCCTCACGTTTCCAGAGTGTGAGTATCAGTGTCTTGATGCTTTCACGCTTTTCCACGTCAAATTCCCCGGAATCCGTATAGAACGGATTGAAGGCGATGGGATTGTCCTCCTCATAGGTGATATAGATACCGTCCTCGCCATGTGTCCGGTCATGAATCAGGCTGCAAAGTCCCTGATAGCTGTTTCCGGTATCCACCAGCAGGATATGGGTACCCTGTTCATAATACTGGCGGACAAGATGGTTCGTAAAGAAGGATTTACCGCTGCCGGAGGGACCGAGTATGAACTTGTTGCGGTTGGTGATGATTCCCTTGCGCATGGGCAGGTCACTGATGTCCAGATGAAGCGGTACGCCGCTCTGCCTGTCCGTCATACGGATACCAAACGGGCTGGGCGAACTGCGATAATTCGTTTCCGAAGCAAACAGGCAGACAGCCTGTTCCAGAAAGGTATAGAAACTTTCCTCAGCCGGAAAATCGCCCGCATTGCCTGGAATACCAGACCAGTACAGCACCGGAGTATCTATCGTGTTGTAATGAGGTACGCATCCCATCAGAGCAAGCTGGCTGCCGGTATCGTTCTTGATACGCCTTAACTCTTCCTCGTCTTCCGCCCAGGCCAGTACGTTACAGTGGCACCGTACCGGAACAAGCCCTTTCGTATGCGCCTCGTCAAGATACATTTCTGCCCATTCATAGTTCACGGCATTGCTGCGGCTGTATTTCGACAGGGACAGCATGTTGCGTGAAGTCTTTTCCATGCGTTGCAGGATTTCCTGCGCATCATCGATGAACACGTACTGCGAATAGACATGGTTGCATGAAAGCAGGAGTCCCACCGGAGCCGCAAACGAAAGACGGCAGTCGCTACGGTCCGTGGACAAGCGCTCATAGCGCATGTCCGTGCCCACACTGCCGGGAAGGTCTTCCGTATCGGAAAGCACATGCAGGCAAAGACGTTTGTCACCGATGCGCATGCGTTCCGGATCAAGGCAGATGTCCTGCAATACGGGGTGCGTGTCCTCCATACCGAGAGTCAGGTATCGTTCAATCAGCCCGGGACATTCTTCCGTTCCGACAACCTCTTCCGTTCTAAGACGCTTCATCCTGACATGCCCCGAATCGTTCATGATACGCTCGAACTGCTCCACCGCCTCCAGAAATTTCACGACCGAATCCCAGTCCGTGATTTCCTTGGGAAGGATATAGCCGCGGCACAGAGTACTGAAATCACTGCGGCGGCGGGCACGTTCGCGTGTGGTCTTTGTCAGATACAGGAAGCAGCGGTGCCTGAGATACGGGCGTTCGTTGAAATGACGCTCATAGCTGCGGGACAGGAAACTTTCCGTCCCGTCTCCTTCGCTCCGGTAGTTTTCCTTGACGAACCAGTCCTGCTTGTACACGACAGAATAATTGGGAAGCACCTTCATGGCCTTTACCCAGGTACCGTGAATGGCTTCGTATTCTGCCGCCGTCACCGTGTACAGTTCAGGCAGCTCGACCTCGAAGGCTACAGTAATGTCCGCATCCTTGCTTACGATGCAGTTGTTTTCCACGGCCAGAATCGGGAATCTGTCTTCCAGATCACAGACCTTCAATACACTTCTCATTTCTTTCTCTTCTTTTGGGTTAATGCTCTGAATATTCTGCGATGGGCTGACAAATAGCGCGGATGGCGTTTTTCGGCCAGCATCTTCATCAGCCCGTGCTCACCGTAGCGGGCATTCATGCGGAAGGTCAGCCATACGGCCAGGGTACCGGATATCGCTCCGAAAGACAGGCATACCAGCTGGCTGGCACCGGCCATATACAGGACAACCACCGCAAGAAAGACCGACACAAGGCCTCCGGCAAAAAAGAACAGGTACTGTGATTTCAAGCCCTTGAACTCAATCGGACGGCCTGCTCCCTTGTTGATACGGTAATCCATGGCTTACAGGAAGAAGGAACGGAGAATGGTGGCGGCCACAATCAGGAAGATGCAGGCGAAGAACCAGCTTGCCGCAGTCTTGGACGTATCCGGGTCGCCGCTGCTGAACTTGCCATACGTCTTGATACCGCCGACCAGACCGAGTACGGCTCCGATGGCATAACACAATTTGGTGGCCGGGTCGAAATACGAAGTCATAAGGCTGGTAGCCTCATTGATGCCGGCAAGACCCTGTCCCTGTGCGAAGGCACCTGCCGCTGCCAGCACACACAATACTGAAAATAGGATTCTTCTTTTCATTGTCGAATCATTTTGGGGTTTGACATAAATTTTGAATTCGACTGCAAATATATAAGGCTTAAACCGCTGTGATACAACACCGTCATCAGGTGTCACCAGATGTCATCAGATGTCATTCAGGAAGCCTTACAGACATAAAAAAAACATCCCGAAAAGATTTCCGGGATGCCTGAATATATCGGTGTCAGATATATTTCCGCCAGTCGTCAGACGGCTCATTCTCATCCTTTACTTTAAGAGGTTTGGGGTTACCGTCCTCGTCAAGATACCTTTCTATCAGTTCCTCTACAATCGCGGAATTCTCCATATTGGAAAGGAACACGTCCATCAGGCTGGTCTGCCTGATGGAGAACAGGACACGCGCTGCCTGCATGGCCTTCTCATGGTCGGCTTCATCCTGATGTGTCAGATATTCGCCGAGTACTTCCATGTCCCTGCTGGACAGAACTGGTGATACGGATTCCACTTCGGGAGACTCCGCATCAAGGTCTTCCTGGACTTCTTGCAGAAGTTTCATCTTATCCAGCTGAAGGTTGCATTCCACATCTTCCTGCTGCACGTCCTCCTCTTCACCGATAAAATTCCTTTCAAGTGGCTGGCTCATGAAGGGAGCGGCAGTCTTTCCGGCATTCTCGTCCAGATAGACATAACGGGTACTTCCCATCACTTCTGCATCTGAAACCGCAGATTCCGTTCCAGTAGCTTCTTCCCTCTCCTTTTGTGAAACAGGTTTCGCATAAAGCAAAGTACAAATAATTTCAATATGTTTTCTCCAGCCATACACGCTGTACAACAAATAACTTATACAGAGAATTCGTACACAGAGGTATATTAGTTCTTCCATATCAGAATGGTTCTTGGGTTTTACGGCGAAACAGCTCGCCGAGCTCTTTACTGTAAGTCTCAAGATGGTGTGCCAGCACATTATCTAAAAAAGCAGGCACACTCATGTCATCACTTAAAAGAGGAAGGATACGTGCCAGCTTGCAATACATATCATAGCTGATATAGGTTTGCTTCCGGTGTACCGACTTTCTTTTGTCTAAAAACAATTCCCTATACATCTCCACCTTCTTTTCTAATCCAGGGTCAGCACGTATCGTTTTGCGGGACTTTTCCTGTTCCTGTTTCTCTACTTCCGACACATTTTTTCCTTTTTCTGTAGCAGAAACAACGTTTCCACCGACATCGCCCCCAGACTTGCCACAGGAGATGGATTCACTGGCCATCATGTCCTTTAGGACATCTTCATCCACTTTGAATATTTCTCTTTTCTTTGCCATAGTTCTTATCCCGGAAATATGATACGTTCCATCTCCTGAGCAAACGCCTCAAGGCGGCTGTCTTTCAATAATGATTCGGAAGGAGGAAGAAGAGTACAGCGGAAATGCTGCCTGGAAGAAGGTGTCATCTCTTTATTGAAGCGTTCAAGATCTGGAAGTACGGTTTCGAAGACCTTCAGTCCCATGCGGAGAATAATTGCATTATACATTACATATAGTTCTTTTGAAGTGCGGCTGTCCATACGGTTCCAGAATAAACGTATGTCTTTCAGGGGAGCTTCCGGATGCTGTCCGATAAAATCCTGAACAGTCGATACAAAGGAAAGGCTGCTCTGCATGACCATACGGTCTTTCACGATGGGAGTAAAAATAAAATCCATGTTCATGACGGACTCGAATACACCACGGGAATTCACCGTTCCGGGAAGATCGAAAAATATCAGGTCATAGTCACCTTCCAATTTGCCTGGAATCTCTGCGGCTGCTTCTGGAGTAGAAGTGACAATTGGATAAGCCTTACGGGAGCCCTCTTCAAACTGGCGGCAGAAAAGTCGCTGATGATACTCGCTTTTCTCAATGTTCTTCAAATCTCTTCCCCTTAGTTTTTCCAGACTGAACTGGGGATAGTCACAGTCAACAACAGCAACTTTCAGACCTCTTACATAATTAAAATAACTGGCAAGTACTACTGTTACCGTGGACTTGCCCACACCGCCTTTCTGATTACTGAAGGCGACAAGAATCGGACGCTTGTTCATACTTTCTTTATTTTGGGGTTAATATTCAGATTCATTTTCAGATATTGCATTCTTATGATTATACAGTATCACACGAATGTATCCTTATGTCATTATTTCCCTATAATGACACAGCATAGCAACAATGCATTTTTACATTAAAGCATTAATCTACTGACATTATATAATAGGATTATAATGAGAGGACATTACAAGAACATAATACTACATAAACACATTCACATATTGTTATAACATTATATTGTTATTTCCTTATGTTGTTATGTTATCATATCAATATTTCAACACATTATTGCCATGTTATAACATGGTTTCCTTACAATCGCATCTTATTATCGCAACACTTTGTTACAATAAAATCTATGTCAAAAATAAGGTCTTTCAAGCATACAGGTAATATGTAACCTGCACCATGACATCAGATATCATCAGACGTCTTTATATGTCATACAATCCACTATTTCACAACTGTTTACACGGTCATAATTTTGCAAAGTCAGAACTAAAGAATGGCTTGGAACATCTTCCGACGGACAGCAGCACTCCGCTCACGTCGCGCAGCAATCCGCCGGAGGTGGATTCTCTGTTCAAACGAACAGAGCAAGTTGTGTTTTTGTCCGACAGAAAGTATTCTGCCCGACAAAAACCAACTTGCCCTCCCTCACGGTCGGGGGATTTTCCTCCAAAGTCGGAAAATCTGACGGAGAAAGCAATATAACCCAAAAGCAGAAAAACATGGAGAAAAAACAGGCAAGAAGGACAGGCAAAAGAACGAAGACTGATCCGGCGGACTACAAGTACAGTTTCCGCCTGAACGCGCAGGAGAAAAGCAAATTCGAGAAACTGTTTCTGGAATCCGGAGCAAGGGACAGGACAATCTTCATCAAGAAATCAATCTTTTCAGAACAGTTGAAGGTTATCAAGGTGGACAAGGTTTCCATGGACTATTACATCCGGCTCGGGGAATTTTACAGACAGTTCCAGGCAATAGGCAACAATTACAATCAGGTCGTAAGGGCCGTACAGAAAAACTTCGGGGAAAAAAGGGCGATGTCCCTGCTTTACAAACTTGAAAAAGCTACCCTGGAACTGATACTGCTCAACAAACAGATTATGGCCTTAACTAAAGAATATGAAAAGAAATGGTTGCAAAGATAAGTCACGGGGCAAGTCTTTACGGGGCACTGGCCTATAATCATGAAAAGGTATTTCAGGGGACGGCGGAAATCCTTTCCGGACACCGGATGATTTCCGACCGCCCGGGACTGCCGAGCGAGGACATGCGTTTGGTTCTCCTTTCATTTGAAAACCATCTGACGGCAAACAGGAGGACAGATAAGCCGGTCCTGCATATCGCCCTCAGCCCGGCACCGGAAGACAGGCTGGACAATGACAGGCTGGCGGAACTGGCAGAGAAATACATGCAGAAAATGGGTTATGGTGACCAGCCGTTCATCGTGTACAGACATGGAGATACCTGCAACACGCACGTACATATCGTGAGTGTATGCATTGACGATGAAGGAAGGAAAATCAATGACTCCCATGAACACCGCCGTTCCATGACAGCCTGCCGGGAACTGGAACAGGAATTCGGACTGCGTAACAGTGCGGATACGGAAAGACGGAATCCGAAAGCGGAACTGAAAAAGGTAGATGCCTTACAGGGGGATATACGCCATCAGATAGGAAACACACTGAAGGCCGTTCTGGAGAGCTACCGTTTCCAGACTTTCGGAGAGTATTCCGCACTGCTTTCCACACTGAACATTGAAGCCCGACAGGTTCGGGGCGATTACATGGGAACACCCTATACGGGTATCATCTATTCGGCTACAGATAACAGTGGAAAAGTGGTCAGCCCTCCAATAAAAAGTGCAAGGTTCGGCAAGCGTTTCAGAAATACGGGACTGTCCGAACGTATGTTACGGCATACACAGGACTTCAAGGAAGGCAGATGGGCTCCTGCCATATCCGGCAAGGTAGTATGGGCCATGCGTAACGCAAAATCGGAACAGGAATTCAGGGAACTGCTGAAACAGGAGCACATTGATGTGGTATTCCGAAGGAACGATACCGGACGTATCTATGGCGTCACATTCATAGACCATGAACGGCGCGAGGCGTTCAACGGTTCACGTATGGGAAAGGAGTTTTCCGCCAACGTATTCAACGGCCTTGTCAACTGGTGGGAAGGAATACCCTGGCAGGACAGACAACAGTCCGGTCCGGAGGAACTTTGGAAACGGTACGGTCACCGTATGGAAGAAAACAGTGCGCTTGAACAGGCGGCAGGCATCTTCTCCTTTGAGGCAAATCCGGCAGTCGATTACGAGGAAGAAGCGTTCCGTCGCCGCATGAAACGGAAAAAGAAACCGCAGAAGCGCAAATCACGCGGTATCTGATCAATCAAAATGAGTCAATAACAGGGGGAACAACGGATTCCCCCACAATCATCTACATCATTATGCAACAGGAAGACGATTTGAGAGCCCTTGCCAAGATTATGGAATTCGGCAGGGCTGTCAGTATTTTTATTCTGGTAGTCCACGTTTATGTGTACTGCTATCCCAGTATGAGTGCCTGGCATCTGAATCTGGATGTCATAGACCGGATACTGATGAACTTTGACAGGACAACCGGTATATTCGGCTGTATCCTATGGACAAAACTGATGGCGGTTCTTCTGCTGGCCATATCCTGTATGGGTACTATCGGAGTCAAGGGTGAGAAAATAACCTGGCAGCGTATATGGGCGGTACTTACTGCCGGGGCGGTTCTATTTTTCATGAACTGGTGGCTGCTTGACCTGCCTTTTCCACACGAAGCGATTACTGCCCTGTATGTGGTGACACTTGCAGCCGGTTATCTATGCCTGCTCATGGCGGGACTGTGGATCAGCAGGCTTTACAGGCATAACCTGATGGAGGATGTGTTCAATATGGAAAACGAATCCTTCATGCAGGAGACAAGGCTGATGGAGAATGAATATTCGGTCAATCTGCCCACCAGATTCCAGTATGACGGCAAGCTCAACGACGGCTGGATCAACGTGGTCAATCCTTTCCGCGCGACCATCGTATTGGGAACACCGGGTTCCGGTAAATCATACGCAGTGGTAAACAACTACATCAAACAGATGATTTCCAAAGGTTTCAGTGTCTATATCTATGATTATAAATTTGATGACCTTTCCACCATTGCCTACAATACCTTGTTACACAATATGGACAAATACAAGGTAAAGCCACATTTCTACGTCATCAACTTCGATGATCCGCACCGTTCACACCGCTGCAATCCCATCAATCCGGAGTTCATGACGGACATCTCTGACGCATACGAAGCAAGCTATACCATCATGTTAAATTTGAACAAGACCTGGGTGTGACCTGTAAAGTCACGTAATTGATTGTTAGACAGTGATATTAATTGCATGATTTAACCCGCTGTTCCGTCAGCGGTAGCCTACTATAAGGT
>OCHJ01001438.1_pt1 | contig 17928 bp, 19 predicted proteins | sample 1538381 | NCBI WGS metagenome assembly OCHJ01 (sample SAMN04571688, study PRJEB22368) | human gut metagenome | biome: human gut; material: stool | host: Homo sapiens | place: Luxembourg | collected 2012-06-29 | reverse complement strand
TTGTAGTAAATACTTTAAAAAAGGTCAACAAGTTGGTATAATCGGAAGAATACAAACAAGAACATGGGATGATGAACAAGGTGTTAAACACTATGTAACAGAAGTTGTTGCAGAAGAAGCATATTTCGCTGATAGTAGAAGAGAAGGAGATATGGGAGCAGGATCATTTGAAAATACTTTTGGTAGCACAATGCCAGGAAGTATGGGTTCAGATTTTGAAACATCATCAGCAGATGATTTACCATTTTAATTAAGTACGAGAGGGGGAAAAACAAAATGGCAGATAAAAAACAAAAAAGAAATAATAATAAAAACTATGATGAAGATTACAATCCTAAATTCAGAAAACAAAGAAAAAAAGTTTGCGTTTTATGTAGTGATAAAAACTTTGAGTTAGATTACAAAAATGCTGACCAATTAAAGAAATTTGTTAATGATAAAGGTAAAATATTACCAAGAAGAACAACAGGATGTTGTGCAAAACATCAAAGAGATATTACAACAGCAGTAAAAAGAGCTAGACATATTGCTGTATTACCATATGCTCAACAATAGTAAGCATAGAAAAAAGGCTGAAACTTGAATTACAAAGTTTCAGTCTTTTTTCTTTTGGTAACATATGGAAGCCCATATGTTGTTATAGAGGGGAAATATTGTTTAGGAATTGAAACATCTTATTTATTTCTCCTTGTGTTCTTTCATCTTCGGATTCGAACAATTCAATCCAGATATTTGGACCGTAAACTGTATCATCCAGTATTGTTGAAGTAATCAACACTGGACAGATGGTTTTAACCTTTGAACAAGCATAGTTGAATTTTGCAAGTTCCATTGGATATTCAACAGGAACAGAATTTCCTAAAAGCCCAACTGTTAACGAGAAAATATTATCACTATTCGGTTTTAAAACTAAATTTAAATAGTTTGATTTTCCGTCTGTTGAATGTTTCAATGTTAAAAAACTACTTTCACAATTTGTTTCATACAATTTATTTATAATTGATATGAAGCTATGTAAATCTTGAAACGGCTTTCTTAACTGAAAAGATAGGTTTAATAACCGTTTATCTTTTTTTGGAACAGAAATAAGTTCCTCAGATAAGTTAAAAGACTCAGGTGGTTCTAAACAATTAGAATCATATACTGTCAAACTGACATTCTTTTTTTCGGTTTGAAATTTGAATGCTAGTTTTGTTTCTTTTTGTCTTTTCAATTTAGAATATCTATCTAAATTGGAAAGGAATCCGTCAGATGGTTTTTCATCTAAAATGAATTCTAATTGAATCGAATCAATCGATGGTTTGCAGCGGTGTATGACAATCAGAATAGCATAATAGAAAGAAGTTTCTTCTATTGGTTGTTTTTTCTCAACCTTGATGTCAACAGTGCTAATTTGTCCTTCATAAGCCATTTTGTTTAGAATCTGAAAAATGGATTCTAATTCATTGAATTCACTCCGAAGTGTGAATTTAAAACTTAAAGGTGTCATAATATTTTCCTCCTATGTGTTATATTGCTTTTGCAATATGTAAATTATAACACAATTTACATAAAAAATCAACTTTTGCTATTGTAAAAAAATATAATATATAGTAAAATATAGAAGACAAAAAATAAAAAAGAAGGTAGAAAAATGTTAGAAAAATTAGGAATAGAAGAAAATTTAGAAAAATTATCAAAAGAAGTTGAACAAGAAATAGAAAATCAATTTAAAACAATAAATGAAATATGTGAAAAAAATAGCATGAAGGTATTATCAGCATTCCAAGAATGTAATTTACAAGAAATGCACCTAAACTCATCAACAGGATATGGAATAGATGAAGCAGGAAGAAACAAAATAGAAGAAATATATGCAAAAGTATTCAAAGCAGAAGATGCATTAGTTAGAGCACAATTCATATCAGGAACACATGCATTAGCAATAACATTATCAGCATTATTACGACCAAATGACACAATGATAAGTATAACAGGAGAACCATATGACACACTTCAAACAGTCATAGGATGTAATGAAACAGAAAGCAAAAGTTCATTAAAAGAATTTGGAATAAAATATGAACAAATAGAACTTATAGAAAACGATTTTGACATAAAAACAATACAAGAAAGACTAAAAAAACAAGATGTAAAATTGGTTGAAATTCAAAGATCAAGAGGATATTCAACAAGGAAGAGCTTAACAATTGAAAAAATAGAAAAAGTAGTAAAAGCAATCAGAGAAGTAAACAAAGATGTAATAATAATGGTAGACAACTGTTATGGAGAATTTGTTCAAGATAAAGAACCAATAGAAATTGGAGCAGACATTGCAGTAGGTTCATTAATGAAAAATTTAGGAGCAGGAATAGCAACATCAGGAGCATATATAGTTGGTAGAAAAGATTTAATAGAATTATGTGCAGAAAGACTAACAGCACCAGGAATTGGAAAAGAAATAGGACCATCATTAGGACAAAATACTCAATTATTAAAAGGACTATTTTTTGCACCACAAGTGGTTAGTTCAAGTGTAAAAACAGCAATATTTGCAAGTAGAATATTGGAAAAATTAGGATATGATGTAGAACCAAAATTTGACGAAATAAGAGCAGATATTGTACAAACTATAAAACTTGGAAGTGAAGAAAAACTAGTGAAATTCTGTCAAGGAATTCAAATGGGTTCACCAATTGATTCAAATGTAATTCCATTTCCTAGTGATATGGGAGGATATGAGGATAAAGTAATAATGGCTGCTGGTACTTTTACAGAAGGGTCAACTATTGAATTAAGTTGTGATGGACCAATTCGTGAGCCATTTATTGCATATATGCAAGGGGGACTTACTTATGAATACGGAAAATTTGGAATATTAAAAGCAATTCAAAAAATGAAAAATTAAAAATCGGGATTGGAGGAAGGGGCTCCAATCCCTAAAAAATCATAAAAGTGAAAAAAGATTTTGGAGAAGAGTATGAATGTTGTAGTAATTGGTGGAGGGCCTGCTGGAATGATGTCAGCGATTAGCTCTGCTGAAAATGGAAATAATGTCATTTTATTAGAGAAAAAAGAGAGACTTGGAAGAAAATTGTTAATTACAGGTAAGGGAAGATGTAATATTACGTCTTCTTTGCCAATTAATGAATTTATACAAAATATACCAGGTAATGGTCAATTTTTATATAGTGCTTTCAAAAATTATACAAATAATGATATAATAGATTTTTTAAATAAAGAAGGCTTAGATGTAAAAGAGGAAAGGGGAAATAGAATTTTTCCTATTACCGATAAATCCTTGGATGTTTTGAAATGTTTTACTAATAAATTAAAAGAGTTGAATGTAAAAGTTGAATATAATATGCAGGTTACAGAGATTGTCCCCAAAAATGAGTATGGAAATTTAAAAGTAATTGCACATGAATTAAAAGATAATGAACAATATGGAAATACTAAAACTTTTGAAGCAGAGAAAGTTATATTGGCAACAGGAGGAAATAGCTATCCATTAACTGGTTCAACAGGTGATGGATATGAATTAGTAAAGAAATTGGGACATACAGTAACTAAAATTAGACCTTCTTTGGTTCCATTAGAAGCCTTTGAACAAAATATGTGTAAAGAATTACAAGGTTTATCTTTAAGAAATGTAAATATTCAATTTAAAAATAAAGAAAATAATAAGGTTATATATGATGATTTTGGGGAGATGCTATTTACTCATTTTGGTGTATCTGGTCCTACAATTCTAAGTAGTTCAGCACATCTTGTTAGATATAAAAATATTGATGAATTTTTAAAAAATAAAAAGATAGTTTTAAATATAGATTTTAAACCTGCATTATCAGAGGAAAAATTAGATCAAAGAATATTAAGAGATTTTGATGAGTTCAAAAATAAACAATTTAAGAATAGTTTGGATAAATTATTACCACAAAAATTAATTCCTGTAATTATAGAAAAAAGTGGAATAAATCCTGAAAAAAAGGTTAATGAGATAAATAAAAAAGAGAGACATAGACTTGTTAATTTATTAAAAAATTTCGAGGTTGTTATAAAAGGTTTTAGAACTATTGATGAAGCAATAATTACTAGTGGTGGAATAAATATTAAAGAGATAAATCCAAAAACAATGGAATCAAAATTAGTAGAAGGTTTATATTTTGCAGGTGAAATTATTGATGTTGATGCATATACTGGTGGGTTTAATCTTCAAATTGCATATTCTACGGGGTATACTGCTGGGCAGTAAGATGAATGATGAAAGGAATAAAGAATGAATAATTTTATTTCAATTAAAAAAAATGTTGAAACTGAGATAATTGTAAAAAAATCTAAATTTATATGTAATTTGATAAGAGTAGAAAGCCAAAAAGAAGCAGAAGAATCTATAAAGAAAATAAAGAAAAAATATTATGATGCAAGACATAATTGTGTTTCATATAGAGTTATTGAAGATGAACAAATAGTTGAAAAATCAAGTGATGATGGTGAGCCATCTGGAACTGCTGGGGGTCCAATGCTAAATATTTTGCAAAAAAATAATTTGTGTAATGTTTTGGTTATTGTAACAAGATATTTTGGAGGAATCTTACTTGGAACAGGTGGTTTAGTCAGAGCTTATTCTGATGCAACTTTTGAGGCAATAAATTTTGCAGAAAAAATAGAAGAATGTATTGGCTTAGAGGCAGAAGTGGAATTAGATTATAATAATTTGGAAACTTTTAAATATTATTGTAAAAAAAATGATATTTATATAAAAGATTATGAGTATTCTGAGAAAATTATTTGTAAAATTCAGTTAGAAGAATGTAATAAAGAAAGATTAATAGATGATTTTAATACAAAAAAAGTTAATTTGATAAATTTAAAGTTTTTATCTAAAAAATTAATAGATAAAAGTATAATAAAATAGAGCTTTTGTAAATATTTGTTAAAAGTAATTGAAAAATAAAAAAATACATACTATAATAAGAACTGTAAAAAATTTACAGTTCTTTAATTTGCTGGTAATAGCTTGATTGATAAAACAATCAACATAAAACAAATGAAGAAACATTATAAAATAATGGGAGGATATTATGAAAGAAAAAACAACAATCTTAATTGCAGATGACAATCAAGAATTTGCTCAAACACTTGCTAGATATATTCAAGAGCAAGATGATATGGAGGTAATTGGAATTGCAAAAGATGGGGAAGAAGCATTAGATATGATAGCAAATGTAATGCCAGATGTAGCATTATTAGATGTAATTATGCCACATCTAGATGGAATAGGTGTATTAGAAAAATTAAATATAATAAAATGTGATAAAAAACCAATGTGCATAATGCTTTCAGCAGTGGGTCAAGATAAAATAACTCAAAAGGCTGTTGGATTAGGTGCTGAATATTATGTAGTTAAACCTTTTGATATTGAATTACTTATAAAAAGGATAAAAGAATTGAAAAACTTTAAACCAAGTCAAAATGTTAATAATTTTATTGCAAAAGAGGTAAAAACTCAATATGTTGAAATTCCTGTTGATGGTGCTAAAAATCAAGAAAATTTGGAGGCTCTTGTAACAAATATTATTCATGAAGTTGGTGTTCCTGCTCATATAAAGGGATATCAATATTTGAGAGAAGCTATTATAATGGTTGTAAATGATATTGATGTTATTAATCAAATAACTAAAAGTCTATACCCTAAAATAGCTATAAAGTTTAATACAACGCCAAGTCGTGTTGAACGTGCAATTCGTCATGCAATTGAAGTTGCTTGGGGTAGGGGTGACCAAAAAACTGTTGAGAATATTTTTGGTTATACAATTTCAGCTAGTAAAGGAAAGCCTACAAATAGCGAGTTTATTGCAATGATTGCTGATAAATTACGTTTGGAATTAAAGAGTGCGTGATTTGAGTGAGTATTTAGAGAGAAGCGGATTATAAGATGAGATAAAAATAGCTTTAAAGCTATAAAGTGTTTGAAAATACATATAGATTATGTGAAAAATCTGCTACTAAACCAATAAATGAAATAAAAAGAAACCTATAAACTTTTCTTATTCATTAGTTCGTGTTTTGAATATTTAAAACATGAATTTTTGAAAAAGAGAGGTTTTTTATTATGGAAAATTTATTGTGATATATTTATATAAAATTTCAGTAATAAATAATAAAAAAAATTAGTATGTTCGCTAGACAAATATGTACTATAATGTTCAGAATAGGAAATGAGAATAAACAGATGTGGTTTGCCTCCATAAAGGAGGTGAGGCTTATGATAGAAATGCAATTATTAATAAAAACAATATTTATTTTATACTATTCATTAATAGGAGAAACTATCATAGCTTTTGCCTTGATTATAGCACTAGTTATAATTATTAGCAAAAGTAGATAAACAATAAAAAAACACATCTGTCTTGACCGGGCAATGTGTTTTTTACATACAAACCTGGCAAACCACGTTTGTGGTTTCTCCATTTCCTATTATTATTATACTTTGAATTAATAATAAAGTCAATAAATTTTATGATTCTTCTAGATTTTTTAATCCAAATTCAATTATTTGATTTACTACACTATTAAAGCTTAATTCATTTTTTTCAGCTAAGTCACTAATTTTATCAAAAGTTTCTCCACTTATTCTTATTGTTCTAGTTACTGTATCATTACTTTTTTTTTGCTTTTTCAATTTTTAATTTTTTCATTTTCATCACCATAATTATTGTAACCAAAAAAAAATCAAAAATAAGTGTACAAATATGTGTATAAAATGAAAATTTTGTGATATATTGTAGATATAGAGAAAAAAGGTGGAAAAATATGAGAAGGTTTAAAAAAGAAAAAAGGAGTAAAAAGTATATAGATTTATTAAGCGTGGTTAGTATTTTAATAATAATAGGAATTTTGATTTGTCAAATGTATTTTTGAAAATTTTTGGATATTGGGTCAAATGGAAATACTTATATTTATAATATTAGATAATAAAAGAACCATGTCAAAATAACGACATGGCTCTTAGCTTATTTTTTAGAAATTTTTTTTGCGATTTCTTTTTCTTTCTTATATGCATTTGGAATAAAAAATAAAAAAGTTGTTGCAATTTCATTTAGTGCTGTTCTAAAATCTTCAAAGAAATCTTTTATATAAGCTCCTTTCGTAAAGTCACATAAAATACTATCAAATACATTATAACACAGAATTTAAATTATGTAAAATTGAATAAAAAAAATCCAAAAAAAGCAAAATAATTCTATAAATAAAAGAACATATTATTTATGTCTGTTTTTATTTTTAAGAAAGAAGTGATACAAAATGAAAATATCCTTTATAAAATATGAAAAAGATTATCAAATTCCAAAATTATTAGGAATGAACATAGAAGAAATAAAAGAACCAGAAGAGATTGACAACAAAATAGAAGAACTAAAAAAACAAAAATACACAACAATAGTAATACCTAATGAATTAGCAAGTTTTTCACAAGATATAATAAGTAAATACAAATATGATCCAACATTAAATATAATAATAATTCCATCAAAAGATAATTAAATTAGGAATAAAATAAAAACAACCTCATATACATTTATAAAGAAAAACTGTAAGGAGGTAAAAAATGATAGAAGCACAAAGAGAAAATCTAAATATAAATAAATTAATAGCAGAAAGGAAAGAAATTATATTAGCAGAAGGAGACATGATAGTACCAGATTCAAAACCAGACATTTTAAACACAATTGGTACAAGTGGTATAGCATCAATATATAAAAAAGAAGTGCAAAGTGAAAAGGTAAGACTAGATGGAACAGTAAATGCATACATAATGTATATGCCAGATGGAGCAGATGACACAGTAAGAGGGCTAAATACAAGTGTTGATTTTTCGGAAAGCTTAAATGTTCCAAACTGTCAAGAAGGGATGAATGCAATTTCTGATGTTAAGATAAAATCAATAGAGGCAAAAGTTATAAATGGTAGAAAAATTGGTATTAAGGCAACACTAGAAGTAAACTTGAAAATTTATTCAAATGATAATGTTGAAATAATAAATGAAGTACAAAATGAAGATGATGTACAAATTTTGAAAGAAGATTTGAAACTAAATTCATTAGTTGGAACAGGTAGTACAAAAATCTATGCAAAAGATAATATTCAAATTGATAATATGGACAATTTGGCGGAGATTTTACAGGCACAGGTATGTTTAGTAGATAAAGATATAAAAATCAGCTATAATAAGGTTTTAACAAAAGCAGAAGCGGAAATAAAAATAATGTATTTAACAGAAGACAATAGAATAAATGTTGTTACATATAAAATACCAGTAGTAGGATTTATTGATATTCCAGATGTATCAGAAGAAAATATATGTGATGTAAATTATGAAATCAAAAATATAATTATAAAACCAAATGCACAAGATGAGCATTCAATATATGTTGAAATCGAAATAGAAGTAACATGTTGTGCATATGAAGAAAAGCAAATTAATTTGATTCAAGATATGTACAGTCCAACTCAAAACTTGAATTTCGAGAAAAAACAAATTACAACAATGACAAGTAAACAAAATATTTCAGATGTTAAACAAATAAGAGAAAAAATCAATATGAATGACATAGAAGGATTGAATCTGCTTGATGTAGAGACAACACCAGTTATAATAAATGAAAACAAAATCAATACAAAAATTATGTATGAAGCAGAATTGAATATGAAATTTATTTTTGAAAATTCTAGAAAACAGATAAATTTAAAAGATGCTAAAATTCCATTTGAGTATACAATTGAAAATTTACAAAATGGAGAGTCATTAAATACAAATTGTGATATGGGAATAAAATCACAAGATTTTATAATTCAAGATGGTGGAGATATTAGTTGCAATGTTGATGTTCAGGCTGATACAAGTATGTATAGAACCGTAAATTTGAATATGATAGATAGTATAGTGGAAGATGGTGAGAGGGAAGAACAGGATTATAGTTTAGTAATTTATGTTGTTAAAAAGGGTGATACCTTATGGAATATTGCTAAGGAGTTTGGTAGTACTGTTGATGGAATTGCTAGAACAAATGGTATTGAGGATAGGAATAAGATATATCCGGGTCAAAAGTTGTATATACCAAAATTTGAAAAAATTTCGGAAAAAGCTTATGAATAGTAAGATATATTCTAGACCAAGAATAAGAATTCCTAAATTATTTTTTTCAAATAATGGAGATAAAAATTTAAAAAGAAAACAAAAAATAGCAAAAATTTTTATAATAATGGTAATTGCATTTAGTACAGTTAAAATTGTATTAGATGCAATTTCTCCAATATTTGATGCATTATGTGAAGATAAGGCAAAATCAATAGCTACAATAATATCAAATAATGAAGCAACAAATGTTATGAAAGACCATACATATGATGAACTATTTACGGTAGAGAAAGACAATGAGGGAAATATTACAATGATAAAATCTAATATAATTTCAATAAATGAGATAATATCAGATGTTGCAGTAAGGATTCAAAATTCTATTAATGATAGAGGGAAAGAAGATATAAAAATAGCAATTGGAAGTTTTACGGGTTCAAAATTGATTTCTGGGAGAGGTCCAGGAGTTCCTATTAGAATATCTTCTATTGGTAATGTAGAGACTGACTTGCGTAGTGAGTTTTCTGCACAGGGGATTAATCAGACTCTGCATCGAGTGTATTTACAGGTAGATTGTGAGGTTAGTATTTTGACTCCTTATAATACTATTTCTGAAAAAATTTCTAATCAGGTTTTGCTTATTGAGAATGTGATTGTTGGTAAAATTCCAAGTGCTTATTATAATTTTGAGGGAATTGATTCTAGTAGTGCATTGGAGTTAATTGAATAGAAAATTACTAAATGAGAAGATTTGATTGAAAAAAATTCGTATTATTGATATAATCTATGAATAAAAATAAATTCTTAAAGAAATGGTAGAGAAGAGGTAATAAAAAATGAAATTTGTAGTTCAAAGAGTAAAAAACGCACAAGTTGATATAGAAGAAAAAACAGTTGGCAAAATAGATAAAGGATTTATGGTCTTAATTGGAGTAACACATACTGACACAAAAGAAGTAGCAGATTATTTAGTAAAAAAATTAATTAATTTACGAGTATTTGAAGATGAAAATGGAAAAATGAACAAATCATTAAAAGATGTAAATGGTTCATTACTTTTGGTTTCTCAATTTACATTATATGCGGATTGTTCTAGTGGTAATAGACCTTCTTTTACAGAGGCAGCAAAACCTGATTTTGCAAATGAGTTGTATGAATATATTGTAGATGAATGTAGAAAACAAGTTGAAAGAGTGGAAACAGGGGTATTTGGAGCTGATATGCAGGTAAAATTAGTAAATGACGGACCTGTAACTGTAATTATGGAAAAATCTGTAAAATAGCTTGACATAATTTTTAGAAAGAGATATAATATATATGGTTTAACTAACATTAGGCTACTTGACAAAAACAGGAGAAGGGGTTTGTTATATAAAAATCAGATATTATTTTGGTTAGTTAAACACGTGACTTTTAAGGGGAAGTAGTATCTGATTTAGTGGTCGCTCTGCTTGATTTATCAGGCAGAGTTTTTTTGTTATACAAAAAAACTCGGAAGTATAAATACTTTCGAGTTTTGATATAAGGTCTATCTTTTTGAAAATTGAGGGGCCTTTCTAGCCTTCTTAAGACCGTATTTCTTTCTTTCTTTCATACGAGGATCTCTTGTTAAGAATCCGTTTGTTTTTAAAGCAGGTCTAAATTCGCTATTAGCTTCATTTAATGCTCTTGCAATACCATGTCTGATTGCTCCAGCTTGACCTGTAAATCCTCCACCTTGAACTGAACAAATAACATCATATTTATCAGTTGTATTTGTAACTGTAAGTGGTTGTCTTACTATAACTTTTAAAGTTTCTAATCCGAAAAATTCATCAATATCTTTACCGTTAATAGTTATTTTTCCAGAACCTTCAACTAATCTAACTCTGGCGATTGAAGATTTTCTTCTTCCTGTTCCAATATAAACTATTTTATCTGATTTAGCCATATTATTTTACCTCCCATACTTCTGGTTTTTGTGCTTGATTTTCATGTTCTGATCCAGCATAAACTCTTAATTTTTTAAGTTGAGCTCTTCCTAAAGAGTTGTGTGGTAACATTCCTTTAATAGCTAATGTCATAGCTTTTTCTGGATTTTTTTCTAACATTACTCTTGCTGGTATTTCTTTCATTCCACCAATGTATCCTGAGTGATGTCTATAAATTTTTTGATCCATTTTATTTCCTGTTAAAATAACATCTTTAACGTTTAATACTATAACGTGATCACCTGTATCAATATTAGGTGTAAATGTTGGTTTGTGTTTTCCTCTTAATAATTTTGCAGCTTCTGTTGCAACTCTACCTAATGGTTTGTTTGCTGCATCAATTATGTACCATTTGCTTTCTATTTCAGCCTTTTTTGGGCTATATGTTGTATTATTCATGGTAATAATTACCCTCCCTATTATTTTATATTTTTATATATGAAATTTAAATTAAAACTACCGGGGAGAAGTTTTATATTTAAATCATATTCTACATAATGCTTAAATATTTTATTACAAAAAAGCTTGTTTGTCAATGATTTTTGGAAAATTTGTGAAAAGTATTGATAAAATTTTTTATTATAATTATAATGGATATATAATTTTTTGATATTCGTTTGTTTTAGTGCTTACGAAGTGTCTCAAAATAATATATAAAATTTGAAAAATAAAACATATTAAAAAGTGTAATTAAATAATAATTATAATATAGAAGTAGTAGGAGGTAAGATGATAAATATAGGTAGTAAAAAACGAAAAACAGATGAAAGACCTAAAAAAGAAGGGTTTATGCAAGGCGTTATAGCACTAATGTTTTCACAAGTACTTATAAAAATTTTAGGCTTAGTATATACATTATATTTAACAAATAGACAAGGTTTTGGAGATAAAGGAAATGGAATATGTGCAAGTGGATATCAAATATATGCATTATTACTTACAATATCTTCAATAGGAGTACCAAGTGCAATATCAAAACTAGTATCAGAAAGAGTTGCGGTTGGAGATAACAAAGGCGCACATAGAATTTTTAAAATAGCATTTGCAACATTTGCAGTAATAGGATTAATTGGAAGTTTATTATTATTTTTTGGAGCAAATGTAATAGCAAATCAATGGTTACAAATACCAGATGCAGAAATGACATTAGTAGCACTATCACCAGCAATATTCTTTGTTACAGTAGCATCAGTTATGAGAGGATACTTTAATGGTAGACAAAAAATCAGTGTAGGTGCAAAATCTCAAACATTAGAACAAGTATTTAAAACATTACTTACAATTATAATAGTTGAAATAGTTGCAATATTATCAAATGTTTCAACAGAATGGATGGCAGCAGGAGCAAATTTGGCAACAACACTAGCAACATTTTTAGGATTTAGTTATCTATTTTTATATTATAGATTAGAAAGAAAAGAAGTTGCAGTAGAAATACAAAATACAGTTAATTATAAATATGAAAGAGTATCAACAATAATAAAGAGAATTTTGATGGTTTCAATTCCAATTACATTAACAGCTATAATGTCTTCAATAAATAAAAATGTAGATTCATTTACAGTTGTAAGAAATTTGAAAACATTTATGTCAGAAGATCAAGCAACAGCTTTATATGGAATTTTAGGTGGAAAAGTTGATACATTAACAAGTTTGCCATTGGCAATAAATGTAGCTTTTGCAACAGCATTAGTTCCAGCAATATCAGCAGCAAAAGCAAAAGGAGATAATAAAACAATAACAGAAAAAACGTCATTTTCTTTATTAGTTTCAATGTTGATAGGTTTACCTTGTACAGTTGGTATGTTTATTTTTGCACAACCAATTTTGAATTTATTATTTCCAAATGCAAATGATGGAGCTCTAATATTACAAATTAGTGCATTGACAATAATTTTTACAATTTTAGACCAGACTATAAATGGTGCTTTACAAGGATTTGGAAAATTAATGATTCCAACAATATCATTAGCAACAGGTGTGTTTGTTAAATTTATTTTTAATATTACTTTAATTAAAATTCCAAGTATTGGAGTTTATGGAGCTGCATGGGGATCAGTTGTTTGTCATGTTGTTGCATTCAGCATAGCATTTACTATGCTTAGAAAAAATATCAAACTAAATTTAACTTTTTCAAAATTATTTGTTAAACCAATTGTTGCAACTGTAATTATGGGAATTTGCTCATATTTTACATATTTAGTTTTAAAAGGAATAATAATTGAAAGATTGTCTACAATAATAGCGATAATAGTTGCTGTTGTAGTATATACACTTGCAATTGTTGTTTTGAAAATTTTTACAAAAGATGAGTTCAAAATGATGCCAGCAGGCGATAAAATAGTTAAATTTCTAGAAAAATTAAAAATTTATTAGAAAAAAAGAAGGATTTTATCGAAAGTTGGCGAATAGAGTTATTAGTAGGTACAGTTATTGCTTAGTTCAGGCGATAAAAGTACATAAATATTCAATCTTATAGGAGGTAATTTAAATGAACAAAGCTGAATTAATCGCAGCAATAGCTGCAAAAACAGGAGACACAAAAAAAACAGCTGAAGCAACAGTAAATGCTTTTATCGAAACAGTTACAAATGCATTAGTAGAAGGAGATAAAGTTCAATTAGTTGGATTTGGTTCTTTCGAAGTTAGAAAAAGAGCTGCTAGAAAAGGTAGAAACCCACAAACTAAAGAAGAAATCAAAATACCTGCTTCAAAAGCTCCAGTATTCAAAGCTGGTAAAGCATTAAAAGATTTAGTAAATAATAAATAATTTGTGAATATAAATATATGAATTCATATAAAAGAGGACTAGAAATGGTCTTCTTTTTTATTCTAAAAATAAAATACTTGACTGTAAAATAAAAAAATGTATAATTATTATGATAAAAATATTATTTAGGAAAAACATAAATTATACATAAGGAGACGAAAGATGAAGAAGAGGAAAAAACATTGTGAACTAGTTGTAAACGAATTAAAAAGAACAGCACCATTATATGTAATTGGAATAATTTTTGAAATTATAACATTATATATTTCGTTATTAATAGCGCAAATATCTGGTAAAGTATTAGATATGATATTACAAACAGATATAAATAAAGATCAAATAATGCAAGAAATATATATATTATTATTTTGGTCTGCAATTATAATAATACCTAATTTTATAAAAAGGATATTTTATTATGGAGTTGGTAGAACATCTGATAAGATATTAAGAAGAGAAATTTATAAGAAATTACAATATGTAAAAGAAAAATATTACGAAAATATAGAAAAAGGAAAATTTTTAGCATATTTAACAAAAGAAATTCCAATGATAAAGAAATTTCTTGGTGAATTTTTCCAAAATGCTGTAAGTATAATTATGACACCAATTTTAGTAATACTTATAACAAATAAAGGATTAAATGTAAATTTATCTTTAATGCTAGTAGCAATTATGGCTATAACATTAATTATTGTATTAAAACTATATCAGAAAAAAAAGTTAGTAGTAGAAGATGCTAGAAAAGAATATGTAAATATGTCAAATGTAATTGAACAAAATACAAGTAATTTTACATTAGTAAAATTATATAATAATCAAAAAGAGCAAAAAGAGCTATTTGACAAAGAAAACAAAATAATGAAACAAAAAGATTATAATGTAGGAAAAATAGATAATATGATAAATAATAATACAAATATAGCAGAAGGTTTATCATATATTTTAACTGTAATATATGGTGTTATTTTTATAAAAAATGGACAAATGACAGTTGGAGATTTAACTGTTTTTATATCATTTATAGGTAAGATGCTAGGTAATATTAGTAGTAAATTAAATAAAATGACAAATGGAATCGTTTATTTAAAGCAATCTGTTAATAGAATGGATCAAATTATGGATTTAGAAATTTATGTTAAGAAAAATAAACAAGTAATAGATGATATAAAATCTATAAAAATAAAAGGCTTGAATTACAAATATCCTAATAGTAATCAATATATATTAAAAGATATCAATTTTGAAATAAATAAAAATGATAAAATAGGAATTATAGGATTGTTTGGAAGTGGAAAAACAACACTTATGAATATTATTTCTGGACTTTATGATATAGACGAAAATGAAGTATTTGTTAATGATATAGACATGACAAAAATAAATAAATATAGTATATTCGATAAAATAAGTTATATTTTACAAAAAGTAGTTCTTCTAAATGATACAGTAAAAAATAATATTACATTAGAAAATAATTATAAAGGTAAAGATATTATAAATGCAACAAATAATTCATGTATTTTGGAAGACATTTTTAAAATGGAAAATGAATTTGATGAAATGGTAGGGGAAGAAGGCCATAAATTATCAGGAGGACAAAAGCAAAGGGTTGCAATTGCAAGGGATATACTTACTGATAAAAATTTTATTATATTAGATAATATTTTTTCTGCATTAGATAATAATACTGAAAAAGAAATATTAAATAATATTATGAAAATGAAAGAAAAAACAATAATCAATATTGCAAATAAAGTAACAGATGTAAAAGACATGGATAAAATTTATTTAATGGTAAATGGTCACTTTATAGATAGTGGAACACATGATGAACTATTAGCAAGAAATAATCTTTATCAAGAAATGTACCAATATGAAATGGCAGGTGATAGAGTTGACTAATATTGTAAAGAAAAATAAAAAAACAATAATTATGATAGTAATTTTATTAATTCTAGTAAATATTTTAAATGTAATAGCACCATATTTTCTGAAACAAATTATAGATAAATTTACTACAAATACTATTGGTAAATCTATTTTTGTAATTTTGGCATTATATATTTTAACAAGAGTTTTAATAATTTTTGTTGGAGTGATAAAAAATATAAAAACAAATATGTTATCTAATAAAATGCTAGGTGAATTAAGAAGTGAGATTTTTAATAAAGTTTTATCTTTAAGAATGAAAGAGTTTGAAGAATTTTCATCTTCTGATATTTATACAAGATTAACAGTCGATGCAGAAAATGTAAAAACATTATTTTCAGAAGATATACCAGTTATTTTAAATAGTTTAATGAATATTATTTTTATGTTTATTGTCATGTTTATAATAAATATAAGATTAGCAGTTATAGGAACTATAATTATTACAGTATTTGCTTTAATTGAGTTGTTTATTATAAAAAAATTAAAAAATATTCAAAAGAAAACTGCTCAAAAGAGGGATTTACAAAATAAGGAATATTCAGAAACATATAACAAGAGTAAATTAACAAAATTTTTTTCATTAGAAGATAAAAATATAAGTAAAGTTAATAAATTATTTAAAGAAGAATTAAGATTAAATTATAAACATATATGGACAGATTCATTTTCATGGCCAACAGGTATATTAATAGAAGCTATTGCGATATATGCAGTTTTGTATTATGCATTAAATATTGAAATTGGAATATCATTGGGTACAGTTTATATTTTCTTATATTATATTAGACAATGTTTTTCACCATTGAAGGAATTGTTTAATCAAATAGAGGATATTCAAACATCACAAGTATCATTGGAGAGAATAAATAATATTCTAGCAATAGAAGAGAAAGAAGATATAGAAAAAGGTTTAAATATTGAAGAATTAAAAGGAAATATAATTTTTAGTGATGTTTCATTTGCATATGATAAAACTGTTATATTGAATAATATTTCATTTGAAATTAAATCAGGAGAAAAAACAGCTCTTGTTGGTAAAACTCGGAAGTGGAAAGTCAACTATTACTAAAATTCTTATGAGATTATATCCTATAAATAGTGGAAAAGTAACGATAGATGGTTATGATTTGAATGAATTATCAATAGAATCAATTAGAAAAAATATTACATATATATCACAGGATTCATATATTTTTAAAGATACTATAAGAAAAAATATTGTGCTTGAAAGAGATGATATTTCAGATGAACAGATTTTAGATGTTATGGAACAGATAGGGGCTATGCCATTATTAAGTAGATTAGATAATGGTTTGGATGAAATTGTTGATGTAAATAGGTTATCAAGGGGGGAGTTACAGGTTATTGCTTTTATAAGAGCGATAGTCCATAAGGCTAATATTTATATTTTTGATGAGCCTACTTCTAATATTGATTTAAGGACAGAGAAGATGATACAGAGTATTATTGATAATATTTCTAAAAGTAGTACTGTTATAATTATTGCTCATAGGTTGTCTACTATTCAAAATGTTGATAGAATTTTGAAATTAAAAGATGGTAGTGTGATGAGTAATTAATGTTTAAATTTATTTTGACAATATAATAAAACACGTTCAATATTAATATATCAATATTGAGCGTGTTTTGTTTTATTTAGAAAGTACTATAAAGAAACAAGTACTGAACGGAATCCACGGTTGTAAGAGCCATTGCCAGAAGTACGACCAAAAGCAAAACATCCTGATATGGAAGTGCCTCCATAATAGCCACCATGTAAAAGGAATGGTGTTGACAACCCTACAAAGTCTGAACAATCTGAATACCATGAATTAGTTCCTGTTCCTAGTGTTGACGTTTCTTTTATTGCATCACCATAAATTTTTGTGTTATTAGTATAATTTGCTTGACTTGCTTGTGCCATAGTTTGACCAAGAGTTTCTCCTGTTGGATATATTGTTATATATTTAGTACTCTTACCATTATTTAAATCCGCAATAATCTGACTTCCGTAAGTTTTCAAATTATCATTTTTATTATTTATGAGACTAGAAGTTCTTTCGCTTATTCCACCTGCCATATCATATATTCCATATATTGTTCCTGTTGAACTTGCAGCTGTTCCATTCTTT